>Ga0307945_1004358_pt1:0-10000 | contig 11437 bp, 13 predicted proteins | sample OrgLakmetagen228_FD_201818 | JGI IMG/M metagenome (GOLD analysis project Ga0307945, IMG submission 201818) | Saline water microbial communities from Organic Lake, Antarctica - #228 | ecosystem: Environmental > Aquatic > Non-marine Saline and Alkaline > Saline | place: Antarctica: Organic...
ACACACACACACACACACACACACACTCACACATACTCACACACACACACACACACACACATACACTCACACACATACTCACACACACACACACACACACATACACACACACACACACACACACACACCGACACACGCACTCACACACACACACATTAACACACACATACACACAGACACGCACGCACACACACACACGCACACACACACACACACACTTACACATTCACACGCACACGCACACACACACACGCAAGTGCACACGCAAGTGCACATGCACACGCTGCATACATGCACGTGCACGTGCATGCGCATGCACACACACACACTCTTACAAAGACACATACATGCGCACACACACATACACACACACACGCAAGCGCACATGCACACGCTGCATACATGCATGTGCATGAGCAAGCACATGCACACACACGCACACTCTTACTCACACACACATTTGCCTAGGTGTTGCAGCTCCGTGCCAGGCACTTGTGTCCCCCAAAGGTGAAATGCTGGCCTTTATTGACCCAATAGCTGGGGAGTCGGTGTGGGTGCTCCCCTTGCTGAGCCTGAGAGGGTCAAATGACCAGGCTACAGCAAACAGCAGACACAGCACCATTCATGCCGCTACCACCACCGGAACAGCAGCAGCGTCCATGCAGCGATTCAGCAGCAGTGTGGTGTTGGATTCACGTGGCACGATTGGGCCAGAGGTGTTTACTTGTATGGCCTGGACAGCTGACGAGAGCAGGCTCCTCCTGGCCGGAAAAACAGGGTCGCTGTACCTTCTTGACAGGTGCATGGAGGTCTGGTTGTGTCGCGCGTGTGTGTGTGTGTGTGTGTGTGTGTGTGTGTGTGTGTGTGTGTGTGTGTGTGTGTGTGTGTGTGTGTGTGTGTGTCTGTGTGTGTGCGTGCGTGCGTGCGTGCGTGCGTGCGTGCGTGCGTGCGTGCGTGCGTGCGTGCGTGCGTGTGTGTGTGCGTGCATGTGTGTGTGTATGTATGTGTGTGTGTGTGTGTGTGTGATCAGTGTGTTTGTATGTGTGTGTGTGAGCACTTGTGTGTGATTATGTTTGTAAGAGTTTGTGTAGATGTATGCTTGTGTGTAAGTATGATGTGAAAGAAAGTGAACGTGGATGCACGTGTTCTGCATTTTGTCGTTCCCCTCATGTGTGTGCAAGCTTGTGCGCCTTTAACCTTCCATAGTGAAAGTCACCAGACAGTAGGATTGGCCAAAACCATATATATACGGTGTAAATACGGTATTTTTGGCAGAAAATTAACCAGATATACGGTCATACAAGGTGTATATATACGGTTCTGGCCAACCCTACCAGAAAGTTACCTCCAACTTATTGGTCACACAATGCTTTTATGCTCTCTGCAGAAACTGCAGCATCTTGGGTATATGGCTGGCCGACGAGGCCGGGGGGAAGGGCAGTGGCGGTTTACCCTGGGCAAATAATCGTGCAGCCAACCGCGCGTGCAAAGTGGCAGGCCTGGCACTTCTAGACGTGCACAGGTGTGTGTGTGTGTATTTTTGTATGTGTATGTGTGTATGTTTATGTGTACGTGTTGTAAGGTAGGGTCGCAGGTGCTGCTAGACGTGGATTGCTACGCTATGTTGTGTAGCGATGTGTGGCAGCGTGTGTAAATCCGGAGCAGGCCTAGCGCTCTTTGGTTAAGCGGCTTTCAAAGGTGCTGATGTGCATGGGGGATATACATGCAACACTGTGCTTCCGAACCGTATGGCACTGTGCTTCCAAAACGTATGGCACTGTGCTTCCAAAATGTATGGCACTGTGCTTTCAAAACGCATGGCACTGTGCTTCCAAAACGTATGGTACTGTGCTTTCAAAATGGCACTGTGCTTTCAAAACGTATGGTACGGTGCTTTCAAAATGGCACTGTGCTTTCAAAATGACACTGTGCTTTCAAAATGGCACTGTGCTTTAAAAGCTTATGGTACGGTGCTTGGCACTGTGCTTTCAAAATGGCACTGTGCTTTCAAAATGGCACTGTGCTTTCAAAATGGCACTATGCTTTCAAAATGGCACTGTGCTTTCAAAATGGCACTGTGCTTTCAAAATGGCACTGTGCTTTCAAAATGGCACTGTGCTTTTTAAATGGCACTGTGCTTTCAAAATGGCACTGTGTAATCAAAACAATTGTGGTTGGTCAAAAACATGGGCATGCGGTGTATGTGCGGCAGTTCTGGCAGCAAGCCGCAACAAGTACGGCCACATATGTAGGGTTGGCCAAAACCGTATATGTACGTCACGTGTGTAGGGTTGGCCAAAACCGTGTGTGTACGTCACATATGTACGTCACATATGTACGTCACAATACATCACATATGTACGTCACAATACGTCACATATGTACGTCACATACGTCACATACGTCACATACGTCACTTACGTCACATACGTCACATTTGTACGTCACATATGTCACATACGTCACATACGTCACATTATGTCACATACGTCACATATGTCACATGCGTCATACGTCACATACATCACATATGTACGTCACATACGTACGTCACATTATGTCACACATGTACGTCACACATGTACGTCACATACGTCACATATGTCACATATGTATGTCACATACGTACTTCACATATGTACGTCACATGTACGTCACAAACGTCACATACGTCACATACGTCACATACGTCACATACGTCACTTACGTCACATATGTCACATACGTCATACGTCACATATGTCACATGTGTACGTCACATACGTCACATATGTACGTCACATACGTCATACATGACGGTATATTCGGTGATATCCAGCAACAACGTGTACACACCGTATAGGTATATGGGTATAGGTTTATGGGTATATATATATGTATACCGTGTATATAGTATTTATACATCTTGGGATAAATTTTGATATAAACCCTAAACCCTTTGTATATAAACCCTAAACCCTACACCCTAAACCTTATATAAATATGATACTGCCAGAACCATAAATATATATGATATACGGTTTTTGCCAATCCTGCACATATAGCATATGGCTCTGATCGGCCGTAGAGGTCACCCATGTGCCCATGTGCCATAACCCGTCTGTTATGTGCATATCATGCCCGTATGCCAAACAGCACAAACATCACCACTCACACGCCGGCTTTGATACTGCTCACATACGCACACACATACACACACATACACACACATACATGCACACACATACACGCACACACATGCACACACATACACACACATACATGCACCCACATACACGCACACACATGCACACGCATACACACACATATATGCACACACATACACGCACACACATACACACACATACACACACATACATGCACACACATACACACACATACACAAACATACATGCACACACATGCACACACATACACACACATACATGCACACACATACACACACACGCACATACATGCACACATGCACACACATACACACACATACATGCACACACATACACACACACGCACATACATGCACACACATATACGCACACACATGCACACACATACACACACATACATGCACACACATACACACACATACACACACAGTGATTATGGCCCTGTGTCAAAAGCGGCCTGCATTGACAATTGGTCATATTTATATGGCCACACAGCACAGTTGTCACCGCTGACATGGCTTCCACGCGCACACACACACACCGCGTGCACACACACACAATTCCGCACACACACACACACACGCACGCACGCACGCACGCACGCACGCACGCACGCACACACACACACACATACGCGCACACACACGCACGTACCAGGGCGCTGGTGGTGAGCACTGAGCCGTGCATGTACATCGTACCAATGACTGCACACACACAACAGCTTTCTGCTATTAAGCCCCAGCGTCTGCAGGTGAGTGTGTGTGTGTACAAGTGAGTGTGAATCAGTGTGTGTATACGTGTATTTTGTGTGTACGGGTTTGTGTGTGTATGTGTGTACGCAGGCGCACGCGTGTGTGTGTGTATTTTTGTGTGTGTGTGTGTGTGTGTGTTTGTGTGTGTGTGTGCGTGCGTGCCTGCGTGCGTGCGTGCGTGTGCGTGTGTGTGTGTGTGCGTGTGCGTGTGCGTGTGCGTGCGTGCGTGCATGTGTGAGTGCGTATGTGCGTGAGTGTGTGTGTGTGTTTAAGTGCGGGGCGGCCACAAGTAGGCTGCAAGGTTTCCTACCATGAATGTATATACATGCATCTTTAAAGTGAGGCAGAGGTACACACATGAACTTTTCCCACACCACGTTTGTGTTGTATTGTTGTACGTGAAGTGCAGATCGTTGTAATTGGAGTTGCAAACTCTTTGTCATGTGCAGCAATGCGTGTGAGGATGTGCAGGCTGTGGGAAGCGCCATGCCATCCTTGACCTGCTTTTCACGGACTATGGGACCTAAAACCACACACACACACACACACACATACGACCTATATTCTTCTGTCGGAGAGCATTCTTGAGGACGTGCAGGCGTGGGATGTAAACACACTCACCGTGCTTTTTTGTTGCAGGGCATTCATGAGCACGTGCAGACTGTGGGATGTAACCTATACACACTCACCGTGTTTTTTTGTTGCAGGGCATTCATGAGGACGTGCAGACTGTGGGGTATGACCACGCCACCTGCAATCTGGTGCTTGCAGGCACGGGTGGTACCAACAGGTGTGCAATTGTGTGTAAGTGTGTACGTATGTGTGTGTTTCTGTGAGTGTTTGTGTGGCTGGGCATGCATGCGTGTATGTAATCTGCTGTAGAAATGTGTGTGGGTGTGTCTATGTGTGCGTGCATTCATTATTTGCGATGATTTTGGCTTTTGTGTTCAGTGTACGTGGCATAAGGAGATGATCTGGATCCATGTGAAAGCACATCTTTGTTATTATTATTTGCAACCGCTCAAATGATCTGCACACTCATTGGACTGATACGTCAACTTGCGCAAATCATGCTGCCATGCATTCTGCCCTCCCACCGGAATGATCTGCTCATTGACCTGATGCGTATTCTTACCTATTCTGTTCACCCATAGAAATGATCTGCACTCTTAAGCGGTTCCCACGTGCTCTACACAGCCATAGAAATGATCCGCACATTTACTTTAAAATATCTTCCCACCTATTCTGCACACCCACAAAATTGATCTGCACACTTGCCTAAGCTGCGTACCCTTATGCTCTGCACATCCACAGAAAACATCCCCCAACAGTGGCACCAAACTCACCCAGCTGCTGCTATCAACGTTTGCACCAAACTGTATGACTTTGTATTTAGCTAGGGTTGGCCAGAACATTATTATATCTGCACCATATATTACCTTATATATGCCAACAGAATCGTGAGCTTCACCACTTAGCGTGTGTCTTCATGCAATCATGGCTAGAGTTGGCCAGAACCGTATATATGCACCGTATATTTGGTGATTTCCCTGCCAAAAATGTCGTATATACACCATATATATATATATATACATATATGGTTCTGGCCAACCCTTCATTTAGCCTCTGAGCGAGAGCAAGGTATCCGTGCTTGCATGCAATTGGTGATATCAATTTGCACCCAACCTCAAAACTTTGCATTTCAACTTTGAGCAAGAACGGATGCATTGCACTCGCGACTATACCGTGTCTTTTTTCCTTGTCCTTTTCCTCTACAGCCCCACTCACGCTTGCATCTCAAATTTCACATGTCCCTTAATTCCTTTACTGTTTGCTCTACAGCCCCACTCACACTTCCAACACATATTTCACATGTCTTTTTTCCTTGTCCTTTTCCTCTACAGCCCCACTCACGCTTGCATCTCAAATTTCACATGTCCCTACAGCCTCACTCACACTTGCAATAAAAACAAAGTTCGCATAAAGCTCATTGCAATCCACGCCCGCTGCCAAGTGTTCACTCTATTGGTCTTACCTCTGTGACAGAGCCTTTTTTGTGTGCTGGTTGAGGAATTTCACGGTACTCAATACCAAGTGGCTTTCTTTCCCTTCATTTACGTGGGGAGTGGTTTTGCCTGCATGCGTGGTTTTTCATTTTCATTCCAATGTTCACAAAAAGCCTCGATTGTTTCTGTGAAGCATCCTTGCCTGTTCCAGTACTGCTATCAAACCTTATCAGACCCGTGGCATACTCAACCGCAGAAGAGAATACAGGCAAACATCTTCAAGCCCCTATCTTGCTGTGGAAGCGTATAGCATCTTGCATATCATCTTGTGTGTGTGTGTGTGTGTATGTGTGTATGTGTATGTGTGTGTTATGCACCTGACCCCTAAACAATTAGTGTCTTGCACCCTGCTCTTGTCTTGCAGCGACTGCCCTGGGGTTACATTGTCTCTATGGGAGTACAGCAATGGGATGCTGAGCAAGCGCGCGATCCACAGCACGTGCAATGCCAAGGTGTGTGTGTCCTATCTCTCTATATGTGTCTGTGTGTGTGTGTGTGTGTGTGTGTGTGTGTGTGTGTGTGTGTGTGTGTGTGTGTGTGTGTGTGTGTGTGTGTGTGTGTGTGTGTGTTTGTTTGGGTGTGTTTGTTTGTGTGTGAACGTGTGTGTATGTGTGTGTGCGTGTGCACCTGTGTGTGTGTGTCTTGTCTCGGTGCCTTCAAGCACAGCAACAGACTTTTGGGCAAGCGCAAGCTTCTCATCGCGTGTAGCAAGGAGTGGTGTAAGTGTGTTTTAATTTGAGTGTGTGTGTTTTAATTTGAGTGGTGTAAGTGTGTTTTAATTTGAGTGTGTGTGTTTTAATTTGAGTGGCGTAAGTGTGTTTTAATTTGAGTGTGTGTGTTTTAATTTGAGTGGCGTAAGTGTGTTTCAATTTGAGTGTGTGTGTTTTAATTTGAGTGGCGTTCAATTTGAGTGCGTATGTGCTTTAAATTGAGTGGCGTAAGTGTGTTTTAACTTGAGTGCGTGTGTGTGTGTGCTTGTTGCTGATGTGTTTTGTGTGATGTATGCATACAAATACAATACACTGCTGAGCACGCGCAAGGTCTTCGGCATTATGTTACTCTGACGCTTTTTGGCTGCCACGTGGTTTGCCCTGTTACTTTATTTTAAAATGTAGTTCTGTTCCATCCTGTAAGCGCTATTACTTCATCCTTAAGATGTGACCTGTTCCTCCATCTTGAAAGTCTGTTTTCCATCCAATCAATGCGATTCTGTCCTTCGTTTTGGAACGAAATAAAGTTGAAGCGAGTCCCCATGCATGTCACACTTCACACACACACAGGCAAGCAAGAAGGGCCCTTCCTCCGTGCCTTCACAAACACAGCTGGTCTGGTGCATTTCTTTTGCACCAAACAAGGAATGTATGGCCCTGGCAGCAGGCAGCAATGGGTGAGTTTTCATTAAGCAAGCAACCAATGAACCAGAGGTGGCTTGCATGTCACTGCGCAATGGGTGAGTTTTCATTAAGCAAGCAACCAATGAACCAGGGGTGCCTTGCATGTCACTGCGCAGTCACTGTGCATTATGTGTGTGTGTGTGTGTGTGTGTGTGTGTGTGTGTGTGTGTGAAGTGTGACATCGCCATCATGGTTGCACACTTACGACGGAGCTAGTGCGCTGCTTTCGTGCCAAGGAAGCGTAAGAAATCACGCAGGACGTGAAGACAGATCCCCACATGTATTAAGGGCACGGAGCCACTTTGGTGACGGGTGCCATGTGCCATACGACTCCTCAACCACACATAAGTAGGGTTGGCCAAAACCATATATACACGGTTTGTATACGGTAATTTGGCAGGGAAATCACCACATATACGGTCATATACGGTGTATATATACGGTTCTGGCCAACCCTACACATAGGACAAGTGAACAAATATTGAGGATCAGGAGGGGTGCAGGCATGGACTGAATTTGATTCCTGTTGAGAGCTAATACTATTACCTATCACCAAAACGGAGTCGTAAACGGTACGCTCCTGGAAGGCAAGGCAAGGAGCGCATGGTTATGGCTGCAGGCAGCAGCCGCTGAGTTTTGACCAATTGACACTGGAGTGTGTGTGTCTTGCGCATCCCTGTTGAAATAAAAACTCCAGCACGCTGCCCTTTCTCATAACTTGGCTGCAGGCGGTATGCAGCGGTGGGTATGTCATTTTCAAGTTGATGCATCCAAAGTCACCTGACCTAACCCTTTTTGTGAATGTGATGGTCATTAAAAAAGCATTAAATTTCCTCGTCGTTTGACGAGCAAGCAAATCAGTTGACGACCAAAAGGAATTTCGTTTGTATGTGGCACCATAGCTTTCACTAAAAAGACATCCGTAACAATCACTCACGCATCATTGCAAATAAGCTTAAATTGTAATTACAATTTGGCAATCTTTGCCTTGGCATCGTAATTTCAATTTGGCAGTTCTTGCCTTGCAATCTGACAGACTTTTGGTGTTTGTGCTCGACGCCTGAGCTCAAGGCAAGGTAAGGTAGGGTAAGGTTACATCACTATATATGCCTCAAAGGGCATCTCAGCGGAAGCTTGGAAAAGGCCTGAACCACACCTGGATAAACAAAAGAAACAGTAGCTAGGGGAAACATGAAACAGATGTATGTACCCGGCAGACTTTTGGTGTTTGTGCTCGACGCCTGAGCTCATGGCAAGTATACATTGCGCCCAACCTCAAAGATTTTGTGTCTCTGCAACACCTCTGATGCAGGGACCAAAACACAACTCTTCTTCAATGTGCACTTGGGTATTATTGCTGAAAGGCAATTTCTTGTGGTGTTTGTGTGCCTTGCTTTTGAACAAGGCATTATCTGCGCCTGAATAAAAAGAGCTCTGACTCTGAATAGATGCCTGACGCGTGATCAGAATCCGACTTTCTTTAATCTCAGCCGGCTTTTAAGTGCAAGTCAGTTCAAGCTTTCCAACAATGGAACTTTGCATGCATGCGCTGCTGAGCTTAACAGTTTTGCTTCAGTGGAAACGTGCACAGTCCAAACACCGACCCTCTTAAATCTCAGCAGATTGAGTACAGCTGAGCTTATGCTGCCAAGCTTGGAAGTTGTGGCTCTGTTGTAAATGTGTACATTTCCAAAAGCAAAAGCATCTTCAACTCCAACAGCCAATGCAACAAAAGGCTCAAGCTGTGGCATTGCATTGCAGCCTCATGCTGCTGAGCTTGGAAGATCTGTCTTCAATGGACACGAGCATGATGCGCGCAACCCAGATTACACATCTTTCAAACATTTGTTATGAACAAGCTGAGACATTTGCTATGCAGGCTCGTGCTGCTGAGCTTGGTAGATCTGCCTTGCATGGACACGAGCATGATACGCTCAATTTGAATCACAGATTTTTCGAACTTTCAATAAACAAGATGAGGCATCTACTTTGCAGGCTCGTGCTGCTGAGCTTGGAAGATCTGTCTTCAATGAACACGAGCATGATGCGCGCAACCCAGATCACACATCTTTCAAACAACTATTATAAACGAGCTGAGACATTAAATTTGCAGGCTCGTGCTGCTGAGCTTGGAAGACCTGTCTTCAATGGACACGAGCATGATGCGCTCAACCGAAATCACAGATCTTTTAAACTTTCATTAAACTAGATGAGGCATCTACTTTGCAGGCTCGTGTTGCTGAGCTTGGAAGATTTCGCTTTGATGGACGCCTCTGATGCACAGCCCGAAGGAAATCCCCTTGCTGCCACTGAGCTAAATAAAAAGGAGGAAGGAGAAGGCATCAAGACGGCATCTTTGAAGGAGCTTGTCAAGGTGTGAGGCCAACTTGCGTTTGCAGCACTGTCCAATGCAGTGTCCAATGCAGTGTCCAATGCAGTGTCCAATGCAGTGTCCATTGCAGTGTCCAATGTAGTGTCCAATGCGATGTCCAAGGCAGTGTCCAATGCAGTGTCCATTGCAGTGTCCAATGTAGTGTCCAATGCGATGTCCAATGCAGTGTCCAATGCAGTGTCCATTGCAGTGTCCAATGTAGTGTCCAATGCGATGTCCAATGCAGTGT
>Ga0307945_1004360_pt1 | contig 11431 bp, 17 predicted proteins | sample OrgLakmetagen228_FD_201818 | JGI IMG/M metagenome (GOLD analysis project Ga0307945, IMG submission 201818) | Saline water microbial communities from Organic Lake, Antarctica - #228 | ecosystem: Environmental > Aquatic > Non-marine Saline and Alkaline > Saline | place: Antarctica: Organic Lake...
CAAGTAGGAGGGGATAGAAAAAGGAGAACCTCTAGGACCACTCTCAGAACTCCCACACCACTTGTGATACGTCACTGCTTTCTTGTTTACTGCACGAGGACATGAAAAATTAGCTTCCCTCCATACCTTCAAATGTCTATTTTAGGGGTCTCACTATGCAAGCGCGCGACAAGAAGCAAAAAGCCATTCGTAGACGAGGACAAGGGCAAAGCCATACACAGCCGACACCATACACACGTTCCTGGGGATAGAATGTGTGTGGCGTGTCCATCGGAGCTGCATGAGCGAAAAATGGTCACCATACTGTGCGTGCTTTAAGTGCGCGCGTGCACACACACCCACACGCACGCACTCACACATACACACATACACACATACAAACATACACACACACACGCATACACACACACTCAAGCACACGCACACACACCCTACTAGAGTCCCACCCTCCTGGGGTCCGCCCCCATACACACACGAGTCCCCCCCTACTGGAGACCCCCCCATACGGAGGGTAAAATCTCCTTAAAGGCCTCCGTGGGAAAGGAGGCTATGGAGGTCCGTAGATTTGGCTGAGCTCTCTACGGACCTCCTTATCTATCCTAAGGAACTCCATAAGGTCCTCTTTTTCTTTCCTAAGGAGCTCCCTACGGACCTCCGTATCATCTCAAGGAGTTCCTAAGGAGCTCCCTATCTTTTTGCAACCTTTTAAGGACTTCCGTATCTTTCTTTGCAGGCCTTCAGAACCTCCATATCTTTCAGGCCCTGGTGATCTGACACTCTTTTATGACCCAAACCAGGCACACTAATTCAGATCACAACCCTTTTAATTACAGTGACTGATCAAGTGCACTTGCATACACATTCAGACTGGCAATCAAAACATCAGAACTGCAGCACATTACTACTTCAATTCCCAAATCTGCAAAACACCTGTTTAAAACAATAAACACTAGGTTTTTTTTGAACATCGTATGACCCCAAGGATTCTTTTTAACACTGTCAGCAGCCACTTCTGAACTGGGTTTTTCATCTCTTTGCCCTGTCGTAAGGAAGGAGTTGACCAGATCTGGCTCGCGTACATGCTACGCTGTCAAAAAGCCTAGCAGGAATTGCATAGGTTTTGAGGAGCCAGATGTGTGAGCATGCAGCCAGCGGTAAGAATATTCTCTTGACTTTTTGACTTTGAAAGTGCCAGCCGTGAAGGGTCTCAGCGCTGCATCAGCCGCAGTGGTCAGATTGATATTTTTGTCACACACCATGCCCAGGTATTTGAATGCGTCGGTGTAGGATAGCCCAACCGTTTGATAACCTTTTTTAACCAGCCACATGTGTATGGTGTGGCCATTAATGTGTGTTTTCATGATCTTTTGAAATTTGTTCTAGCGCCTTTTTTGTTTTGGTTTGCACCTTTTCCAAGCTTTAAGATGCCCTCCAGGGGCATATATAACGATGTAACTTTAACTTACAAAAAAGTTAAAAAGGAAAATGTAGCCCATAACAGAGCCCGGCATTGCATTATAGCCTGCTGCTAGCAATGATCACCTTATGCTGGGGCTGACCACGGAAGCACATTTAATCGTACGTGTGTGTGCGTGTGTGTGTGAACTAGCTTTGCTGTTTCATAAGCTCACGCTCACGCATAACGTTGCCCTACAGCTCACAAACGAGTGTGGCCTGTCTGACATTGTACCCAAGCTGTGGGTGGAGCCTGTGAATGAAATAATCTCGGGCCATGGCTTCCACGTGAACTGGCTAGGGCTGTGGGCAGAGATCGCAGACGGGATGTCGTTAGAAAACGTCAAGGTACTTTTATGCATCCTGACAATTGTGTTATTGTAACACGCATCCTTACACGCATCTTCACAATTGTGTCATTTTGACACGCATCTTCACAATTGTGTCATTGCGACACGCATCCTTACAATTGTGTTATTAAGATTCATGGTGATATTTAGACTTATCATTTAGCAGCGTGTAAGTGATGTGCATTTAATGCAACTCTCACACAAATACTGATTTTGGGCAAGCTGAAACCGTACCCCCTTCTTTTCAGGGTGGCGGTAGACCTCAAATGGATCATGATGTGATGCTGGATCTCTTTCAGAGCAAGCTCAACCACGTGCACACAGAGCTTAAGCTGGCGGCCCTGTTTGATTCGTTCTTTTCCCAGTGCGATCGCCATCCACAAAATTATTTCCTGAATGAGCATGGCAAGCATTGGGCCATTGACAACGACCAGGTGTGGTGTATGTGTGTATGTGTGTGGAGCGTGTTAATGTGTGTCTTTTTGTGTGCTTGCGTGCGTGAGACAGTGTAGCGCTGAGGGGCTGCCAGTTTGATACAGCAAATGCTGAGCACTATATGACATACACACCAATTGTATGTGAGCCATTTTTTTGCAAGATATTTTCCTACTTTTTCAGGCAGCTACAGAGAGAAATTAGCATGGAAAAGGTGCAACAGATAATCTTTGGTCAAACGCAAAGTTTCCTGTAAAACACCATATTCAGTACGTTATAAGGTCCTTGAAGTAACTGCAAGTCAGAATCTGCACACGTGGCGGTATTTTTCGTCTCGTTAAGCTCCACACAACACGTGCGTGTGGCATCATCGCTCACGCTCACAGGTGTACACCACAGCCTGGAGGCGCTCTGCCGTTGACAGCATATATGGCTATATAGTCCTGCCAACCACACAGAAGTTCATGATTAACCACCTCGGCTTTGGTTATACCATGAAACAACCCTTTTACGTGAGACCAGGACCAATGCTGCTTTCCTGATCAGCTTTGGTTACACCATGAAGCAACCCTTTCATGTGAAACCAGAAATCAATGCTTGCCTGGATTAAGTTAACAAATAACGCCCCTTTCATATGAGCCTAGATCCCTGGTACCAGCTGTGAAGAGGCGGTTGCTTCTCATCTCCCTCGTGCCTTGCAGCACATCCTCACAATAAGCTGTGCGATTTATTGTCAGCTTTGGCACTTGCTGAGTCGCTGCAACTACTAATACCCAGGATCCTCCCAAAATTTGGACCCAAGACCAAAACCCTCTGAGCGTTTTTGACTACCGTTGCCATTCAGTGAGCTCTGATGGTGAGCGCTTTATTTCAAAGGTCTTGATCAGCCCTCTGAATACGATCATTTATCATTTGCCATGCAGTAGAACTATGGCGCCGCAGGAAAAGATCACCTTGTCTAGCCTATCATCCCACGAGCTTCTAATTAGAGTAGTTTAAATACATGAGACAAGTGTTGAAGCAAGAGGTCATCGCGCTGATTCAGACCCTTGGGCGTCTGGAAGTGGATGACACTCCTCCACAACAGATAATCCCTTTTGTTTGAGGCTCAGCAGATCCTCATCACATTTTCCAATCCTGCTTTCAATCTCTAAAGCAAGTAAATGAGCGTGAACTTGATCTTAACCTCTGCATTCTCAGGCACCATTGGCTTTAAATTTCCTCCAGCCATGCGGCAATGCATGACTCGGCTGAGCAATATGGAACCAGTAGCAATTTCCAGCCACTACGGGCTTCCATCTGTGTTGCTTTCTGAGGCCATCAAGAACCGATCCAGAGGTGCGCGTGTGTGTATGTGTGATTGCTTGTACGTGTTTGTGTGTGTGTGCGCATGTGCGTGCGTACGTGCTTGTATGTGTGTGTATGTGTAGTCTTCCGTTGTGGGAGTTGCAGGAAATACAACCTGCGGGCGCTTACGCGTGTTCAAATATATCACTCTCAACTACAACATGTAACACACAGATTTTCTCAGCAAGGGCTTTGAGTGGACTCTGTAGTATGGCGAGCCTACAAACGCCCCGGCGCTTAGGTACAAAACGGCACCAAGGTAATGCTCTTGTGCTCGCCAATGCTTGAAATGACACTTGATCAATTGCCCCCTTTTTTTCGTTGTCCTTCCTGACATGTCATGTAAACTCGTGAGGACTAGCTGCTGCATCCTTTGGACCTCAGACCTCTGATCAAATGTCCTAGGGACTAGCAAAACGGCTTGAAATGGAAAATGAAAGCTTTGCCCCAATCTACCTCCGCAGGTGCTGCAACTTGGAGAGAAAACCCCGCACCAGAGCCTTCAGGTGTCGCGACAATCAATACCGCAAGATGCATCTGCTGCCTTATGGTAGGTCTTCATATACAATGACTCCACAGCCTCCTCTGAAGTAGGTTGGTTGGCATTCTATTTCAAATGCATTTCGGCTTTGAAGAACTTAGACATACCACCTGCCATGCAAGCAAAACAAGGATGACACAGATGACGTTACATTTTTTTCCCACACAGGCAACCCTTCGACCGGTGGACCTTGGCGAGGTGCGTACAAGAACAGCGGAAAAAAAATTCGAATTAGGAAAAAGAAAACCTAAGCAGCAGGCAGCAAAAACTTCTCCCCACGCGTGCAATTTAGTAACAGTCAATTATATGGTCCTGTTTCATGTTACGTGCACGCCCTTCTTGTACAGATATATGTAACTGACCACGCGTTATGCGAGCAACAGCGTTTGTGCTGCAGGCATTGGCGGCATGTTTGTGATAATCATGCAATCTTGTTTCCATGCGCGCACAGGCCCGGAAGAAAAGGACACTGGATCTTATGACAAGGGGAAAGAGTAGAGGAGTTCTTCAGGGTTATTGGCTCCCCTCATAAGTCTTTGTGACAGAAATTTTTACTGGCACGTACGACTTACAGTAGTGTGTGGATGTACATGTAGAAGTGACTGCCCAAAGGCATTTGAAGTGCTTCACATGTTCTCTGCTGACCATAAATTTGCTTAAAATTCAGTCTCCAATTGGGCGAGGCGGCCTTCTTCTTCTTCACGTACGGTACATATATACTAAGCAGTTTCTGCAGGCTTGTAAAATTCCAGAAATTCCATTGTTGTTGAGAGGGGGTTCACTGAGTTCAAAAGGGGAGGCATGTTATCACCATGTTGTCACCTGCGGGCATCGAATGCTTGTTTTGAATCATGAGCAACATTAGTTTCGGTTACAATTGCAGTTCCTATAATATCCATATTTTTGGATTTGGTGCCCCCTCCATCTACGTGGAATACCACAGGCGCTCAGCAATAGCACTCGTAACAAGCGAACATCACCAATCTGTGACCATGCATCTCCTGACCCACCAGGTCGCCCAACCCAAGGCCCTTGCTACTACATTCCTCTCCACAAGAGATGGAACGTCGCTACCAATAAAACAGCAACTCAACCTACATATGCGAGCACATCAACTCGCTTGCATCCACGCTAGCAAGCTCCACTTAGCCTTGAAAGGAAACAGCATGTTTTTAGACGATCTCAAGCTCAGAAGTCACCTCCGCCCGCAAGCCCCCCTCCCCAACATTAGCCACCCTCATATTGCATTACCAAACCGCTTATGGACCTAGGCATAACTGGCTTCCATGACCTCACATCAGCCAACGGAAAATACATTGTCTCTGGGAAACAACTCAGAAACAAGTACACTCGAGTTTTCAAAAAGCACATCATAGCCCTAAATAGGCTTGCTGCCATTGCTAACCTGCCTGGAACACAAGAGCTAAGCCCAACATCAATTGCGCAAATACTCCAAGAAAGGAATTCAAAACAGTCTATCCTACTGAATTGCCGCAAAATAAACAACTCCTCCTTCGCAGGTCTCCTAGACACACACATTAACACATCGGCCCACGGAGAGGTGCCCCCAAATCCCGCAAACATCCAAACCCAACAAACTTTGCCCATCTACACAACACCCACACCACAGCCACGCTCAGCAACACACCATAGGCACCCCATTACAAACAACTTAATCAGAGGCCTGCCACCTACACACACAGCTCCATCAACAAGTAATGGACACCCCAACGTTAACCAATCCTCTGTTTTTGACACACCCAACCTAGAGCTGCAAACATCCCCTACCTCCTCTATAATCACAACCGAACCTCAAACAGAAAATCAAGGTCATGTTGCACTTAACGTACCTACACCTTTATCTCTAGAAGAAATTAACCCCCAATGTACAGAATCCAACGCTCGACCCAGAAAACGCACAGCACATAGCAACATATCCCGCATTGAGCTTCTCCAAACACAACACTCCCTTGTCGCATTGGTGGAAGGGCCTCCACCTTCACCACAAACGGAAACCCCGCGCCCACAACGCCACTCACAAAGGGTATTTAACCAAACAAAAAGGAACCACAACTCTATAAGCACATCGCCAATACCACTGCCACAAACAACAGCTATTACTTGCCTCTCCGACCCAACACCCACTAACCAACTGGCCACTCTCTCCCAAGACAAACAAGCAAAGCGTGCACGGCATACACAAGATACCCTCCCCGGTACCAGAAAGAGGACACGCAGCCAAACAGAAAGTCAGCAACATACGCCCCTGACTCAAATCATAGACACTGTTGCATTAAACTCACATATAGCATTTCAGCCTACTGAACAAGCTACACACAGTCAGCCAAACAAACGCACCACACGCTCACAAATCACTAGCCACGACCACCATGCAACACAAGCGTTCACACAAATAATCACTCCTCCCTTTCAGCATATCGATATCATCAACCCTCGGCCATAACTCACCAGATACACAATAACCCAACCTCTGAGATTGCAGACCACCCAGCACCATCATCACAGCGCAGACCCCAAAGGAAAAGAAAATGTAAGATCCTCAATATACCCCATGACCTTCCTAGCCTAAATCTGACCCCCTTGCGCACCACGCATATTCAACAAGAACTCTGGACGTACAAGAAGGATAAGGCCTTTTCAATGACACCCACAGAGGCCATCAACACACTCTACTATGATGATATGGAAATCCTGCGTATAGATAATTGGAGGTTCTTCACCCCCAAGAAAAGAGACAGAGATGATACACCCCAAAGACAGAAACAATGTCCCTATGAATATTGAAATATGGGCCCTACCCCTCTTTAATTCAGTTGGACTAGTTCCCAAATCCAGTAAGACTGTTGCCCGGAGCCAAATTAGGTGCGCAAGCTGTGAAATTTGCTCCTACCATCTAGGACTTGAATCTCCAGACCTCTCCCCACCTTTTAAAGACATGTTCATCTGTGACGTCTGCAACCGTACCTACCACTGGCAATGCTTGCTTAAAACAAGCTGCTGCAACGCCACTGAAAGGGAAGCTATTGATGCCAATGATTCATGAGCCTGCCCTGCCTGTATCAACTTGAACCAGAATGAAAAGAAAAATCGTATCCTCTCCTCTCAGAAAAGAGAGATTGTGGAGGTCTCATGGAACCCAACCTGGGAGCCAGAAGAACTACAAAACACATGTGAAAGCTTCAAGCAGAGCCTCAAAAACTATGAAGAGCAAATCACCGCGCCAAACTTGTCTCAGCCCACACCAGATAAACACCTACGATCGAGTGAGTATAGGTTTAACGTGGTTGAAGGGTTGCTGACACTTATTGTTACATGCGGTATATGTACTCAGTAATGTAGATAATTGACATCAAATCAATAAACCTTTTACCACGTTGCTCCTCTCTATAATACTCAGCAAGTGCATAAATGCACTATTTATCTGCTGTCCTTTCACAAGAAGACAGGACAAGACCGGTGACTTAAAAGAAGAGTGAATAACAATTTTTATAGCTGTCTTCTGGATGGAGCAAGCATTGCGCTTCATAAGGTAGTGAACAGCATTGCTTCAACTTCTGAACTCTTCTTTCTGCCCCTAATCCTTCATTTGCACACAGTCGCGCCACCAGAAGGCTTGCCACCACCTCATGTTGCACATATTGGCGTTGGCTACGGTAAAGACGAGATGCAGCAACAACGGAAGCAATCGGAGATAGATCAGGATCTGTTAAAAGGGAGCTGTGGAGGGGTGCTCGGATTAGGTGCCAGGCGTGGAAGCAGCAGGAGTCAAGCGTGGAAGACCTCTTTTTGGCGAGCAGTGGCGTCGGAATGTTATAAAGCCTTAGTAGAATCTATTGTTTGGCTTACTGCTCGCTTATTTGATGAACAAACGGCCAGTAAGCCAGCTTGACTTCTACCTAGGAAGCGGACAGGAAGCCAAGAGTAATGCTTTCCAATAAATTTTCAGAAGCCACGAGTGCCTTGCATGTGTTTAATTGACAATCTAGCTAGGAAGCAGGGGGTCTTACTGGAGCAAGAATCCAAGGAAGCAGGCTTGGCAAGCCCATGTAACCCACAGAGATCAGCAAGCAGTAATAAGCCACAAATAAGCGAGGCAGGAAGCCACAGTAAGGCTGACAAACAAGCGGCAGTAAGCCAGCCTAAGAAGCATGCAGTAAGCCAGATCAGTAAGCCACAAAGAAGCAGGCTAGTAAACAAACAGGGAAGGTTTCTAATATTCCGACGTAGGCATCCGCAATTTATACATCCACGATGGTTCTGTCACGCCTTAAGCCTATTGGTGGCACTATCTGTCTTGTACTTTGACTGATACAGCTACTGGTCATGACAGTTCAGGGGTGCATTGATTATGTGTCTAATATAGGAAATAGCTCTGTAATTGGCTTCTGGGGTCAATCGTCCATTAGTCCTGCTGCTACTAAGACAATATTTGTGCCCATAAATAGCGTACTGGAAGGTCTTTCAGCTGCCACCGGTAAATTCCTCTCAGTCGTCCAGAATCCTGTTGTTCTTCAAATCCCGGACTCCTTGTGCAGTGTGCTTGTTCTTATGAGCAGTAACGACTTTTGTAAAATGTGTTAGATGATCAGCAGTTACGTCGCCTGTTTGGCACCAAGCATTTTGGATCAACCTGTTACGCCCAATCGTTGGCGGTGACAAATCGTGTGACAGATCAGTTAAGTTGGTTGACAATTGAGAGTTTCCATATGTCTTGTTCAATAAGCTGGCTAGTCTTATTGATAAATGATAACGCCTTCGGACCAAGAAAGGCTCCAAGGTGGAAAAACCATCCAGCAGAGGAGTGGGTTTGCTTTGCCGTGGTACCTAATGCTTCTACCAGTTCTCTGGCTCATGCCCTTGCGCATTGGTTGTTGTGCTCTTGTGCTGAGTTTTTTACTTTGCAGTGACGGTAATTTGATCTGAAAAACCTCTCCTAAGGAGCGAGTTCAGTCTGTTTTTATACTATGAAAGCTAGTAGCTGGAGGAGCATTTGTAGCATGTTGCAGAGAATTTCCCAAATCTCCTGAAAGTAGAGATTATAGGTTGCTGTATTTTGAACTAGCATCTAGTACAGCTAGCCAACCACAACATTTGTTTGTAGTGAACAATGAGATCAAGCTTGTTTTTAACCCAAGCTTTTTCTCAATTTTCTCACAATTTAAAGGGGAAACCTTAGAGCTGAGCATTACTATTGTTTATAGCGATAACAATGTTCAGCAGGCGTGCTTACTGAATCTAGACAATTTAACTGACCAACCTTTATAAATAGTGGCGCTGCGCTTGGGGACCCTAGGTCCATTCAATTTACATAGCTTTTTCTGGCGCTGTGCTTAAGGTCTCTAGGAACAGGTCAGAGACCTTGGATTCATAGCCCATATTTGCAATCCATCATAGCCCATACTTGCAAAAACAAGGTTTATCTGCCACCCAAGAGGGCAATACGTACCAACCCTACAATGTCAATCTCCGGAACAAAGTCAGCTTTGACATCCAACCCACCAACCCACAGGCCGACATAACGGCCACAGAGCATTGTGAATACTGGATCACAACCATTGATCTCATGGAGTATCAATAAAAGAGTACCCTATCCTCCCCAGATGACACTATGCTTCCTGAAGTGTACACTGACACAGCAGCCTGTATTTACAATGTCGACGGAAAGTGTAAAGGTATGCTTACTCCCGAGCGCCTTAAAAAAACTACGGAAGGCCTTTCACAGGGCAAAATGCAGCGGTCTACACGATCATGTCCAATCTCATCCCATCAGCTTTGCATCAGAACTTGTAGGCCTCATTGCACGTAAAGACACCTCTGCCTCTAAACATACGAACAAAATAATCAAACACTCTTTCGCACGGATACTCCCCTCCCACATCACCGCCGCCTTTCAAAAGTGGGCCCTGGTCACTAAAGAAAAAATGGCATCCCCCCTCGACTATGACCCCAAATTCCCCCATTACTGGAGTGAGCACCCAAGGGACAAAGTGTTTGGGGCAAACCAGTGCCTTCTCCTCCCAATTCTCTGGGTTCTCCATCTGCCATCCCATTTACCATGAAAACACCATGCTCTTAGCAACAAGACACACCATCTACTCTGCTGCTGTCAGCACAGAGGAAACAGCCACATTCATACTCCTCCCTTCCTGGAATAAAAAATGACCACAAATCCCTATGCATCTCTCTGCCGCAAATACCCACACATGTGTAAATTCCTGGGCACCATCCCATTAAACCAACTCCAATAAGCGAAAGTGCCCTTCTGGAACAACATACAAATTCCACTTTCCAAACACTCCTGGGGATTGCAGATCATTGCCATATGGAACACCAAGGGCAGGGTCTGCCTCAATGCTCACAACAAAGACTGGCTAAAAGAACTTGCCAAAGATATCCCTGAGGCAAAGTGGGAAATTCAAAACATACATAACCATCCCTACCAAACAGCCTTAGGTTCCGGACAACACTCAGGACAACAAATTCAATAAGCTACCCAATGACCACCCTCAAGCCTCAGAAGGCCCAGATAAAACAAGTGCTCCTCTGCTGATTAGCACTGACCAACCTCATGATTGTAATATCGACGAAGCACCCCAAAACAGCTCCAGCCAAAACCTAACCTGTAAGGTAAAAGATTGGCGGGATTGGACCTACACTGATGGCAGCCTCCAAAAGAATGAAGTAGGGCAAGACACCGGATCAGGCGTATACCACCCTCACTAAAATGTTTCCCACTATGTATACCCAAAAGGCATGGGTATAACCAACACCATCTCACGGGCAGAGCTAGCAGCTATAGCAGCTGCAGTCATACATGGCTACACACATATAGCCACAGACAGCCTTACATCACTGCACCAAATCAAAAAGCAGCTGTCCCACCCGAATCTCCATCGCCACCACATCCAAGGAGATGTCCTTCAATCCATTGCTTAAGCAATCCGCCAATCACCATCGCCCATCCACTTCTTCAAAGTTAAGTCCCATGCCGGTATTATTGGTAATGAACATGCCGACGCCCTTGCTAAAAAGTCAGCCACCACCTACGCCGACATCGCTGACACCTCCATCAGAACATACAGCAGGCACTGAGGGAAATCCCTTCTACAACATCCACTGGCTTGCTAAAGAAGACATAGAAAACCAAACACGAACTCATAATCATACCCATACAACAAACATGGCCCATTCTCCTCCCCCAAAGCTTTGGTACCTACCAAACCACCGTGACGCCCTTCAAGCACACATGCATTTTCTCCATAAACTGGGAAATGCCAAAACT
>Ga0307945_1004368_pt1 | contig 11419 bp, 14 predicted proteins | sample OrgLakmetagen228_FD_201818 | JGI IMG/M metagenome (GOLD analysis project Ga0307945, IMG submission 201818) | Saline water microbial communities from Organic Lake, Antarctica - #228 | ecosystem: Environmental > Aquatic > Non-marine Saline and Alkaline > Saline | place: Antarctica: Organic Lake...
ATCTGGCTCTTGATGTGTATGAACATGTCTGTATCCATGCTGTCAGGCTGTCCGTGCTATCAGGCTCTTGATGTGTATGAACATGTCTGTGTCCATGCTATCAGGCTGTCCGTGCTATCAGGCTCTCGATGTATTTGAACATGTGTGTGTCCATGCTATCAGGCTGTCCGTGCTATCAGGCTGTCCGTGCTATCAGGCGCTCGATTTATATAAACATGTCTGTGCATCCCCACAAGCTCTCAGTGTGTATGAACATGTCTATGTCAATGCTATCAGGCTGTCCGTGCTATCAGGCTCTTGATGTGTATGAACATGTGTGTATCCATGCTATCAGGCTGTCCGTGCCCTCAGGCGCTCGATGTGAATTGACATGTCTGTGCGTCCCCACAAGCTCTTGATGTGTATGAACTTGTCTGTGTCCATGCAAAAGGAACGTGAGGCGCACTCTGTTTTCCATCAAAAAGGGGGGGGGCGCGTCACTCTATTTGTTTATGAAGGAGGGTGTTAGCAAGTTGCTCTTTTCCCAATGGCATAATGAAACAGGCTTAGGCACCATGTACACACAAGGTCTGCCATCATTCAAGTAGAAGGGCAGATATGGGCGTTGAGCACTTTCCTTGGTTTCTTTTTATATGTAAGGTTAGTACATCGCTAGGTAAGCCTCAAAGGGCATCTCAGCGGAAGCTCGGAAAAAGCCTGACACCACACCTGGCTAAACAAAAGAAGTAGGCTAGAGGAAACTTGAAACAGAAGTATGTAGAAGAGAATGTGCCTTATGTTTAAACATGTGTGTAATGACGGGTTTTTCTGCACTGTGATGAGTGATTGCTGTGTTTACTGGTATACAGTATGATCATATACAGACAGAGCGTCCAGAGCCATGATGAGTTGCTGTGGTGATGAGTTACTGTGTTCACTAGCGTACAGTATGCTATTACACAGACTGAGCATCCAGAGCCAACACAACTTCCCTACCCACACTACTCTGGGGAACTCACACTACCCTAGCCACGCTACCCAACTTGCAAAAAGATTTAGATCCGAATTTGCGAATAACGTCCTTCTGCTGACCTCAAATCAAAACGCTCTCACAAAACACGACCTCCCAACCCTACCCTCACTGCCCTACCTACACAGGGGCGCAACGTTGATCCCACGAACGATGTTCCACTGCTGACCACATATCAAAACGCTCTCACACAACACGACCTGCCAACCCAACCCTACCCCACCCTCACTGCCCGACTCACACAGAGGTGCAACTTTGACCCCATGATTGATATCCTGCTGCTGACCTCAAATCAAAACGCTCACACAACACGACCTCCCAACCCCGCCCTCACTGCCTAACTCACACAGAGGTGCAACTCTGACCCCATGATCGATATCCTACTGCTGACCACATATCAATAAGCTCTCACACGACTTGACCTCTCAACCCTACCCTACCCTACCCTCACTGCCCAATTCACGCAGAGATTTAACTCTGACCCCACGATCGACGTTCTGCTGCTGACCACATTTCAAAATGCTCTCACACAACACGACCTCTCAACCCTACCCTACCCTGCCCTCACTGCCCAATTCACGCAGAGATTTAACTCTGACCCCACGATCGACGTCCTACTGCTGACCACATCGGTCGGAGGCTTGGGCCTGAACTTGACGAGTGCAGATACGGTGGTCTTCCTGGAGCACGACTGGAACCCTATGAAGGACTTGCAGGTGTGTGTGTGTGTGTGTGTGTGTGTGTGTGTGTGTGTGTGTGTGTGTGTGTGTGTGTGGTGATCCTGGAGCACGACTGGAACCCTATGAAGGACTTGCAGTTGTGTGTATGTGGGTGTGTTCATTTCACCGAGCATGGTATGCTATAATCAAATCGGGTGCAATAGGTTCTGCAACATTTTTAAACATTCACCTATACTTAAGTGGGCTGGTATCTATCTCGTAGGACAACAGGTAGGGCCTTGTATCAGTAGGCTGTGGCACATCTGCTTGAGGCTGTGTAGAGTGCCAGGCTTAAAATTCGGATAGGGAAAAAAGACCAGCAAGGAGCGGTGGTGGATAGACCTCTGTGTGAAGAATTCTACCAATGCCATTTTGCCATTTCACGTTATGTCCCACTTTTTTGATTATTGTGTTATATAATAAGATCCCTTAGCATTTCTCACCGCTGCTTCTTGTGGATTTTAACTAGGTTTGTGAACTTGCCTGTCTTGCCCGTGTGGATTTATCGGTGTAAATTGCCTGTGTGGGTTTACCGGTGTGAACTTAACCTGTGTGGGTTACTGTGTGGGCTTTACCTCTGTGGATTTACCTGTGTGAATTACCTGTGAACTTTACCTGTATGGGTTTACGGTTTACTTTGTGGGTTTTACCTTTGTGGATATACCTGTATGAATTACCTGTGTGGGTTTTACCTTTGTGGATATACCTGTGTGAATTACCTGTGTGGGTTTTACCTTTGTGGATATACCTGTGTGAATTACCTGTGTGGGCTCACCTGTGTGAACGTAAACTGTGTGAATTACTCGTGTGGATTTACCTGTGTGGACATGAACTGTGCTACCGTGTGAACATACCTGTGTGGGCAATACCTGTGTTACCCGTTTGGATTTTATCTGCGTGGGTTTACCTGTGTAGATTACCTGCGTAGATTACCTGCGTAGATTACCTGCGTAGATTACCTGTGTGGATTTTACCTATGTGAATTTACCTGTGTTACCTATGTGGACTTGCCTCTGCCCTTGTGGATCACCACCACGTGTTGGCAACAGGTCAGGGCATTGTCAGTTAAAGCAACGTGGGAATGTATCAGTTACTGTTGGCGACTCATTTAAATGTTCCTGCCCGCGTGCTTACTCATTACTTATTAATCATTACTCATTACATATTACTCATTACTCATTACATATTACTCATTACTCGTTACTCATTACTCATTACTCATTACTCATTACTCATTACTCATTACTCATTACTCATCACTCATTACTCATTACTCAACCACAGGCCATGGATCGTGCTTACTCATTACTCATTACTCATTACTCATTACCCAACCACAGGCCATGGATCGTGCACATCGCCTGGGCCAGACCCGCACCGTGAATGTGTACCGGTTACTGATGGCAGGCACTCTGGAGGAGAAGATCATGGGCCTGCAGCAGTTCAAGATGGACATGGCCAACACGGTGAGTTGTCGTTAAGGTTGAATAGGAACTAAGTTACGAGTAAGGAGAAGCTGGGTTGCAATTGAGCATGTTCCGTCAAATGTCAATACACTGAGTACATTGAGTACACTTGATACGCTGAGTACATTGAGGACACTGAGTACAACTGTTACGCACACTGAGTTACGATTGGGCATGTTCTGTCGAATGTCAATACACTGAAGTACATGAGAACACTACAGGGCAACAATAGGGCCAAAACAAAAAATACATCAAATCAAGCAGGATTGATGTAATCAGGCGTTTGTGTTTCACAGTAGCCTTGGTTGCCAACTTTGCACCGTCACCCATATCACACCTTGACAGCCCTCTCTCCACCATATGGCCACTTATAATCAATCAGGAAAGACCGGACGTTTTGTTCGGTCTGTTCCCCTCTTCAACGGTTGTAATCCAGGACCTCATTATCCCCTCCACCATAGACACTGTGCAACTGCTCGCCCTGCTTTGCAAGCAAGCTCTGTCTGTTCACTTCCTCACAGGTCGTGAACCAAGACAACATCAGCCCCTTACCATAGACACTGTGCAACTGCTCGCCCTGCTTTGCAAGCAAGCTCTGTCTGTTCACTTCCTCATAGGTCGTGAACCAAGACAATATCAGCCTTTCCACCATAGACACTGGGTAACTGCTCGCCCTGCTTGGCAAGCAAGCTCTGTCTGTTCACTTCCTCACAGGTCGTGAACCAAGACAACATCAGCCTTTCCACCATGGACACTGGGCAACTGCTCGACCTGTTTGGCAAGCAAGCTCCTCCCGCGGGCGAGGCAGGGACTGCAGCTGGCCAGCAAGCCTTGGGTCCAAGTGGTGTGCAAGCGGCAGCCAAGGCCCCTGCAAAAGCAACTGGTGAGAAATGAATTGATTCAAGGTCCAATTGGTGTGCAAGTGGCAGCCAAGGCCCCTGCAAAAGCAACTGGTGAGAAATGAATTAATTTAGTGAAGCATGCATACCATAAGAAGGGGTAGGTTGAGCAGCCATGTCAGGCTGGAGGCCTTTGTAATCCAAAACTAAATCAAATCAAATCATATTATAAGAAAGACTAGCACAGGCATCATATCCACTTATATCCACTCCCCACATTGTTTGCGGGCAATAAGACTAGCAATAAGACTAGCAATAAGACTAGCAATATGGCTAGCAATAAGACTAACATAAGACTAGCAACAAGAATAGCAATAGGACTAGCAATAAGAATAGCAATAAGACTAGCAACAAGACTAGCAATAAGACTAGCAATAAAGCTAGCAATAAGACTAGCAATAAGACTAGCAACAAGACTAGCAATAAGACTAGCAATAAAGCTAGCAATAAGACTAGCAACAAGACTAGCACAGGCATCGTATCCACTTATATCCACTTCCACATTGTTTGCAGGAAAACAATTTACTCCTGCTGATCACAGTGCCACTTCATTCTGTGTGATTTGCATGCACACGCGCGCGCACACACACACACACACACATGTATGCTTGCAGGCTTGGAGGCTATGTTGGAGAACATGGGAGAGCTGTGGGATGAAAAGGAGTACGAGCAGCAGTTTAACATGCAAAGCTTTATGGAAAAACTTGGAAAGGGGCGCAGCAGATAACAGGAAGCTTGAACCGCTAAGCAAATAATAACCGTTTCTTATGCTCCCTTTACAATTCCGGTGATTTTCCATCCATTTAATCTCTGAATGGCATGCTGTTCCATGCTGCGTGGTGTTTGCTGAAATTTGCGAGACTAGGCAAAACATCCTCAACTGAAAAACCAACTAACCAAATCACACGAATTGTCACTGCCAATAATTGGGCGTGACACCACACCCATAAATGTGTAAAACAACACATTGCCTCTCCCCAAGTTCAAGTCTCCAATTAATACTAAAAGTGGTACGATTGCTGTGTGAAAACAGAAATACTCAGCTGTAGCTACTACTGTAAGTAACATAATCGTCTCATGCTTACCCCTGACATCCTTTGCTCCACTGACCAAATTATAAAAGGGGCCTATTGCCCGCTGCACATCTTCAAAGTCTGCATCTGCATTTTTGCCGTCGACCTGAACACATGAGATCTTGTCCCATCCATCATACTTCTGGACCTCGCTCTCCAACGCAACCATCATTTCTCTGATCTGCGGGAAACGTTCAATTCCACGCTGGTGCTGCTGGTATGGATCCAGCAAGTGACTACGCACCTCCACGACAAAAACAGAACCATCATCAGCACAGAGCCTATTACCCGCATAGATGTGGAAGATGCCGGCTGCGAGATCTGCTGTGACCCAGGAACACGTGAGGAACACACAGAACAAGGATATCTACCTACCACAGATATGTACCAATGCAGCGTATGCAACAGCACCTACCACTCGTCATGTTTAAAACAGCTCCAATGCTACAAGGAAGAAGACAGAATTAACATAGATGCACGGTCTGACTGGAGCTGTCCTGCCTGTCACGACCTCTCCCTAGATGAAAATGAAGCTAGGTCACATGCATCACAACACGAATTGCTCAAGGTAACCTGGAGCCCCACCTGGGAGCCAAAAAAACTAATGCACTCATGGGCAAGCTTTCGGCAAATGCTTTAGAATTATGAAGCTAAGCAAATTGCACCCCCCCTCGATGAATGACTTGACAACCTAGAGAGGCAAGGTTTTTGCACATCAATTAATCATAGCAGATAGAAATCCACACAAGGCAAAGAAATAAGGTTAAAGGCCTGCTTCGATATGCAACCAACTAATCCACATGTGGACATCACTCCCACGGGGCACTATGAAATTTGGATTAGAACAGTGGACCTTGTCCGCCTGAAAGATGATATTGCGCAAAACAGGACGCCACTGATAAACGCCACTCACAAGGCTTCCCTCCCAAAACTGTATGAAGCTAGAGCGGCCTGCATATTTAAGCCAGATGGCAAATGCATAGGCATGATGACTCCTGAGCGTTTACACATTTCAAGAGAAAGTTCCATGAAGCTCAGAAAAACGGCCTACACAGAGATATGTCTTCTCCTGTTCAATGCCCAGCCTCAGAATTTGCGGGTCTGCTTCAAGACCACCTAGCACGCCTCAAAACTCCTAAGGCAAGCCAACTAACACTAGAATCCTACTCCCGTATCCTACCCCAACACATCAAAGCAGCACTACAACAATGCGCCATGATCTCAAAAGAGTAAACGGCGTCTGCTCTGGACTTTGATCCTGGGAACTCCTCATATTGGAGCGAACATCACCGTGACATTGTCTTTGGTGCCAATTACAATGCATTTGCCACCAAGTTTACAGGTTTCTCATTCTGCCACCCAGTGTATGATGACACAGAAATGCTCAAGTGCGTGCAACACTTCCTACGATCTGCGATGTGCAGCGAGCTACCAACCGCCACCTTCTTATTTCTACCCAACTGGGAAAACAAGAACATCAATGCCTATAGAGCATTGGTGCGAGATATTACAAATTACTGCACCACGTTTGGCTTCATCCCCAAGACAAAACTCACACATGCAATGCCAACCTCGTGGAAGGGTGTACAACGTAATTTCTCCAACCACACCTGGAGCATGGATATTATTGCTGTCTAGAACAAAGAAGTAAAACAGCGTTTACCTGATGCCACACCAAATTGGTTGCAAACACTGCAAAGGGGTATCCCAGAAGCAGTTTGGGAAAAAAATCAGTACCTCGCAAGAGAGGACACAGACCACATCACCAACCATGTTTGCCCCCAGTACTTCAAATAAAAAAGAGAGGACGTCACTGGCCAGGATAGAGGCCAAAACGCTAACGTCCACCTCCAACCATGGGACGATAAGCAGTTTCAATTGAAGTGCCCCAATTGGAAATGATGGGCGTACACTGACGGAAGCTGCATAGGCAAGGCCGAAAACTTTATAGGCGCAGGGTATACTGCCCTCAAACCAAAGCTGAATGTTATGTGGACTCAGGAGGCATGGGAATGACAAACACCATCAATAGAGCTGAGCTCACAGGGATTGCAGCAGCGCTTATCAATAAGTATACCCAGATTGCAATGGAAAGTGCATGCTCCCTAAGCCAAATTAGGAAACAGCTTCTCTTTCCTTGAAAAAATGCAACGAGACCGTATACACTCAAATCTGCTAGAACAAATTGTATCTATGATTTATGCTTCACCAGAACTTATCTGCTTCTATAAAGTGAAAGCCCATAGTGGCATTGCCGGAAATAAATGTGCAGATGCAATTGCCAAACACTCTGCCTTACATGACGGAGGTCATGACATGCACTTTCAGCCTCCGGCTCCAGACGGTAATGCATACACACACCTTTACTGGCTTGCGGCTAAAGACACCGATGAGAATCCCAGCGGAAGAGGGGCGGCTAAACCTAGGCTTCGTGCACTCTCTGATTTAAAGGCCAAGCTAAAAACAGAAATGTGCAAATCACACAGACTGGGGAGTGCCAAAACAGACACAGAGTATTACAACTACTGGAAGGACCTTAGACCTTTGGTCAATAAACAAGCCACAATGCTTTCTGGAACAATAGTTATCTCAAATTCTACGAAAAAGCGTAATGTTATGAGGCACCGCACTGGTACAATTTTTAATCAAATTGTAATCAGAAACACGCCTACCGGTACGGCTTCTCTCCCAATGCAAACTGCCCCATCTGCCCTTGCACTGATAGTGCGCTTCACATACTCTCAGGCTGCCAACATACTAAAATGAGGAACATGATTATAGAACGCCATAATACGGCAAGTGTGCTGATTGTCTAAGCCCTACAAAAGAAACCATGCGGTGCCAACCAAATTGCCTACACTGATGTAGGCAGCGCAGATAAACTATCAGAGCAAGGCCTAGAACTGAGAAACACTGCCAACAAAACACTGCCCTCTTGGTTGCTACCAAAACTAACAGCACATGCTTAAAAGCCTCTTCTCGTCCTGGCGCCATCCTATTCTTATCTAGCACTGTGTGCTCCTCTCGCGTAACCACCCGCAACTCAAACTTTCAACAGCTTGCTAAAGACAAGAAACTGAATCCAAACCTGTGGGAGGTTCACCTGATTGAGTTTAAATTTTGTGAAGACACAAGGCCCGATCCCCAACTTCAAAAAGCACAAGCACAGCACAGCATGCTTATTGCCAACCTAAACAGACCAGGATATAGGGAAGTTAAGCTTCACGTGATCCTCGTTGGAGCTATGGGGACTATCTACAAAGACTATACAGATAAACCTCTGGCAGACCTTAATCTGGACTACCATGACATTATAAAAATGACACACAAACTGAATGAACACTCCATCAGACATGCATCTGCACTCATAAAAACAAGGTATGCACTGCAATATAACACAAGCAACAACAGTCAAAAATTGGGTCTGGGTGCTACGGCACATAACCCCCCTGACCCACACTATTTCTTTTAGTTGTTTGCGTGGGGGGGGGTTGCCTGGTGCGGGCACCTAAGTAGTCCCCTCCCTTAATCATGCTGGCTGTGTCACCACTACCAGCAGAGTCTTTTCTGTTCTTTTCTTTTCTTAGGAGCATGCCCTTTATAGCAGTTGTTGATAAGGGGGAAAAGGAAACAGGAGGCAAGATGCAATTGATAATAAAAACATTAGCACAACTACAAAAACTGCTACACAAGGTCTCCCAATAGACTTACTGAGTATGCCACAAACACCAGCTGATTGATGAAAGCTGATGATTGGCATGCTCATCCCATTTACCGTGAGAATGCCATGTATTTTGCAGCAAGACATGCCATTCACTCTGCCGCCCGTAGCTCAGAGGCCGCAGCTACCTTCATGTTCCTTCCCTCCTAGAGTAAAAGGATGACCATAAATCCCTACGCATCACTCTGCCGCAATTTCCCCCAATTGTGTCAATTCTTAGGCTCCCGAAGTACCCCTCTGGAACAGACGCCACTTCCCAAACACACTCAGGATTTGCAAATCATTGCCATACGGAATACTGAAGGAATGAACTGTCTTAGTAATGCCTGCAACACTAGTTGGCTGAAAGAGCTTGCCAAAGATATTCCTGAGGTAAAGTGGGAAATCAATTGCATTCATATCGATCCCTACCCCTCTGCAATCTGCAATGAAGAGACGCCTGGCTGCTCCTGGCCTTATTGAAGTAAGGAAACTACCACCTTCATTAAAACCCACAAGATAAAAACAGTAACTTGGCCCCCAAGATAAAGACAGTACCTTGGACCCAAGATAACACCTTGGACACAAGATGAAGCCCCCAAGATAAAGCCCCCAAGGTAAAGACAGTACCCTGGACCCACCTCAGAGCTCTGATGAAGCGACCCAACACAGCTCGATCCCAAATCTGATCCGTAAATTACATCGCGGTGGAGGAGCTACACTGATGGCAGGATCAGGTGTATACCACCCTTGCTTAACCGCATATCACATTACGTGAACCCAAAAGGCGTAGGTATCACAAACACCATTTCACGTGCAGAGCTAGCAGCCATAGCAGCCGCATTCATTCACGGCTATGCGTTAGCCATATGGCATAGTTGGCCACAATCTTGTGATTTCGATGATTCTCCTTATCTGTTAGAGAAAGCCAAAAAATAGCAGGTATTTTAGGCAATAAATATGCTGATCCTCTTGCTAGAAAGTCATCACAATCTTATTTTGATATTGCTGATACCTCCATCAAAACAGCTGGCCCTGAGGTAGAACCCTTTTACATCATTTACTGGCTTACAAAAGAATATAAAAACACCGAATCATACAAAATCAACCAAACACAGCCCAGTCACCTACCTCAAGGCTTTGGTACCTATCCAATTACTATGACGCCTTGCAAGCACACATGCACCCCCTCCACCGCGGAACTAGGAGATGCCGATACCGTAGCAAATCACCACGAAGACTACTAGACCCTTATCAAATATGACATTGCCAATTGAGCCGCTTGCAACGCTTACCTAACAGCATCATATGTCCCTGTTAAAACCCAGTGCATTACTATGAAGCACAGAACAGGAACCCCCTGTGCAACCAAAAGCATGCGGCATGGTTAAAGCACTCGATAAGCATGACTTACCCCCTCTGCCGTCATCTAGACAGTGCATATCCTTTCTGGATGCCAACACACACAAATAAGAAATATGATCAGTGAGAGACACAACTTAGCATGCAGCGTGATCTTCAAAACCACCAGCAAAACAGGCTCCCTAGGATCCTGCTTCATGGGTATAGGCAGCAGCAAACGGCTGGCTATGCAAAATCCCCAAATTCCCGATACAGCTGAAAATAGGATTATACCAGAGTGGCTCTTTCCACCCCGCTTTGCCAGACAAGAACAGGCTTACCTCAAGCCGTCCGGATGCTGTAATGGTTGCTCCCATCTCCGAGGAAACAAAAATTGAACAGACTAGCAATGAAGGAGAATGGGTTCTTAGAAGTGGCAGGGGGCAACTGAGGGGGACTGGGAGCGATTCAGCAGCACCGCCAGCCACTAGCAGATCCACCTTCCCCAGACAACACCGACCCAAAGATCTCAGCATTCTTCAACGCCACCTCATTGAGATCAAGCCCTGTGAGGACACTAGACCTCAGCATTTCTTTGCAGGATATAGGTGAGTCTAAAGCTTTCTAAAAACATCGACTGGAGTTTTTAGAACACACTCAAACCCCTCGTCTTGACCATTAATAATGTATGAGTATAGACGATAGCAACAATGCAGGACCATTTGCATTAAGTGGTCTATTGGCAACCAGACCACTCACACCCTCGCCTTGACCATTGATTATGTGCGACCACTCACACCCTCGCCTTGACCATTGATTATGCGCAAGCGATGAAAAAAATGCAAGACCCCAAAAAAGAAAGGAATTTATATGCAAAAATGTGTGTGCGCATATGTGCATACATGTGTGTGTAGTGTGTATGTGGTCTCTATGCCTATATGTGTGCAAATGTGTGTGTGCGTGTGTGTGTGTGTCTATGTGTGTGTGTCTGTGTGTGTCTGTGTGCGTTTGTGTGTGTCTGTGCGCATGTGTGTAAATATGTGTGTGTGTTTGTGTGTAGCGTGTATGTGTCTGTCTGTCTGTCTGTCTGTGTGTGTTTGTGTGTGTATGTGTGTGCGAGTGCGTGTGCATGTATGTGTGTATGTGTGTGTGTGTAGGTGCGTGTGCGTGCGCGTGTGTGTGTGTGTGTGTGTGTGTGTGTGTGTGTGTGTG
>Ga0307945_1004371_pt1 | contig 11416 bp, 10 predicted proteins | sample OrgLakmetagen228_FD_201818 | JGI IMG/M metagenome (GOLD analysis project Ga0307945, IMG submission 201818) | Saline water microbial communities from Organic Lake, Antarctica - #228 | ecosystem: Environmental > Aquatic > Non-marine Saline and Alkaline > Saline | place: Antarctica: Organic Lake...
CAGCCGTGCCATACACACTTACAGCCGTGCCATTACAGCTGTGCCGTTACAGCCGTGCCGTACACACTTACAGCCATGCCATTACAGCCGTGCCATACACACTTACAGCCATGCCATTACAGCCGTGCCATACACACTTACAGCCATGCCATTACAGCCGTGCCATACACACTTACAGCCATGCCGTTACAGTTGTGCCATACACACTTACAGCTGTGCCGTTACAGTCGTGCCGTACACACTTACAGCCGCACACACTTACCCACGCCCCAGACTTGCTCAAAAAAGTGCGTCGCAGCGTAGTGCTCGTCGGCCTGCCAAAGCTGCATGCCAAACAAAACAGGAATGGACATGCTGGTTCAGGTCATTATTGCTTTGGTAAACTTGGTAACCTCATTGACAACATACCAGCCAGCATTCAGCATACAACCGCAGATGTCAGGGAACCTTTTGGACAACATACCGGTACCACTCGCCAGCATGCAGCATGCTCTACACAACTGCAGTTTCAGGGAGGCGTGCGTCAGCTACATTCATTCCGTAGGTGTTGCTGATAGCTGAGAGGTTGTGTGCCCAGTGCTTGTGGTGTGCGCACAAGTGTACTGGATGCTGAGATGCAGTGACTTGTTTTGCCTGTACAAGAGTTAAGAAGACGAGTCTTCTGATGTGCCTGAGACCTCTGTTTAGCTTGTGGTTATCTTCTGTCTCTTGTAGTCTTCCTCCTCCCTTTCTGATCAAATTCTGCCTTGCTTGGGTAGGGTGTCTCTGATAGTGCCTTAGGTACATGTAGCCTGTCTGCAAGATTTCCAACACCTTGTTGGGTTGCATCTCACCTCATTTCGATGCAAGCGACCTGTCTGCATGATCTCCAACACCTTGTTGAGTGTCTTTGTCGTGGTGATACCTGCGTGGATATATTATTGTGGAACATGCTGTACTGAGTTAGCTGTTTTATATTGCAGAGCATGGTACTTGTGATGATCTATGAAACAGCTACACTTCATACTTCAGTCATGCAGATGAGATTCACCCGATGTACCGATAATGCTGGATCCTCTGATCCGTTTCAAGGACTCTCTGCCGCAGGTAGATGAAGCTATTCCCATCTTCATAGGTCCCCCAACCAAACTCCTTGCTATGCATAAACATTGCAAAACACCAGCTCAAGGATCTTGCCCACATTTCTACCAGCTTGCTCACAAGGGAAGTGAGTTCTTTCAATATCATTTAAACACATGTACCTACAAATATCCTGCTAACATGCAATGGACTTTGTGTGCTCCCCCTCTTTGCCCCCTTTTCGTTTCCTTCGTTCTTCCTTCTTGGAGGCGATGATCGCACACTTTACCTTTTCACAAAGTCCTGATTTAAAAAGCTGGTCGCTGCATATTTTTGGAGCAACGTTCAAAAAGTTTGCCTTCACAACATTTTGCTATAAAGTTGATTACTTTCCATGCTTTCATGCAATGTGTACATACCTGCGTCTCTGACATCCTGCTCGCACGTGATAGGCTCCTCCACCTCCAGCAGCTGCTGTATGGCGATCAAAGACTGCTTGCGCTACAGGCATGCACATGAGTATATGTGTATGGGTGTGCGTGTATTGTCAAAAAAGGCTATATAAAGGAGTATTTTAATAAGTTTGCTAGGTGTCAATGAGCACAGCTAAAGAAGCTCAACCATGGCTGCCCTAGATGTTTGGGACACAATTTCGTAAGAATTACTCAGGACAAAGTTTTGATCCAGCATAAAATAAAAATGTGGACGCTGAAACTTTGTGCACGCCAGCTTGTTACAACATAAAAGCTCGGACCAGGTCATGCTTTACCTAATAACTCGAGCAGAATGCGGCTGATTAAATAAGCATTGGCATGGAATTAAGTACAGAATCGGCGTTTGGAATTGCAAAAGGCCCTTAGCTTATATGTTCCTCCCAAAATACCACAGTAACTTTACATGCAAGCTCGTCAGAGGTTATTTTCATCTACAGCTCCTACATAAACCTGTTGAAATGCAATAGCATAGAGGGCACCAGAGAACTTCAAGAGCACGGAGCACAATGAGGGTTGAAGAGCCTGTACAATAGGGAAGTTGCTAAAATCGATCCCTGTCTTCCAAATGAATATGGTATGGGTAGATAGAGAGAGAGAGGGGCGTGTTTGAAAAGCGCATTTTCCCCAAAGGAAGGGAAATGCTAAAATACTGTACAGGCAGGTCTATACACTCCCCACGCTAATCAAGGAAGAGAGCCATTCTGGTATCAAGGACTGGAATACTCTTCCACCTTGCAAAACGCACCCTGAAGCTGCCTGGGTCGTTGTGGCCCCCATAACTGTTATAGGTTGCCTGGAGGATGAAAACGTGTACAATAGCAGATGTAAGGAAAGAGGCAACGGTGGCATTACTTCGCCGTTTATTTAACAAAATATACAAGTTTGCATACTATATACGTTTTCATTGCATACTATATACGTTTCATCGCATACTATTTACGTTTGCATTGCATACTATATACGTTTCATCGCATACTATATACGTTTGCATACTAAATACGTTTGCATTGCACACTATATACGTATCAAATAACTGTGCAGGGGATGACTTGTACATCTGCGTCTTATGTGCTCACACGTTTTTGGGTGAAAACACTTGATATTATTAGGTTGCGACTGCTTGCACTCACAACAAACTGGTGAAAACACCTGATGTAAGTAGGGTGCAACCGCTTGCACTCGGAACAATCGTGTCCAGCATTTCATGTGGGCCTGCAACATGCTAGACAAGAGCACTTGCATGATCTACTTGCCAAGAGGAACCACATTAAAGGACGGCAAGGGGCACATGCAAGCATCGTACGTGTGTGTGCAGAATGGAAAGTTAGAAGTTTGCCTACATCCTATTTGCTTTTCACTCACGGTTTCAACCTGGCTGCTAGGGTAAGTATGAGCGTGCTATACTACGGAGAAAGAAGGAAAAAAAGGAAAGGGTAACATTACGGCAAAAGCAAGTAGTGGGCGTTGCATATAAACTGGGTGTACTTAGGGCTGGCTAGAACCACATGTATAGTGTTGGTCAGAACCGTAAATGTACAACGTATAAAGTGGGTGCAAAACAGGCACTGGGCCCTACACAGCTCCCCAAAATGCCAAAATTCCAGCAAATGTCATTGGTTTAGACATAAAATCAAGCATCTTGCATTCAGATGAGGTATAGGGGGCTGTGAATTGAGCGGAAAATTTATTGGCCCTGTTTGGGGTGACTTTGCACGGGGACCACCATATGCATATATGATACGGTGAACGTTTGAGGGAAACTGGTATCGTACGCAGTTTTGGCCAACTCCAGGGGTGAGTGCATTGCTGTGTTTGCCGTGTTGATAATTACCCAATGCGTTATGATGTGTAATAATGTGTAATAATGTGTAATTATGTGTGATAATGTGTATTAATGTGTAATAATGTGTCATAACCTAATGTGTTATAATGTGTAACTTACACATACATATGTAGCTGATCAGGCATTGCGACCAGCTGCCTTTCTTGCACAGATGTGCCGCCCACCTGAAGCTTTTTGATCATACAGCGCGGAAGTGCCTAGCTAAGCCAAGGCAAACTTGACATAAGCGTAAGCATACAATGTAGCGCGGAAGTGCCTGGCTAAGCCAAGGGAATTTTATATAAGCATTCGATGCAGCGCAAAAGCGCCTGGCTAAATTCAGGCACGTCTAATACGAGCGAAACCATACGATGCTGCGCGGAAGTGCTTGGGCTAAGCCAAGGAAAATTATTATAAGCGTAAGCATGCAAGCTACCAAACCTTGGTTGTCGAGCAAGGCCTGTACACTGAGTGAAAGCCCACCTGGATCTCTTTGCTGTTTATTGCAACCAGCGTGCCTGGCTCAGCAAAAAGGCACCTTGGCTTACAGATAGAGATGGCTATATAGATAGAGATGGCTTTATAGATGCCTATATACCTATATGACCGAGGGCATACAAATTTCACGGTTGGCACCCAAGCTAGTTGGATGCAAGGTCTGTGCACTGAGCGAATACCTACCTGGAGCTCCGCCATGTGCCTGTTGAAAAAGTGGTGTTCTACGTGAGCACGTCCGTGGGTAACCCACCTACGAACACTGGGCGAATACCCACCTCGAGCTCCTTGATGATGCAGAACGGGCGTGCCTGGCAGCACACATGCTGGCATGCGCTGTTTATGGCGCTCCCAGAGCCGAGCACCTCGTTTGTGATGGCCTGCTGCAGCACTGCCTCCTGGCTTGACACCTGCTGCTGCTGCTGCTGCTGCTGCTGCTGCTGCTGCTGCTGCTGCAGCGGATGATTTAGGAGTCCTAGCTCTTGACTCTGCTGCTGCTGTGCTTGCAGCTGGTCCTGATCTTGCTGCGGCACCTGAGTCTGACTATGCTGCTGCTGCTGCTGCTGCTGCTGCTGCTGCTGCCCTTGGCTGGGGTAGTGCCAGCTCATTTTCCTGCTACACACTGGTATCCTCCCGCCCATCACACGCACTGGCTCGTCAATCACACCCACGCCCAGCATCTCAGGCAAAAAGTAGGCGGGGGGCTTGGGGATGTTCCCTTCAGGTGCTCTCTGCGCGCCATTTGGGCTAGTGCTGGGAGCAGGTCCCATTGGTGTGTGACTTGAACTGACGCTAGGAGCAGGTGTCATCGGTATATGATGACCTAGGCTGGTGCTGGTTGCTAGAGTGCATGGAGGTGGTGTGGGGATTGCAGGGGCGGTGGGAGGGACAGACAAAGTGCTATGAGGGGTGACAATAGGATGGGCAGGACCATTAGGAGGAGCAGCAGGTACTTCTTGTGGCAGGATAGCTGCTGGTGCAGCTGGTATGACTGCTGCTGCTCCCACTCCTGCTGGTGTGCATGCTAGTGCTGTTGCTGTGTCTGCTGCAGCGGATGTTGTGCATGCTGCTGCCTCTGTGGCTACTGATGCTTGTGGTGATGGCAATGGTGCTGCTGGTTTGTTTGGTGGGTGAGCACCACCTCCTCCGGAACCTCCTGCTGCTGCCTCCAGAACTTCAGGCGGGACAGGAGGAAAAGCATCTGTTGCTGGTGTGACTAATGCTGCTGCTGCTGCTGCTGCTGCTGGTGCTGCTGTTGCTGCTGCTGCTGCTGGTGGTGGTGGTGGTGGTGCTGCTGCTGCTGCTGCTGCTGCTGGTAATGGCAATGGCAATGGTGGTGGTGCTGCTGCTGCTGCTGCGCCTGCTGGCTTACAGAGTTGAAATGCACATGCTGCTGCTGCCAGGGCCTCTGCTGCCGTTGCTGCTGCCTGCCCCGCTTCGTGAGCAGCCTTGTCTGCCATTTCAGTCGCCCTAATTTTGGCGGCTTCCTTCTTGACCTCTGCAGGTAGGGTGTGCACATGCGCGTGTGTGAGTGTATGTGTATTTGTATGTGTGTGTGTGTATGTGTGTGCACGTGTGTGTGTGTATGGTGTGCAAAGCAACATGGTATAAGGAATATTAGTTGTGTAATAGCTGTTTTATGTGACCAATGCAGCCGTGGCATGTGCGGTGTGCGCATTGTTATATAATTAGGATCAGCACTTGTGTGGTTTTATGTGACCAACGCAGATATCGCATGACTTCTGCAGGTGAAGCACGTGCAATGTGCGCAATCGTTTTAAATCAGCAACATCATTTGTGCCACAGCTTCTCAAATGATCTCTGCAAACTTGGCGATCAGATATGTGTGAACGCTGGCACAGCTTCTGTAAACGCATAGTGATAGACGGCCTTCCTTGTAGATTCCTGCAGAGGCGTAGCATGTAGCTATGTTTGCGTGATGTGTTAAGGAATATGTTACCAGGCAGGCATACTTTTGATTTTGGCTCTTGGGTGCACACCCGTACAGAACAGAACAACGTGTCGTGATTTGCCACGACTTATTAACATGCATACACAGTTCCACACCCAACTTTTTGGTACAGATCAGAGCAGCCCGCCGTGATTTGCCGCAACTTATTAACATGCATACACAGTTCCACACCCAACTTTTTGGTACAGATCAGAACAACCCGCCGTGATTTGCCGCAACTTATTAACATGCATACACAGTTCCACACCCAACTTTTAGGTACAGATCAGAACAGCCCCCCGTGATTTGCCGCAACTTATTAACATGCATACACAGTTCCATACTCAACTTTTAGGTGCACACTCGTACAGATTTAAGCCACCCGCCGTGATAAGCCGCACCTCATCAATATTCATACAAAATTCCACTCGGTCGTTACTGTACCAAATCTCTAATTCAGCTACAGCACCCACTCCCTGTCTGTGTGGTCTCATACACAACTAAATGGATGCACACGCACGCACACGCACATAGAGCCCAGTTTCCTCTAGTCACTTCCTTTTTGTACCACATCGACATGCGCGTGCATTCCTCCCCCTCTTTACACAAAAATTACCCTCGTGCCCCCATTCCTTTCACCCTCCCTGTCCTTGCGTGCCCACATGCGCGTGCAGTCCATCCCCTTTTCACACACAAAATACCCTCATGCTCCCATTCCTCTCACCCTCCCTATCCTTGCATGTCCACATGCACGTCTGTTTCCCTCCCACATCACGCACACGATCAAGCCCTGATGCCCTAATTCCTCTCACCCTCCCTATCCTTGCGTGTCCACCTCTGTCGCAGCAGCCAGATCGTTTTGAGGGCCGCCCCGAGGTCGTAGGGCTCTATCCATCTTCCACCCACTCCCCAGTTCTCATGCGGGTCTTCACATATCTCGCTTGAATCTGGCAGGATGTACCTGGTAGAATGGGGAACGAATACAGCAAAGTTTTGAACGCAGGCAGTGACTTTTTTTTCTTTCCTCGCTTGGATCTGGCAAGATGTAGCTGGCAGTTTGGGTGGGTCGCTTTGCCTGCTGAGATAGACTGGATTAAGCACACATGGTGTGTGTAAACCCTAATGTGGTGATTTCCATGGGGAAATGGCTCATATCCTCATAAAACACCAACCACTCAGCCGTTTTCTTTAATTTTTGTTGAAATGATATTGTTTCCTAAAAAGGATTATATACCATGACAAATATTCCAGAATTGTGCAGTGGGTGATCTGGTATGGATAATTTGTGGTAAGAAGTGGGGTGCACGCCGCGGCTTACCAGGCATGTACCAATAAGTCAGCCTCAAGCAGAAAAGGCAGAAGTGCTCTGGAAAGCAGAACATTTTGATGCCTAGTTTGAAGCTGCCTAATTAGGGGGCCCATACGCGGGGAACATTTGATGCCCATTTTGGGGGGAATTGTCCACCTCTGAGTTATTACCCGTTATTAATTACCCTTGCTTGGAGCTTGCAGGATGTGTCAAAAGAAAAGTGAGAAGAATACAGAAAATGTATAGTCAATGTTGTTACTATCAGCATAAATTTGCCTTTTGGGCAATCCACAAACACACCCACGCTCCCACTCCCCAAGCCTCAAGCCTTTACATGCCCACCTCCGCCCTGTGGGCAACCTGGCGCGCGCGCACACACACACACACACACATACACACACACACTCACACACACACTCTCTCACACACACACACACACGACAATAAGAAAATACAGCAGTGAACACACACACACACATACACACACACATGCTACAGCGCACCTCTGCCCCCCAGGCAGCACGGGTGCTGTCTCTACTGGTGCAGCTTGTCCTGCCCCCCCGTCTGCCACCCTTCCCGTGACCACAGCTGCTGCTGTTGCTATCGCTGGGGACGCAGCCACTGGAGGCGGGGAGGGATACGGCAGAGATAAAGGTTGTGAGGCATGTGGCACGGCAGGTTGAGAGGATGTGAAGGGGGCAGCTTGTGAGCTACTTGGAAGAGCAGCATGTGGTGCGTATGGCTGGAGGTCAGACTCGGAGGCCGGAGGGAGGGCTGGTGGAGGGTGCAGCAGCAGGGTGCGGCACTGCCCCTGGTACTCTTTCACGGCCTGGACTGCATAGGGTGCCTCTTCCAGCAGCTTCCCTGGGTATGCGTGTGTGTGTGTGCGTGTGTGTGCGTGTGTGCATGTGTGTGTGTGTGTGCGTGTGTGTGCACGTACGTTTGTGTGTGTGTGTGTGTGTGTGTGCGTGTGTGTGTGTGTGTGCGTGTGTGCACTTGCATCCATCTATTACGCATGCTCCATTGCACTGTGCCATTGCACTGTGCCATCGCACTGCGCCATCGCCCAAGCACTTCAGAAGCACAGCGGCTTGTGCGATCCCCGTATAAATACAGCCTTATTTGTTGCATGCACCTACATTTATGACTCATGCATTGAGTCGACCACAATCATATGTATTATGTGTGGTACTTTTCAAAGCAGGTTATATTATCCAGACTTGTCTAAAAGGAGGTATAAATACTGTTCTGGCCAAACGTACACGTGCAGGTGGACAGGAATAGTAATTCCCTTCCTACAATGAATCTCTGCCATATGAGCAATGGCTCGCACACATTTCCTCTGAACTCTACCGAGGTTTTGCACCTGCTTGAATGCTCCTGCCCACAAAATCTTGAGAGACAATGTGGAAGGGCACGCCAGGAAGCTTTGCACCTGCATGCATCGTGGAAGGACCCAAAATAGCTGTACTATATGAGGAGACTCAGAAGGAGGTTTGGACACCTTGAAAGGGCCTACACATCAAAGTCCAGAATTCAAAGTAGCTTTGTTTGTTTAGGTACATGAGGAAACTTGGAAGGAGGTCTTGGCACTTGAAGGGGGCGTACCCTTAAAGATCGAGGCGCGTGTGTTACCTGGCAATTCACACGGCAAGGGGACAGGCAAGCGTATGCCCGTTGCCGCGAGCTTCTCACACAGCCTGCCAAGGGTGATGTCAGGCCTGACGGGAGCACACACAACACAAACACACACAAACACGCACACACAGAGAAAAAGTGATATGTGTGCGTTTTTGTGACGTGCTGTGATTGGTCATCAAGAACTTGCCAAGGGTCATGTCAGACCTCACAGGTGCACAAAAAAACAATGTGCTAGGAGCATTGTTACAATGCTGTGTGATGTCGGTGTTGTGTGTGTTTAGATGATTAGATGAGATGAGATGGCGCAGCGGGCGGCAATAAAGAGCTGAGTAGGAGACGGCGTCTCATTGCGAGTGCACAGATCCATTAACAGCTCATATGATCCCTTGTTTGTTTGGAAGGTATACGCAGCATGATCAAAACAAATGCAGCTGGGAGAGGCACAGCCTGCGAATCAAACTCACCTGCAAATCACGTGGGTCGTCGTCTTCTCCAGCGCCTTGTCTCTTATTCCACCGCGCTGTTTGATCTGCAGAAATGAGAGAGTGGCGTGCGCCGCCAATCACAGACGGCAAAGCAGGGGAGCAGGAACTAATTACTTGTGTCCACACATGCAGGAACTCCTGCTGGCAAGTCCTCACCCACTGCTCCCTACAACACATTGCTATCTTGCTCAATCTTTATTTAAAACAACTGCTTTAGCATTAAGGGCTTTGGCAAGAAGTGTGAGCGTCTGAAGAATCAAAATCTCTTCTTTTAATTACGGCCATCTTTGCAGGGCCGCAAAAAATACCCACCGCGCCACCTCCCTACGTCATTTCCATCCAAACCTAGTCACCTTATCAAACTGGGAATTCATGTTCACTGTGATCCAGGAGTGAAAGTGCAGGCCGTGGAAGATGTGGTCCTTTGGGGGCAACGTTGGCGAGCTTCGGACCTTTGTGCCAGGGCTGCCCAGGGAAGAAGGCTGAGAAGGTGCCCGAGCTGGTGAACACACAAGTGCAGCATTATATAAGCAAATGACATGCGTGCTCTACACCATGTGCCTGTTGAAAAGGTGGTGTTCTATGACAGTACGTCCCTGGCTATCCCAGGTTTCTGAATAATGTGCAGTGCTCTGTCGTTGCACACATGAATCCTCTTACAATTGGTTAATGCGTTGATGTCAATATTATTATACATGCCCAATTGTGTTTACTCAAATGCGCAGCACCCTGGGTTCTGCATACCGTTTGCAGCAGCTACTTTGGAGGAGGGAGTTGTGGTGCCCGGAGATGACAAAGACGCTTTCTTTCTGCTTCCCTGGGACGACCTGTCTTCTGATGAAGCGGGGCGCTTCTCAGCACTTCCACACGGCGAAGTGTCTGATATCATCATGCCGCGAGCATGCAGCATTCACGACCTGTCACGATTAGTGTGAAATACTCAGGCAAATAAATGTAGGTGTGTAATGCATGTGCGGCATGAAAACGTGTATTCTGTGCAGGCATGTAAGCGCTTTGCATGAGCCAAACGTCATGACTCTAGGATACGTGTGCGAAATTGAACGCACACACAATAAAGCATTCAACAATTTCGCCCAGCAGAGGGCGTGCTAGTACATCTTGATTACCTGTGTTCCTTTTGGACAGTTTGATGAGTGCTGTTCAGTGCTCTGCTGCTACGGTCCTTAGCCTATGTTTTGGCATTTTGCAGATCAACACATTGCACATTGTACAATATTAGAATTTATTTCTTGCAAAAAGATATTGCAATGTCAGAATGCGAACAAGCGGACACACCCACACGGCCGGAGGACTTCGTTCTAGTGGACCACCTCAGGCTTGTGAGTTTGGGTTGCTTGTTCAGTTGTGCATGGAACAACAATGTGGGATCCTTGCTGCAGGACACCTAAATTATTCGTGCTTGCACGCAGGTCCAGCCCTACTTTTTTGACTTCAAATGCTTTGTCAAGCTGAGGTACGCAGTTCATAAATGATGTTAGGAGCCTGCTCCTTCTGCACTCTAGCACCTGTGTACATGAAAAAGCTACAGGCAGCGTCGCTAACACGTAAGCCCCTGCCTGCATCATTTTGGCGGCCGCATGAAACAGACCACCCACAAAGGCGTTAGGCTTTATCATACCTGTGACCTGATAGCTTATAAGCAGAACAATGTTGCGCCGAACAAATGAAGTATGGTTGCTGGACGGTGGAAAGAACAAAGGCAAATTGCTCGATTTTTTGTACAATCAACGGAACCCATCGAGCAGCACACGCGCACACCATCACATATATACACACAAACACGCACATGTACACACATACACACACAAACAATTACGCGATGCCCCTACCTATCAAGCTGCCTGTCAAAGCAACTCATACCTCACCCTGTCCACCTCATTAATACAGGTGGCACGGCATGAACCTGGTAAACTTGTTCACGCAAGAATTCCCTGCTCTCAGGTATGCCTGTGTGCAGAACCACTTACAAGTTGTTGGTTATAGCTATCGCTGCATGTGTCACTGGACTGTAGTAACACAAGGTGGTTCTTCACGCACAATTGTCTTACAATTAAAGCAGAGCTCGTCCCATGCCCCCCTACCCCCTCCACACAAACACACAAGCACACATACACGCAAACATACATACGCCTCTTCCCC
>Ga0307945_1004374_pt1:0-10000 | contig 11408 bp, 10 predicted proteins | sample OrgLakmetagen228_FD_201818 | JGI IMG/M metagenome (GOLD analysis project Ga0307945, IMG submission 201818) | Saline water microbial communities from Organic Lake, Antarctica - #228 | ecosystem: Environmental > Aquatic > Non-marine Saline and Alkaline > Saline | place: Antarctica: Organic...
CACACACACACACACACACACAAACACTCACACACACACACACACACACACACACACACACACACACACACACACACTCACCCTCTCACACACACACACACACACACACACACACACACACACACACACACACCACAAACACACGTACACTCAGGCAGGGATGTGCATGATGTGCACGCGCACTCGCACAAAAATACGCAAATGCGCACGCACAATTTTTCACCTACACATGCATGAACACACTCAACCGAGTGTGCTGATTTCTTTTCCGTACCATGCGTCTTACAGATTCGCTAAGAGTTCCTATCATGGTTCGCAGCCAGGACCCCCTTCTCCTGGACCAGCTTGAGTTTTATGCTCAGTACCACCGTAACCCCGTAAATAAAGCCATTCATTTTGTGTTTGTCCCCACCATCTTCTGGACCGCGCTGGTTTGGCTGAGTTTGATCCCATGGTCATTGCCAATTAGTTACGGGTGCGTGTTTGCACCGTGAAGTGCTCGCCATGGTGTCATGTCTTACATGATCGATAATCCTCAAAGCATGCGTGGTATGTCATTGTCGTGCTCAGTGCTTACTTAGTATGAACAGCAAAAAATATTCAATTTGTGCGAAGGATTTGCACGGGCGCAAAGAGACTTTGAGAGTAACTCATTCTAGCACTGCTCACTGCCCAACACGGTTGCGTACCATCCAGGGTGACGCTAAATGCGCCAATCCTAGCGCTATCTGCCTACGCTGCCTTCTACATTCTGTTCCTGGACCTGGTTGCGGGCACCCTATGGTCGGTCCTCCTGGGTATACCCATGAACATGAGTGCCCAACTGTTTGCAGCCGCGGTACGTGCCCATTTGTGCAAGTGCAGTTTTGGTGTGCGCTTCGGGGTAAGATATTAGATATAACAAGTGTGTAATAAGCGAGTTTGATGTAAGATGTAATAAGCGTGACTCTCCTCGTCTTCATAAAAAATTGGACAACCCCAGGACATACCTGCAGATCTGCCTCGCAGCTGGTGTTGCTCTCAGTTGTTCCAAGTTTATTATCAAGGGGTTGCCTCTCTCGGATGGCTGACGCACCTTTTTTGTTTCCTTTGTACTGGTAGGCTTGTAATTATGTGGTCAGCCTTGAAAGATGCTAGAAAGCGGATGTGGACGGCCTGATGGCTGTTTATGAATGTCAGTTCAATCTTGCACTTAATATGTGTTGTGTGTCTGCCCACGCCTCTCTTCGTCCTGTGTATTTCTTTTTTACCACAATTGTGTTACATCAATATACTAACAGTGACTAATTTTTAGGGGCATCAACGTGTGCTGCGCAGGTACCCAATGCATGGGCATGGGCTTTGGGGCTGCACGTGTTTAGCTGGTACATGCAGGTGAATGAGCTGTCATTTGAGAGTCCTCAGGCATTGTTCTGCTGACAAAATGTTCAGCTGACATAGGAGAGCCTCATTGCATTGTCTTGGCTGTGATCAATTAATGTGACCCAGCAGAGTACAGAAACAAAGCGCACCTTCGGCAGCAACCTGTGTATGTACCAATCTGTAGCTCCTCTTGAGGAGAGAATTAAGTACACTGTCTTAATGATCTGGATTAATTTTCAAACAAGTCAATATCAGTATCCTCCATACAGCGCCATCCTCCATACAGCGCCTGCGATTACAGATCAAAAGCTTGTTTTTTTGCGGGTTGTCCTCTTTATATATGTTCGGTCCGCGACTTGAGCATTTCCTTGATTGCGTTGTTGGGTTCCTTTCATTCCAGATCCATCCCGGCCATGCAGTTTTTGAACGAAGGAAGCCTGCGTTGATGGATAGTCTAGTGCAGGTGGGTATATGGGCATGTTTTGATAGCTGAGTGTGAATGAGGTTTTGGCAGCTTTTTGCTGCTTACTAAGAGGGAATATTAATGATACGCTCAACCTGGGATAATGAACAATTTGTAGCAGATCAATTGTAGATTGAAAAGGGAGTCGGTGAAGTAAGGAACAACATTCTTTGACTGAAGGTGCCATGGTATACCTGTTTTTTCAAGTGACAAAGCAGACAAAGTCTTGGAAGAGGTGATGAATGACAAGAGTCCACGTTATTGCTTTTCTGTTCGTAGGCTCTAGCGTTGGCGCCCCTATTTGTTTGGTTGGAGCTCCTGTTCCTTTTTGGGTGAGTCTAAATTGCGATCCACACCAGCGAACCCACACCTGATGTGCTGCCTTCCTTGGTGTGAACAGTGTTGTTCTCTGTCTGATTGTGTTTTTTCTGATTCCGTAAGTAATGAAGTTGCGATTGCTGTACACATTCCTTCCATCTACCTATTGCCTGTGTAGGTATAGACCCCGCCTCCAGCGTGAACTTGAGCAGCGCGTGGAGAAAGCCATACATAAACTGGAAAAAAAGTGAGCCTTTTAGACGCTCACAGAGTAATACTCATAGGAGGATGTGATGCAATCTGTAGATAGTACCTGCGCTCCTGGTTGTGTAACTCAAAACGTTTTCCGTAATCAAGATTGCTCAAGTTAATGTATTCCTTACTGATGTATGTATACTATTTCTTAGCAAATTTTGCCTAGCTTTTCATTTTGTTCCTGCTCATTCTTTTCCTTCTAGTAGCCAGAGATTGTTAGAGATTTAGGCCACCTATCAGAGTATTGTCTTCATTCATGTCCTTATCCAGCGGCTAGCTAGGCAGGTCGTAAACGATGTGATTAGATTCCCTATTGAGAAGGGCCTTTTTTTCACGCCTTTTGTCTGTTATGAGTACTAGGTTTCACCCTTTCTTGTATCAATAGGATACATTTTGTTGTTGTAAAACGATTATAAGAAGTGATAGAGATTACGTGAAAACTGGATCCGGTCGAAACAAGTTGTTGCACCAATTATTGGTGCTGGAGGAAGCTGAAAGAGAGACTGGCGGCCTTTGTGCAAGCATTCTGTCATAAACTTCTATGCTTCTTGCAACCATACCTAGCCTAGAAAACAAACCATTAAAATTAAGAAAATTTCCAGACAGATCATCATATAAGCGACCCGCAGCTTCTTCGCGAAATAAAATTGATAATAATTGATATTATGCTCGCAATTTAGTGCTCCTGGTTTGGGCGGGGAAGTATACCATACTGGTTCGCCTCTCCTCCGCTGCTGTTGCTGCCACTGCTCGGGCGAAGCGAGAATGGTCGGAGGGCGCGTCATCTTGCCTGAGGTCGTCAAACTGATGGTACGAACCGGCCACTTGCTTGCATCTGCAGAATAATGAGCAAGTCGAATTGAACACTCCCTCCGTCCTGATCCACCTGCAAGCTTACTGAATGCAATGGTTGATTCAGTGCACCTTGTCCTTTTGGTGGGCAAACTTAGCAGTCGGATACAACTACTCTGCAGGACAAAACGCAGGAGGAGACCAACAAGCAATGGCCACAGCCTCATCGACATGCACAAATGAATGCATTGATGCTTGAAAATGCATAGAAGAGTGCCTGGGCTGCCATTTTGCAACCTACGCTGTGCATCCTGACACGCATGCTGTGCACGCTTCCCGCCTTCCTGGTACACAGGAGCTCCTCGCAAGCGACACCACCTCAATCTGTGATTTACTTGATGCCACATGGGTATCTCTTGCTCGTTTGGGAATTGAGGAGTCGAGCATCGGCGGCAACATCTCTGACACTCCTCCCTTGCTGGCGCATCTAACATCCGATCCGCGCCTGGTGATGCTCAGCTTTAAGCTCATCAACACCAAAGAGAGCCTGATGGCCCTAGCAAGGCTGGCACTGGCTTCAACAGGCATTGACAGCGTGAGCAGCGCTGAACAGCTGAGCAGACGCAGGTGCATGTGTTTGCGTATAAAGTAAAACCAATACGAAGTCTGGCCACATCCATACCGGTTTGAACATTATTTGCTGTTGCAGACATGCAACATTAAGGCAAATGTTCCTGGCGCTGCATACACTTTTTTCCTTTTTTGCATGGGTTAGAGCTCAACATCCAAGAACAATGACTCACGCTAATGACGTCTAGCTGAAGCAAAATACTTGTGCAATGAGTGGAGTTGAAGAATTTGTCCTCTCTTCCATTCTTCCTCTTTGCAGGCGTATTGTGGCAGCCAGGAGAATTCTTTACATGTTTCTCACACCAGCGCCTGGATTGCGCATTGTGGAGTATACAGGATACGTGAGTTTGCTTAGTTTTTGAGCAGGGTAGGGTGTGCCTCTCCTTTGAATTTGACCAAAAATCTGCTAAATCATCAGCTAAATTTAAATCTGTAGACCACGAGAAAAATGCTGTTTGACGCATCTAATCGCTCCTTGCAGGTTATAACCAGCCTGCAAGAGCACGCCACCGACATCTGGGACTGCTGCAGGGAGGCTCTGGCAGCAGCACCACCGCCCGACTCCTTGGAGACCCAGGCTGCAGATTTGCATCAGCCCATTCCTGGAAGCCAGCTCCCTTTAAACAGCAAAACCCCGTCATTGACCCCCCTCGACCCCGAATCAGCTGCCCTGGTGGAGCTCCTAATGGTCACCATTCTTCCCCACGACAATCTCTGCCTGCACTCAATGGCAGAGCTCCTGACTAAGCACCTTGACAGACCATGCATGGCAAGCGCTTTGCAGCTCATTGTACGCCTAGCACAGCAGCAGCAGGAGCAATTGTGCGCTGCTGCTCCTCAAAATCACCCGCTCCTGCTCTACCACTTGCTGCTGGAAGTGCAGCCTGGCAAAAGCACGCGGCGTGCCATGCATGCCGCGGATGTGATCCACGTGAGTTTTAGACGTCATCTGTCAGCAAGGCATTTTTATGTTGTAATGAAGATGCATGTTGCTGAGTTTCTTTTTATCAGATTCATGGCCCAATTGGTAATTATTAGCATCAGTCAATGTACGTTCTTGATAGGACAAACGAGCAGCCAAACGATTTCAGAAGAACTCAAGAAAGCATTAAGCACGTTTTCTCAAGCTGCTAGGATTGCTGTGAAACATACTTTTCTTCAGATCATTTGTTCGGCCTGCCGTTTATTACTCCACCCTGTTGCTTGATCCTGCATTCTAAATAGACTGGATTTCTAAACAAAATATGAAACGCTGTACGGCTACTTCAGGTTTAATTCTCCTTTTACACGACGTCTGATCATAGCCACATAGTTTTTCCAGGTTAGCATAAAAGACACGGTCAAGTGCTTATTTGGCACTGCAATCGACTGTATCCAAGCACCAGGCTATTCTAGGCAAGGCACAAGCTCAATCCTACATCCCTACGAATCATAGATCTAGACATCATCTCCCACTTTCTTTCACTCTCCACAATCCATTCCCCACCCTCAAACCTTCTTTCCTCTCTGTACCCATCCACCTCGCAGTATGCCACAGACGCGGCACCAGAGTGGCTGGGAGCGCAGCTAGCCTGCAACCAAGCCTCCTTTGTTCTCCTGCTCACCACCACTTCCACCCTTCAACGCTGCCCTTGCCAGCAGCCAGAAGTAGTGCGCTCACTGCTAAATGCAGTGCACCTTGGACTGCAGCACCATAAAACGGTACCAAGCCTTCCTGATCTTGTGCCTGGGCTGCATGCGTTCTTGGCAGAAATGCTGCATAGCTTTACAGGCAAGTTTGACGCTCAGTTGTTACAGAACCAGCAGGATCAGGAGCGTCCAAACCAGCAGGAGCAGCAGCAGCAGCAGCAGCAGCAGAATCACCAACAGCAACAGCAGGAGCACCAACGGCAGCGGCATCTTCCCACATCATGGGGCGGCAACGTTGTGCCTGTGGGTTCCAGCATCCTGCCCTTCCTGCGTGTGTGCACCACCCTGGCTTGCAGCCACGACCCTTGCAAGGAAGCAGCTTTGATCTCATCAGCTGTTTTTCCCAACATGCTCTGGTGGATGCCTGCAAAGCCTCTCCTTGGTCCTGTGCATGTTGCCATCACAGCTGCATTTACAGCCACGCTGCGGGAGGGCAGCCCAAACATAGTCTTGCACTTGTTGCAGGTGTGGCTTTCACCAGATTGAGTGATGCGTAGAACACCCCCGATGCGTAAGCACACAATAATTGGATGGCTGTTGTCGCAATGGGCTAGCAAACAAGCACCCGCAAGGAGGCATTGCCTGTTGCATCTAAAAAGCACACGTGATTCCCTTCCAAGCTTGCAAGGTTTAAAATGTCTCTTTTGAATTACTTGTCCGCCAATTTGCTTCCTCAGTTTCTTAGCGCCCCCACAATGCAACTCACACAAGGTATCCATACTATATTAATACCTCTCAGGATGTGCAGCTGTTGGAAAATATGTGCAAGCTGCCTGGCGTGTTCTTCACTGCTTCGGGCATAAAGATTGAGACAGGGTGCGCACACAAAAGGAACTGCCTTTTGCCATCATGAGAATTTAGCAACCATCGATCAGGTGCTTCCTAACTCTCGCTTATGTCTCTATCTTTGCTTTTATGAAAGGCTGGAATTGGTCAGTTTTAAAATAGTATTTGAACTGCGCAGCAAAGATGATAGCGTGTTGACCTCCTTCTGTTTTGCAGATTCAGGAGGTGTGTGGTCTGTGATCTCATGCATGGAATTAGGTGCAGCTGAGCAAGACAGTCCACGCACGGGTAAGTTGAGAGTTTCCCTGCAGCACCAGCAAGTTATGTAAACAATACAAAGTGCTTATCAAGCGTACCTGGAGTCCTACATGCGTGCATCTTTGTAGATCTGAGATCCTAGGTTTACAATGCATTAAAACTGTAGTTTAATCAAAATAAGAGGCGCTTGCACAGCCAAGAATATCAGCAATTAGCGAGGCATACATATTGCTGCATCCCTATCCTCATAGCTACTTTGCATTCATGAATGGCACCCACACATAACAGATGAAGGGGAAGAAACCGTCGACTACCAAAGCCAGGAGGAGCCATCTATACCAGAAGAAGGAGCCAGCACATTGCTAGGCTTGGCTGGGGTAGCAGCAGCTGAGGCGTCAACAGCATTTATTGCACCAGCGCCAGCGCCAGCACCAGCACCAGCACCAGCACCGGCACCAGCACCAGCACCAACACTACCGGCACCAGCACCAGCACCAGCACCAACACTACCAGCACCAGCACCAGCACCAGCACCAGCACCAGCACCAGCACCAGCACCAGCGCCAGCGCCAGCGCCAGCGCCAGCACCAGCACCAGCACCAGCACCAGCACCAGCACCAGCACCAGCACCAGCACCAGCACCAGCACCAGCACCAGCACCAGCACCAGCACCAGCACCAGCACCACCACCGGCACTACCACCAGCACCACCATGCAGTGCACCATGCAGTCCCGCTCCAGAATGCACGGAGCAAGAAGGCTTGCAGATGGAGGAGCTGGGACTGACCTGCCTTGCCATCAAAACCAGACAGTTGTCGAATCAATTCAGCTCCTCCCCCAGGCTGAGCCGGGCAAGCCTCTTCAAACAGGCCATCGCCCGCGCAAGCAAGGCCAAGATCTGGACAACCCTGCATGTATGTAACTTGGAGTTCATTATTCCTGCTGTTGCTGTGCTGCGCTTTCGATCAATTGACTGCAGTCATCAATCGATTGAGGAGCATTCAAATCAATGTGCGTGAGCATTTGATTTGCTGTATGCTCGCCTGCCAGCTAACGCGGCTCTTAGAAACTGTCATTTTTGATGCCTTTTTTCCCCCACAATATTAAATCAGCTTTTCAAACCTACCAACCTACAGTTGCTGCGTGCACAAGAAGAGGAGCGAGGAATGCACTGGGACTGTGAGAGTGCAGAAGTCACAGCTGCCAGGAAGGAGTGCAGGTCAGACACAGGGGGTGATCTGCCACCATTTCCGCCCAAACAGCAGCAGCAGCAGCAGCATCATCAGCAGCAGCAGCAGCAGCAACAGCAGCAGCAGCAGCAACAGCAGCAGCAACAACAACAGAGGTAGCGGCAACATGAACAGCAGAAGCAGCAAGAACTGCAGCAGGGTCAGCCACGAGTAAAAGAGGTTGGTCACCTGAAGTGGCCAGTTTACTAAGTGCTCCACTATGCTTAAGCTGTGCAATAGGGCACTTACTTTTAGAAGCAGGACATGTTGGCAGCGAGGAAAAAAGGGCACAACACAAGGGAAAAAGAAAAAGCTACACAGGCAGTGAAAAACACTCCCCACATTTATCAAGGGAAAAGAGCCACCATGGTATTGGGTACTGCAAAATACCACCACAAAGAAAAAGAAAGAAATATAGACATGCAAGGGGAAAATTGCTGCTTTATAGCAAACATTGAACAGTCCTTGCTGATAAGTGTAAAGGCTTACGTCTTGGCTGTTCTTTTCCGTTTGCATCGTGAGATGCAGTAGGCGGGGGATTTTACCAAGGAAATAAAAAAATGGAGAAACAACAGAGAAACACAGATATAAAGCAAGAGTGATGCATATCACTTTTGCTGCACTGCAAGAACTGGAGTTCATGTGTTTCACACTAAACTCAGCAGTTTCATAAAAATGCAACAAAGAAAAAAATCGTTTTATGCAGGAATCCCAGCTGTTGGCAGAGGCATTTGCTTTGGGCTACCAGTCAAGAGCAGAGGATGTTGCCATGGATGAGGCGTTTGATGAAGCAGCAATGCTTGACATAGAAATGGACGATGCTAGCGCTCCTCAGGTGCTGCTTAATAAAAGCCCCCTTAATTGCCTGAGAGATTTGTATACGCTACATGCACATACTACTTAAGAACATCATCATTCCACACATTAAGCGCGTCAGCATGTCAAAGAGCATATGCAATGACTGTAGGATAAAACTGTTTTTTGCAGCATAATTCGTGCTGCCAGCAGCCAATTTCTGTGTGAAAAGCAAAGATCAATCTGTACCTTTTTATAACTGTCTGTTAATGCTTTAAACTGTCTTTGCCTCTGAGTATGCAGCATGTACAAGAGTGAGACTAAAGATCTGACCGCTGCATTCTGTTGACGCTTCTTATTTTACGCACCGTACATGTTGCAGGCGTCTGTCACCACTGCAGCAGCCAAACGGGCAGCTGATGAAGCGGTGATCAATAATATGGAGGCCAAGAAGTGCAAAGGATTCCTGTGAAGAGCTTTTTGCCAGGGTAGTTTTATCTCTGCTGTTCAGATCATTTCAGCACTGCTGAGATTATAAAAATTATTACGTGACTTGCACCTTGATAAAAATGAATCTCCTGCAGATTTTGAATTATTGCACGCAATTGAGAACGCTTTCTTTCTAGCTCAAATGTGACATATGTGCTCGGTCTATTTAAACCCAAACCTTTTTACATAAAGAGATCGTCTTCAAGGCTGGCGAATTAAGGTCATGACCAATAATAAATGGCGGCTGCTAGGCTGCTAGGCTGCTAGCCTTCTACACGTGCATCAACAAGGGCATATGCATCGAGGGCTTTCCTCTCGTGGAGGTCGGAGAAATGCTGTAAGGCGTGAAGTGTAGGGCAGCCAAGTCGCCATCAGGGTTGAGTGCCCTGGGCACGCTCATTTGGTTGGCGGTACGAATTCAAAACAACAAACATTGTTCAATTTAACAGACATCAAATACACAGGTATACAGTTTACGCAATGTTTGCAGACACGCAACCGCGTAGAGCTTGATTTGAATTATATTGTACCAAGCTCATTAAGAGTGTTAATCTTGACTAGATTTCCCCTCTTTGTCGTCTCTGATCTCTGAACCCCTCTCTACTTGAGATGAGATTACTGTGCAAGCAAAATGGCACAGGACAGCAGGGTTTTGTAGCATTGGCAAAGTACTGGTCAGCCAAAGGAAATGATTTTCTAGACACTTTGACCTGGTCAAAGTTGTGCCTCAGGAAGCGGAGCAGGGAAGCCAAGAGAAAGTACACACACTGGTACACACACACACACACTGGTACACACGCACACACACACACTGGTACACACACACTGGTACACACATCCCCCGAACCAAGGCTGATGATGAAGCTATGGTGAAGCGTTGTGCTGCAGAAGCTCCATCACGTGCAATACATGCAAAAGCAAGCCCTTGTGTCTC
>Ga0307945_1004384_pt1:0-7500 | contig 11398 bp, 13 predicted proteins | sample OrgLakmetagen228_FD_201818 | JGI IMG/M metagenome (GOLD analysis project Ga0307945, IMG submission 201818) | Saline water microbial communities from Organic Lake, Antarctica - #228 | ecosystem: Environmental > Aquatic > Non-marine Saline and Alkaline > Saline | place: Antarctica: Organic...
TCCCCTGCACACACACACCCCACACCACACACACACACACACGCACACGCACACGCACACACACACGCACACACACACACATACACACACTAATGCAGACACATTGTACATCATAACCTTGCTCATCTGCAACCGCACGCCGTGCTCCCTGCACATGTGCAAATACTGCAACCACGCTCACCTGCACCCGCACACCATGCTCCCTGCACAGGTGCACAAAATCGTAGCCTTGCAGCAGCTGGTACGTGAACTCTGTGAAGCTGATCCCACTCTCACTCTCTAAGCGTGTGCGGACCTGTGGGGGTGGCGATTATGCACATGGGGTGGTGCTCATACGTGGTGTGTGGTGCTCAATGGGCATTGTGTGTCGTGCTTCTGAGCGTGGAGTGTGGTGGTCAGTACGTGGAGTGTGGTGCTCAATGGGCATTGTGTGTCGTGCTTCTGAGCGTATGTCGTGCTTCTGAGCGTGTGTCGTGCTTTGTGAGCGTGTGTCGTGCTTCGTGAGCGTGTGTCGTGCTTCGTGAGCGTGTGTCGTGCTTCTGAGCATGTGTCATGCTTCTGAGCGTGGAGTGTGGTGGTAATGCAAGGAGTGGAAGAGGAAGCCACACCCACAATGGGCAGCCGCAGACTTTACAAATGCAGGTGGTGGGCTTAACGTAAAGACCTTGTTTATATTGCTAAAATAAATAATGCACCGCTTTGCTCACTTCTTAAAGCATTCTTCCCATTACAATCTGGGAGAGACTCCAAAATGCTAAAACGAAGATCCTCCAAAACTTCATGAGGGGGCTGCAGATAGCCCCTGACAAAGGGGCCCACAATCAGTAGGAATGTGCAGTGAAATCTGAAGATTGCAGAACTTTGACGGGAAAAATAAGAACCTAGTTATCAGCCATTACCCATTATAACCTAGTCATTCACCCTGGGGAGGCTGGACTGTTACCCGAATTCAACTCTAATTTGGTGCACTAAAGTGTTACGCATGAGTGAGTGCTAAGCTGAAAAGGGACCGAATGAGTAAAGTCCACATCCCGGATAAGGAGGAGGACCGCCTCAATCAGCACCATCCTTCTTTGGCCAATTTGAGCGCAACTCAATGTGTGGCAATACGCTTCTCACAGTCTGGTCACAATCAACACAATCAAATTATTGAAACATACCTGCATCTCTGAAACGTACGGCAAGCCTCAAATTTTGGTTAAGGCAGTCAACTGGCTAAACTCGTGACTGATAAACCCACCGAATCTTTGGACAGCATGGTCCCAACTCGAGCAAACTTGCCGACCTCACGGAGAAAGGTCAAAAAGCTCATGGGCCCAAACCAGTCCAGATTGTTGACCACCTTGACCCCATGCAAGGCAGGGCCACCTGCACTGCTGCTTCTGCTGCTACTGCTGCTGCTGCTGCTGCTGCTTCCGCTGCTGCTCGCCCCTTGCTGGCTATTGCGGCGCAGGATGTCACTAAGGAGCTGGCCGATGGCTGTAGCAGCAATGGGGTGCACGTGACTGGTGTGCGTCGGGTATGATTGATTTGTGCTTGAAACAAAGCATGTTGCAGTACAAGAAGTCACTCAGCGTGTGGTTGCCGGATATGGGACAGGCTTATTGCATTTAAGAGAAGCACGTGTAGAGTGCACGTTCATGAGAGCACACGCCACATGTTAAAAAACTGTTGGGAGTCCTTCGTTTTCCTTTGCAAAAAGACCACCATTATTCTCACTCCTCTCCTTTTTTCCTTTCCCTCTGTAGAAGATTGCAAAGACACAAGTCATCTGGAGGTGTGTGGCTTGGCCAAGCATTCACCTTGCACATTGCCTTCGATCTTCTCGTCTGTGAGGATGGGGCGCTCCGAGCTTCGTCCTGAGGGGTCACCCACACGCCCAGTGGCACCCCCTAGCAAAGCGACCGGCTGATGGCCTGGATCATATAGAGGTTTGTGGAGAATCAACCTCGTGCTAAAACAAGCGTGGAACAGCTGCTGTGCAGCTCCTGTAGGGCAATCACTTACCGCAGCGCTGGAACCAGGACAGCACGATGATTCCCAGCAGGTTTCCCAGGTGAAGGCTATCTGCAGTGGGGTCGAAGCCGCAGTACACGGGCACGCTCTGGCTGGCCAGGAGGTGTTCCAGCTGCTCGCTGGTCACCTCCTGGATGAGTCCACGCTCTCGCAGTGTTTGCACAGCGTTGGGAAGCTTGTTGGTGCCTGCGATGGTGGTGTGGTGTCAAATGGTGCCTGTGATGGTGGTGTTATTTATCATGAATATGCAAGCATGCAGCCCTAATGTCGTTTTTTTGCCACAAATGCCGATATTTATTTAATTTAGACAGCTTACCGGCTGCGTCCACGGTGGACACTTCCTGTGCAGCTGATGAGGGTGATGGGGGGAGGGGTCTGGTTGCTGCCCCAGAAGGACGAGGTGCCCTACGTTGATGGTGCACACACCTGGTTTACAAAAACAGAGAGAGGACGGTGTTTTGACACGTACTTTACTGTGCATAAGACGCGCCCTTACCGTCTCTGCAAGGGTGTGCCGCAGCTAAGACCATGGGCCACAGTGTGCTGAATCAGCATGGCTTCTAGATAGCTAGTGGTATTTGAAAAGCTGTGAAAGTCCTGACATGCCAAAATATTTTTAACTGATACAACCACCTCCTGCCAGACCAAAACATTAAAGACCAAAACATTAAAGCAAGGCACCTGCTACTAGGAATACAGTCCAGTAGAATGGAAGTGGATGCTGTGGCCTTTCCTCCGCAGCGCACCGCAGAAATCAGCTGCCCCTGCATGTATGCGCAGGTTGACCTGTGAGTAAAGACCCTTGGTTTTTGCTCAGGCCGGGGTGCCTTCCTGTTTCCGTTCGAATTGTGATGAACGGCATTGCATGTGAGAATTCCTCTCTGCGCATTTCCTCTACCACCTAGCAATTCCTGCGCATCTCCTTCTACCACATAGCTGCATGGTAATGAAGACACCAGCATCAGGGACAACAGCGGGGCAACAGCACGCAGCTGTGTCCAGCCCTGAGGCATTTGCAAGCATCGTGCGTTCAGCAACACGGGCCCTGTTTGGCACAGCAGGCGCAACTGCTCTGGAATGCACGGTGGTGGGCTTGATAGATGTCCATGATGGCGGGCACAATGGACCAAACACGGCCAGGTCTGCTGCGGTTGTGAGGGTGCCCAAAGAGTGAGTGTTTTGTCACAATTTGGCTGTCACCCGTATGCAAACTTTTCTCCTGATGCATTCTCTCTCGTCCCTTTCTGTGGTGTGTGTGTATGTGTGTGTATATGTGTGTGTTTGTGTGTGTGTGTGTGTGTGTGTGTGTGTGTGTGAGAGAGAGTGTGTGTAAGCGCACAGGTGCATGCGTTTGTGATTTTAGTGTGAGTGTGCTGAGGCGGGTTAGGATTTATGAGTATTGTAACATGGTACATGCACCTGCACAAGAGCTGCGGCGATTTCACATCACCGGTGCTCACATTGCTGCCATTGTTTCGCTGTGTCTACACATGCATAGGGTGGGCCAGACCCATATATATATACGGTGTATATACGGTATTTTTGGCAGGGAATTCACCAAATATACGGTCATATACGGTGTATATATACAGTTTTGGCCAACCCTGCACATGCACTTGCACAGGAACTTTGGCAAACTCATGGCAGCCTGCGCTGCGCTTTCCAGCTTTGACGGCTACCCCTGCTTCCTCAGCATCTCCAGTGCCTCGCCTTTCCTGTCTAATGCGAGCAGAAGGCCCAGCCTTGCTGCAGGTGGGGTCTCCTCTGACAATGGCATTTGTATGATAAGCGTCCCGCGAGTTGCGGTGTGTCCTCTAATAAAGGCATTTGAAAGGTATTACCTTCCTTGAGGGATCAGCCTTGCCTGCGGGTGCAATGCGTTGTGTGCAGGCAACTAAGATTGTGTCGACGTGTGCAACCATTATGGTGACACGTGCTTGTTCTGTCTTGCGGTGGACATAGCCATAGCATATGATACCCCAATGAGAGGTAAAAGCTAGCTTTTTCTCTACATCACGATCCAAGCCCTTAGGGCCAGGTGCAATGTTATGTGCAAGCAAATGCACCTGCGCGCGGTCAGCTGATCATGCTGCGTGTGCAAGATACTGGCCTTGCTCACAACTGATACTTGTCCTTGCTGAAGTCAAGAATCGAGGGGTGCAAATGTGCAAATTAAAATGAGCGAGAACCCAAGGTCTAAATCGAGTATCCAGTAGACTAACTACACTGGCGCTCTGTTCACTCGCTCTTGACTCACCTTAAAGACAGCACTTCTCGCTCACCATATTGATTACGTAGCAACACTGCTCACCAAAAGCATAGTGGGTCTTGAATTTATTTAAATCCAGGGAGCAACGCTCCCCCAGCCGTAGAGCCTCACTTTCACAACAGGCACAGTGCGCATTGCTGGGCACTACAGTCCACGGTAATCCTGACTGTGCTCGTCTGCTCGTCATGCATCTTGCTCACTCACACAACATTTTTATCAAACCGAACAATTTGTAGAATGCCTGAAGCAGCTGGAAGGGAGTGCACCACAGTAGCTCGAAGTCTCTGTTTCAGAGAACACTCTTCTACGTTGGAAAGCCCTTGATGATCTTGGTGAGTAGAGGCGAGGTGATGGTGATCTTGGTGAGTAGAGCCCTGGTGATATTGGTGAGTAGAGCGCAGTTGATCTTGGTGAGTAGAGCCCTGGTGATGGTGGGTAGAGGCACAAGGAACAGCAAATTTGCAGCAAGAACCGGCTGCTCAGATTGCTCGTGTCACTATCCTTTATGTATGCAACATAAAGCGCTGTACAACTAGGGGCCATGATCGGCAATTTTAGAATTGCCTGGTTCTACTGGCAACTGACAGAGTGGCAGGTAAGATGACCAGTTATGGTTTAGCTGCTCTTTATACCATATAGTACACAACTTATACTGCCGGTAGTTTGTCAGCGTAAGAGAGTGCATAAATCAATGATTTTGCGGGTAAATGTTCCCAGCATATTTTGTAAAAAGAAAGGACGCGTGCATTGACGCACGAGCGGATTGACAAGCATAGAAGTCTTATGACTTACTTGTAGCTTTCAGGATGTGGGTGTTAATTTAGCAGGATCCCTCCAGATTTACACCACTCCTAAGTTTTATATGTTACACATTCTCCATGAGGTGGGATGCTGTAATCAGCTCCACGGGTTGTGACGCCTGAGGCAGCATCTTGCATCTGTAGTGCGCTTGCATGTGCATCTCCTGTCTGTCTGATACAGGCACAAAGTACGTGTTGTGTCCCCTCATCTCTGTAGGGACAAGGACCGGACACAAAACGCGGACAAAACAATTCACTCCCCATAAGAAAAAAACGCCACCCTGGTGGTCGCGTACCGCAATCTTCCACCTTCTTGCAAGAGGACAAATGAATGGGGATTAGGTCCTTACCTTGGGGGTTACTGGCTTGCCATTAGGCCAAAGACCTCCTGATGAGAGTTGATGAATGGTACTGGAAAAGAATGAAACAAAAATGTAGCCCAAAACAGAGCCTGACATTGGAGCACAAGTCAGACCGCCGACCAAGCCTGGGTCAGCTGCTCTGCACCCCCGCGTAAATTTGGCCACAATTTCAAAGTGCTCGCTCAGCTTCTCTACTGTTCTCCAATTTGTTGGATGTCCTGGACCACCTGAACCTAACATGGAAGTCACTACTGACGACGTCCTGGGCAATCACACACGCAGTGCCCTCCCAATCACACACTGCAAGAGAATGGGGATACAAGCACTGGCCCATTCAAGCACAACGAGAGAGGGGGCACAAACTCTACAACGAACCGCGAAGAAGCTTCTTCACACCTGAGGTCCCACTAGTGCTTAAACGCTTGAACAATACTGAATGGGTGGCACAGAACAGAGGACGTGGTGTGTGCATACATGCATGATGAGAGGTTCCATTCATGTTGACGCTTGCCTGAGTGCATTACCTTTACACGAACAGCAGTGTGCTTCCCCTATGAAGAATGGTAAGAACAAACATCATTACATCTTGGCTGCATGGTGCTGTTGGTTCCAAGGCAGACATAAAGAGTTAAATACACTGTTTCAATTGAACAAGTCCTTGGTTCTGATTGTACTTTGCTGTGTTGTAAGGTAGACAAACAATGGGAAGTGCCGGGTAATTTACTTAATAGCCGATTTCAATTTCGCTCTTTAAACACGATTTAAAAGTCTGAACCAGGCAAGTGCTGGTTCAGAGTTCATGTAGCAGCAGGGCCTGCAGCAAAAGAGTGGTGAATTAGACCATGTTTGATGTTCCAGACCCTCTCGTTGTGCATGTGCTGCTCCTCACACATGAGTTTAATATATAAGGTAAGGTTACATCACTATATATGTCTCAAAGGTTTATATATATTACAATTTGCCTCCCTCATTCTTGGTATCCTCAGTGTGACAGATGTTCAGCAACATAAAATTCATGTGCCCAAAACACACAGATGATGATCCCCCCTCTCTGATTTAATGCGGTCGGCTGGTCCTGGCTAGATGCTTGATTGGTTTTACTGGTTTTATCAGTGCTGCAATGTTATAAACAGCGATGTGCCTTTTTTCCCTTTCCATAGGTTTTTTTTTGGTGCTACAAGTCTGATGCTACAACAACAATTATCCATCCTGCACTTATCACAGTTTTTACACGTTTTATATATGCAGCCTAGCAGTCGAACGTTTTGACTGATGGCTTTAACTCTAAACCTGTAAACCTGTACTGGAAGGGGTGCGCCTGTTATGGACAAGTTTAGCAGCATAATCCGAGCAGCATAATCTGAGGCTTCGATATCCTTATCCAATTGCCAGCACTCACGGTGAACATTCACTAGACCAACTCTCCACCAATGCCCCTGCAAACCCTAGTATGTCACCTCCATACTTCCGCATTGGCTTCACTTACACCCATCCACTCAAAAGGCAGTGAAATTCCTACGGGGATTAGAAAAGGAGAGCGCTTTCTCTACTTGCGCAACACAGGTCAAAAATAAAAGTCAAAACAGACGAGACGCCAAAAAAGCTTGAAGCTCTCAAAACCAGTTGACTAAACGAGGGTTACAAGGGTTACAAGGATGGCCTACAGCCCGAGTCTCTGACTAGACAAAAACTATAATCATAAATAAAAAATAGAGCAAAAGGCACGCAAACAATAGCAAAAACTCCTCAGCAAACAATTCGAGCGCGCACATGCTGAGATTCTTGGAAAAACGAACTACCAAAGAGCTGGGCTTCAAGCCCTCAAGACTCAGGTACAGGTGCTGTAGAAACAGAACCCGGAAGGTGGCGAGAATTATCACTGAACACATGATTACTACGCTGTCAGCCTCATAAAAGGCACATACCTGCCCACAGACGTACCACGGCAATACCCATGGAATCAAGAAGGCAGTTTAGATAAATTCAAACTAGAAACAACCGTGTCCAAAGCAGAAACCAAGGTCTGAAGAGACGTACATTGCTTCACGACTCA
>Ga0307945_1004387_pt1 | contig 11395 bp, 13 predicted proteins | sample OrgLakmetagen228_FD_201818 | JGI IMG/M metagenome (GOLD analysis project Ga0307945, IMG submission 201818) | Saline water microbial communities from Organic Lake, Antarctica - #228 | ecosystem: Environmental > Aquatic > Non-marine Saline and Alkaline > Saline | place: Antarctica: Organic Lake...
TTCTGCGTGTGCGTGTGCACTTCTGTCAGTGTGTGTATGAGTTTGTGTGAGTGTTTGTGTGTTTATGTATTTATGTGGCTGTGTTGCAATGTTACACGTGCTGCCATCCTTGTCTGTCCTTTGCTTGTGTGCCCATGGAGTAAAAAGATGAAAAAAAAGACGAAGGAGAAGCAAAAAGTACTACAACAGTGAAAAAACCCACAGAAACAGCAGACTTTCATCATTTGCACCTCACCAACTGAGCTGACTCAATTTACTCTGTTTAACACTGTTTGATACCATTCAACTGAGCTGGTTTTATCTGCAATAACTAAAGAGACAGACTAAAGGGACAGACTAAAGGGACAGACTGTCCTCTCTCGTGCTCATGCAGGAACTGGCGGACTTGTATCGGCTGCACATCACCAACACGGAGCACCCCCCAAACTTTGCGACGCTGCTGCAGCTACAGGTCAGCCCCGTGCTATTCTATAGCCCCAGATCAGTGGTACTGGTTTAGCCCATCAATCGTGATCCTTTGTTCAGGAAGGTTTCCTTGCATCAGAGCATCTTGATTGTGGATGATTGGCTTTTGTCGGGCCTTACGTGTACTGTTCTAGAAGAGGAAAGAAAAGGCATGACTCTTAGCTCTTAGTGTTGACAAGACTCTTAGTAATAACGAGTTCAGCGTGATTAAGGGAAGGAGCACATGAATGCAGCACCTGGAACCCTTCACCGCCGAAAATAGGTCTTCTACAACTGAATGAGGATCAGGGGGAGTTGGGTGCAGAAGCGGTTATAATTAGGGTTGGCCAGAATCGTTTATACCAATATGTATATGTAAACCATATATTTGGTGATTTCCAAGCCAAAAATACCGTATGTACCCCGTATATATACGGTTCTGGCCAACCCTAGTCACAGTTCATAACCGTACGAAGGTGGTAATGCAGATAAGTTGCAGCAAAAATTTGCCGCGTATTAAAAATGCCGTTTTATAAATTGTGTTACACTGCAATGCCGCTTATAAATCATGTTACAATGCCGCTTATAAATTATGTTACAATGCCGCTTATAAATCATGTTACAATGCCGCTTATAAATCATGTTACAATGCCGCTTATGAATTATGTTACAATGCCGCTTATAAATTATGTTACAATGCCGTTTCATAAATTATGTTACAATGCCCTGCAATGCCGCTAATTAAAAATTTCCCTCCAGAATCATGGAGGAAACATTTTTATAAGCGGCATACCGTACCTTAGCGTACTCATCCCGCACCCCAAATTTCAGAAATATATGGTAGAATTCCGCACCTTCAGAATGTATATTTTTGCCCTTCCCGCATAACCCCGCAGGGATTTAATTTGCCCTTCCCGCTTTTATCTGCCCTTCCTTATTTGCCCTTCTCGCATAACCCGCAGGGCCTTAAGCCCTGTTCGGCACCAATAAACTTCACAAGCAACCTCAATGAAAGAGAATACCTCAAAAGGGCAAAGGAAGGATACATGCAGTTTGCATGTAAGTTTGCTCTCTGTTCTGCTACTGCCCAGAATCTCAAGATTTGCTTCCTTTTCCTCTAGCCACTGTCACTGCTGCTGTTGCTGCTGCTGCTTGCGCATGCTGATGGTGTTGCTTGGGTGCGGGCAGCCCTGGTGCATGACCTCGTCAACCCGGAAAGGGTTAATTTTACCAACCCCGCACAACCCCGCAGGGTCAATAATATAATAATTAGTATATATAAGATGCCGCAGTCACCCCGCAAGGCAAAAAACGCTATTCATGCGGGGTGTTATCCCTAAGGTACGGTAATACGAATTATGGAGATTAATGGGGATGATAAGCATGAGCAAAGAGGAGGCATACACCTGCGTGTGCGTACATGGACGTGCATACACACACACACACACGCACACACACACACACCAACACACACACAAACACACACACGTGCACACACACACACACACACACTCACACACACATACACACACACACACATGCACACACACCATCAGCCACTCTGCTTAATAATATAAGCTGCTGCTCACTCCTTCCTATTATTTCAGGAGATGATGGGCATGAGCCAAGAGGAGGCTGAGCGGGTAGAGATTGAAGTCCTTCAAACCCCCGGTGCATTTGCCATCTGAGGAAGCCTAGTCAACCGTTTGCACCAACACGCACTACTAGATGATGAGGCTCTCTCGAATGTCGTCATTTCGAGGAAGTTGGTACAAGTCAGAGGAAGTCTGTTATGCTGATCAGCGTGTTGGCTAGATTTAGAAAATTGCCTGGTAGGGCTCCTACGTGGGCCCCTCCCTTAAAATTTGCTGGCTGAGTCTGCACTTGGTGCTGGTACTACCTAGTGGAGTAGTCCTTTTGTTTTTGTGCTTGTCGTGTATTTCAGCAGCAATCCAACAAATAATTCGACTGAGGATTCATGGCAACGTGTATCGCTACTCTTTGCTGGTTGTGCTGACACTGAAACCAGCGGAGGCTTCTTCTCATGACCCGTAAATTGGCAAAGCAGGGGCTTTTCTTGTGTAGAATATATCATTTGTGTACATTAAACAACAGAACTCATAACATTTCACGCTAACTTAGTTGAACCTGTATTTTGGATTCTCCTTGATTATAACTTATAACCCATGACATATGTGAGAGCAAACTACATTCTCTGCTTTGCTTCAGAGTACCTATTCATTTCTGACAAATAAGATTTTCCTAATGCCGCAGCAGGGCAGCGAGGCGTGTAAGTTAAGGAAAGAAAAGGGTTTACAAAGGGTGTAACCGGCAGCCATGTATGTTGGGCTGATAGGCATTGCTGGATTAGCCAGCGTAAAGTAAACATTAGGTTGTAAACAAGAACTGGTCTCAGCCATCGCCATGTTCTCTTAGGAAAGTTATAAGTTAGAGGGAATAAATGAATGAATGATGAAAAGCAAAACCTGAGACAATAAAAAGAGCCATACGGTGATACCTATCTAAACAAAAGGGGAAGCGTCTATGATGAGCAAGAGAAAGAGACGGAAAAAAGGTCTAGTTTGGAGATGACAAGGAGAGTCGAGTATGGCTTAAGAACTAGCAGAAAAAGGTTTGATCTGAGCACAGAGAGTGAGAGTCCACCAGGAAGATCTTTGGATTAAGAGAGGATATGGTGGAGTGTAATTAAGAAAGCCATCTTCAGTCTGCAAACAAGAAGAACTCGAGAATCCTACCAACCAAAATTGCGTTGCAACTGGCAACACCCTCCTTCCACTGCCTTTTTCTACTTGGGGGTATAACATAAATTAAGGGGAGATAGCAAACTCCCTACTAAGCGGACAAAAAAGAATGGGAGCACAAGAGGCTGGCCATGGCCGGACGAACAAGGAAAGCAGGAGAGGGATTTAAAAAGTTGAGAACGCTTTAGAGCTCTTACATCATGAAGTAAAGGACCTTTTCTCTTTCCTTCTTTCCCCCCCCCCCACACACACACACACGGCAACAGCAGCAACAGCTCCCTCACCCATAAACCATTCCTGAGCAGCAGCAGCATATATTCACGTCCAACACCCACCACCAACTCATCCGCCCCACCCTCGACTCTCTCCCTCACACCCTCCAAATTGCCCCCCTCAAATCCATCCTCTCTTTCACATCACATATCACACTCAACAGCAGCGGCAACAACAACAAAACCAGAATAAGAATAAGCAGAAACAGCAGCAGCAGCCCCAAGGGCAACAATAGCCCGAGCACGCACACCAGCATCAGCAGGAACAGCCCCTGGAGCACCAACGTAACATGAAGGCTGGCCGCAAGCCCTTACACACGACATCGCAATTCTACTGGATGGAGTGCCTTCCTCGAGCCTGAACAACAAGCCTGGACGGCATCTTCACCCTGCCCCATCCAGCCCCATTTCCCACAACACAGTCATGGAGCTGCTTGTAAACCATACGAAGTGGCTGCCCCACACCTCCCCTCAGCAGCAGCCCCATCAAATCCAGCAACATCAACACGGCAAATTAAAGCAAGCCAACAAAGTCCACTCAGCCTTAGCTCCCCCACTACCTTTACAGTGCGTATAGCGACAATATTCTTATGCAGCCAAGCCAAGCAGCCAGGATGGAAGTCTGGCAACATGCGCAGAGTCAGCTGTTATTACCCTAGATAGCCACCCTCACCCAGCCACAGGAAGACCCACACCCCACAGCCCTGGCCATAGCAAAGGCGCTCCCAGCGCGGGTACGCCAGGTATGGAGGTGCGTTGCACAGCCCAAAAGGTAGTGATCCAAATTGATATTGACCAAACTGTGTCCTAAAAGCAGTCTTAATCTCGTCTTCCTCCTTGTTCCCTACGTGATGGTAGCCTGACCTGAGATCCAGACTGGAGAAAAACGTCTGCTCCGTGCAGCTGATCTAGCAGGCCCTGACCGACCCTGGTCGTGCCATGACCGGGCGGAACTACCAGGTACATCTGCTGCTAACAATACATTAGCGAGCACACCAGGACCCCGATGAGCATGACACATCTCAATCAAGACAGACTAAAGGCAATGCTACCAAAACTGGTTGATTGGAAAATCTGCACCAGTGTTTTCGAGGACAACCTGATTATGTTAACTTGCAACATGCTCCCCAGCATCAAAGACCAGGGTCGTCACAAAGGCAAACACGTTCCATGACTAGAGGTGTGAGACTCAAGATGCCAATGCAGAAGAATGCCATAGCAAGAATGCTTGCAAGAAACGCCCATATTCCGCGGGGGAACCACCTGAACCCCCCTCAGCAACCCAAGGTAGCGAAATACAAAACACTACACAAACGAAATCACAAAGCCTAGCAGAGAGACAACAAACACCATCCCCACAGGCAAATGAACAGCCGCCCAAGCCCAAGGGGAAAAAGCGCCAAAGACCATCAGAATACAAATTACATGAATGACATACAGTATTGTGAGGTACAACCCCTTGACCCTGAAAGTAGGGCAACCTCTCTTTGGGACTACAAAAAGGTCTGCGTTGCGTGAACTTTCAATGACCCATCTGATGCTTTTAACTTTTAACTATATGTACCAATACCATCTGCAAGCTGCAAACGTGGTAGACCATCACCTGCACGTCAACAGCAAACGCAAAGCAGATGAAACAGAATTCGAAGACCAAGAGAGCAGTACCTCACACACTATGAGCCCTTGATAATTGAAAAATGGGCTCTTCGTCTGCTTAAAACCGACAAAAACAGAACCATCATCAGCACGGAGCCTATTGCCCGCATAGATGTGGAAGATGCCGGCTGCGAGATCTGCTGTGGCTCAGGAATACGTGAGGAACACACAGAACAAGGAGATCTACCTACCACAGATATGTACCAATGCAGCGTATGCATCCGCACCTACCACTGGTCATGTCTAAAACAGCTCCAATGCTACAAGGGAGAAGACAGAATAAACATAGATGCACAGTCTGACTGGAGCTGTCCTGCCTGTCACGACCTCTTCCTAGACGAAAAATAAGTTAGGTCACATGCATCACAACACGAATTACTCAAGGTAACCTGGAGCCCCACCTGGGCGCCAAAAGAAATAATGCACTCATGGGCAAGCTTTCGGCAAATGCTTCAAATTTATGAAGCTAGGCAAATTGCACCCCCTTTCGATGAAGGATTTGACAACCTAAAGAGGCAAGGTTTTTGCTCATCAATAAATCATAGCAGATGGAAATCTACACAAGGCAAAGAAATAAGGTCAAAGGCCTGCTTCAATATGCAACCAGCAACCAACTAATCCACGTATGGACATCACTCCCACGGGGCACTATGAAGTTTGGATCAGAACGGTGGACCTTGTCCACCTAAAAGATGATATTGCGCAAAGCAGACCGCCACTGATAAACGCCTCACACATGGCTTCCCTCCCAAAATTGTATGAAGCTAGAGCGGCCTGCATATATAAGCCAGATAGCAAATGCATAGACATGATGACTCCTGAGCGCTTCCACCTTTTAGGAGAAAGGTTCCATGAAGCTCAGAAAAACGGACTACACAGAGATATGTCTTCTCCTGTTCAATGCCTAGCCTCAGAAATTGTGGGTCTGCTTCAAGACCACCAAGCACGCCTCAAAACCCCTAAGGCAAGCCAAATAACACTATAACCCTACTCCCGTACCCTACCCCAACACATCAGTGCAGCACTACAACAATGTGCCATGGTCTCAAAAGAAAATATGGCGTCTGCTCTGGATTTTGATCCTGGGAACTCCTGATATTGGAGCAAACGTCACCGTGACATTGTCTTTGGTGCCAATTACAATGCATTTGCCACCAAGTTTACAGGTTTCTCAATCTGCCACCCAGTGTATGATGACACAAAAATGCTCAAGTGCGTGCAACATTCCCTACGATCTGCGATGTGTAGCAAGCTACCAACCGCCACCTTCTTATTTCTACCCAACTGGGAAAACAAGAGCATCAATGCCTACAGAGCATTGGTGCAAGATAACCCAAATTCAGCACCACGCTTGGCTTCATACCCAAGACAAAACTCACATATGCAATGCCAACCTTGTGGAAGGGTGTACAATGTAATTTCTCCAACCACACGTGGAGCATGGATAATATTGCTGTCTGGAACAAAGAAGCAAAATGGCGTTTAACTGATGCCTCACACAATTGGCTGCAAACACTGCAAAGGAGTATCCCAGAAGCAATTTGGGAAAAAAGTCAGTACCTCGCAAGAGAGGACACAGACCACATCACCAACCATGTTTGCCCACAGTACTTCATATCAAAAAGAGAGGACGTCACTGGCCAGGAAAGAGGCCGAAACACTGACGTCCACCTCCAACCATGGGACGATCAGCAGTTTGAATTGCCCCAATTGGAAATTATGGGTCTACAATGACGGAAGCTGCACAGGCAAGGCCGGAAATTTTTTAGGCACAGGGGTATACTGCCCTCAAACCAAAGGTAAATGTTATGTGAACTCAGGAGGCGTGGGAATGACAAACACCATCAATAGAGCTGAGCTCACAGGGATTGCAGCAGCACTTACCAACAAGTATACCAAGATTGCAATGGACAGTGCATGCTCCCTAAGCCAAATTAGAAAACATCTACTCTTCCCTGAAATGCAACGAGCCCATATACACTCAAATCTGCTAGAACAAATTCTATCTATGATTTATGCTTCACCAGAACATATCTGCTTCTACAAAGTGAAAGCCCATAGCGGCATTGCCGGAAATGAATGTGCAGGTGCAATTGCCAAACACTCTGCCTTACATGACGGAGGTCATGACGTGCACTTTCAGCTTCCAGCTCCAGATGGTAATGCATACACACACCTTTGCTAATTTGCGGTAAAAACACCAATGAGGACTGATCTATCGCTCTGGCCACTGAGATCATTGTCACTCTGACCCATCAGGCCATTCTCACTCAGACACATCAGGCCGGTTTCACTCTGACCCATCAGGCCAGTTTCAATGCGACCCCTCAGGTCACATGGGCTCTTCAGGCCAATTGGAGCAGCGTCCTGCTCCCGCCCACTGAGCTGCTCATTGGCGAATTTAGGCACGCCATCAGCACTACCTGGCCTGCCATCAGCAGGACATTTCAAGGGTTCTATTGCAGCAGGCAATTTGTGCTGATCAGGCTCTTCCGCTTGTTTTGGTGCAGCACAAACTGCAGGTAAGATACAAAAACCCCATTCCGCAGACACGCTTTGGCAATACAAGAGAGTATGCAAAAAACATTGCAAAAAAGTCAGGGGCATCCAGAGTCGTAATCCAGGTGTATGAGTTTGACAACTTCAAACACCTGAACTCAGGTTCTTGTAGTGTAGCATAAAGTGAGATTCCTCAATTTCTGGTTTTCTCCAGTTTCTGCTTCCCTTCTCCATTCTTTTTATACCTTGGTAATAATGACAGAGCCCTATGCATCTCACGATGCAAGCGAAATAGAACGGCATTAACAAAATAACTGACTGGCAAAGATCCATTCCCAACAGATGGCAAGGGTACAAGGCAAATACTAACATTGCAAGAGCAGTATTTGGTCCATTGGAAGCTAGTGCCATTTAGAAATGGGCCCCTGAATACCATTTAAAAGCGTCTTTTAATTGTGCAAGCAAGATTCCAACTGCACGCAAGGATCTTTCGAGGGCAGACTGGGATGAAGATAACAAGGCGATTCAGCTGGGTAAGAGCAAAAGTCTCAGCCACGTAGAGCCGTCCTATAACTACAGGCACAAGGCGGCTCATCAAAATCCTTGCTGCGAAATCTGCTGGACACCCCGTAGCAAGGAAAAAAACGGATGATGAAGCAGAATCCGACCACGAGCAAGGTATGTTTCAATGCAGCACATGCATTTGCACCTACCATTGGGATTGCCTCATGCAACTTGGTAGCTATCACAGCCAAGATGCCCGCCCAACTACAGACCAGTCAGAAGAATGACACTGTCCAGCCTGCCAGGACTCTGAGATGCAACGGGAACTTTGACAGATGGACAGAGAGCAAAATGTGGCTGGTCAACTGGGAGCCGCCAACATGGGAAGCAGCAAATTTGATCAGATCCAACCCTAAACACGTAAAAATGGCTGAAGAGTACGAGATAAGCACTGTGTCACACCTCTGACACGAGAGTTGAATCCATAGACATTAATGTAGGGCAACTTGGCCCGGCAAGGATTGGAGGCATACTCCCCAATGAAAAGCTACGCTAAACAAACATATCAGGGACAAAGTTCATTTTTGAAAAAGAGAGGTTCTGTTACAGAGTTTGCTATCTCTTGACATATGTATGTAAACTTGCCAAAATCATTTATTTCAAGATCCATCTTTTTTCAGCGTAGTAGGAAGTTTGCTATCTCCACTTTATCTATGCAATACCAGGAGTTTGTTGGGAAGGCATGTTTACTTTTTGAGGTGGACACCCCTGTCCCCCCCCCCCCCTAAACCCCCCTTCCGGTGCCCCCACCCGGACAAAAAGAGCACCAATCTGCTCCCTCTTCAAATAAGCATCCATCTGCATATTCATCAAGACCTGAAGAACTGAAGTGTTGCAGAGTTATGGGGCAAAAACAGAGATACGGACACCCATGCACACGTGACCTACCAGGCACCTATAACTGGCTTGCACAGTCCCACATTGCTCCCATTTCTTCATATTTCCACTGACTATCTCATGCTGGCACAATTCTGTAAGTTTTGGGTAAATTGCTGCTTCATTGGCTTGACTCACCCAGCGGCCTGCACCCGACCGCGTGTGCCTCTGACTTTTGGACATATGTCCACAGCCCAACCACCCCTTTAACCCAAATTGCTCAAAAAGGGTGCCAATCGACTGGGCTGGAGCTGAGGATTCCGACAATATATTTTGTAGGAGTGGCCCAGTAAACTTTTGGAGGGCAGGGGGGTTACAAAACATACCAGGCCCCCATACGTACACGAATCAAAAGCTCTCGACGTGAGGATTCCAAATATATAATTCGTATCGGGATTTGTACATGCCGTCCATAAATCACACATGCACCCTCCTGGTAATACCCTCAAAATAAAAGGATAGCAAGAAGGACTGGACCAGTGAGGACTGGATACCTACGCTACTACCACGCTAGCTACTACCGTAGTAGTAGCTCGCGTGCTAGCGACTTAGTAAATGAGTAACCAGATGAAACAGTAGTAAAAAAAGCTATGAGCCAGCCAGTATAAGGGCAAACTGAGCCATAGCAATAACAAGCGTGCAAAACAGGCTCCAAACAAAAAACCCTAAACAAAAAGCATCCCTATATTCGTATGCGCGAAGTCTAGGCCTAGCTAGGTAAACAGCGGGCAGATTCACGCTGAAGTGCACCATGCATTGCGTTATTTTACAGGAGAGAGGGCACATAAAACTCAGTCCTGGGCACAGAGCAGTGGTCTACGACCTGCTCTCCCCAAAGCTAAAAAGAACAGAGCTAGTGCCTTACACAGAAGAACCAAGCGGGGAGAACAGGGGAAGAGGGAGAGGCAGCAAAAAGGCGACGTACAACAAAGGGCCTGGCTGGCCATCCGCCAGCAAGGAAGGAAAGGCTGAAAACCGGGAAGGCTGAAAACTGCGCGTCATGAGGCTTTTTCCAAGCTTAAACCCGCCAGTCTGATGCTACAACAACAATTATCACAATTTCTTACATGTTTAAAAGCTTAAACAAGATCACGAAAGCAAGACACAAAATACACTTTACCAACAACGACAGTGATAATGGGGGATCTGGAAGGGGGGTTACTGGTAGAGCGGCTGGCTTCAGGAGGGCTAGGCGCAGGCTGGATTGCATGGCTGACAACCCGCCGGATCCTCAATATTAGTCTCTGTTGTTTCTCCTTTTTCAATTTTTGGTGGGACCCTGGCTAGTGTGAGCACAAGTTGAGAGCCTTTCCTTAATGCACGCTGGTGACTTCCAGTGTAGACTTTTACTTTTACATACGCAGCCTAGCAGTCGCATAGCTGAAGGCTTACTCTGTTAACTCTGTTAGATACGTCTGCTACTTCGCTTCTGGTCTCTAGGGCTGGCTTCCAACTAGTCGCCTTTTTCCCCAAGCTTTCATCATTCCATTTCTCTTGTTTCTCTTAGACGTTTCCCCTTTTGTCTAGCTGGGTGTGGTTGCAGGCATTTTTCAAGCTTCCGCTCAGTTCCCTTGAGGAAAACTAGCGGTGTAATCTTACCTTTTCTTCTTTTTACTTTTCAATTTCCGTCACGGCACACGACGGTGCCTCAACCAACTCTAACTATTACCAACTCCGAGAGAACACAACAGCAAACACTCTACTTATCACCAATGGTGTGCTCTTCCTACCAAAAGGGCTCTGGTCACTCATTCGCCTTATCCTTCCCAAATACATGTTTCTCTACCTGCCTCGTGATGTCATCCGTAGTACAGCTCGTTTCAGACTTCGTGTTCACACCCTACGTTTTGAGACAGCGACATGGACTCAAATCAATTCCCCCACCTGTGACGTGATGCTGATGATATCCTACATGAGCAGCATGTTCTTTTCCACTGCGCCAATTCCCACATGATTTCTCTCCGCAGGAAATATGCACCTCTGTTTCCCCCAACAGGAGCTCACGATGTGTTACTTTCTCAAGCCAGAGCAATAACAAGCTTTATTTTTTCCTCCATGTACTAACTGCGTTTTATGAGCAGGCTAGCAGTCGCAATTCTTGACTGAAGGCCTTTCTTCGTAAATCTTGTAAATACCAACTTAAACAGCCTTCAGGTCTGCTCGCACCAATTGCAACAGTGTTTCCTTACTGCCATCAGTTTCATGTTCCCTCTAGCTTCTTTTTCTGGTGTCTTGTTCAGTCTGGCCTCTTTCTCTTCTTGAAGCTGGTTTTTTATGCTATAGCTCAACTGCCCTCGCTAGCGGATATAGCTGTGTAACCCC
>Ga0307945_1004388_pt1 | contig 11392 bp, 10 predicted proteins | sample OrgLakmetagen228_FD_201818 | JGI IMG/M metagenome (GOLD analysis project Ga0307945, IMG submission 201818) | Saline water microbial communities from Organic Lake, Antarctica - #228 | ecosystem: Environmental > Aquatic > Non-marine Saline and Alkaline > Saline | place: Antarctica: Organic Lake...
CGCACCCGCACCCGCACCCGCACCCGCACCCGCACCCGCACCCACACCCACACCCACACCCACACCCACACCCACACCCGCACCCACACCCACACCCACACCCACACCCACACCCACGCAGTACAGCCAAGCACACTCACCTTAAAAAAGTAGCGAGCTTCACTTTCTGCGAGGAACAGGCCATTCCTAGAGGGAGTCGACTCCCACTTATCCGTGACATACTCCGTCAAGTTGCCCCCACATACATACTCCATTGCAAGCCCCAAATGAGATTTAGTAAGGAGGCATTCCCGTGCCTGTGGGTTTGTGTGTAAAAGTGTGTGAGTGTGTATGTGTGTGACTGTGCAAGTGCAGGTGTGTATGTGCACATTCCTACAGGTGAGAAAGGCAAGTACAAAACCCATCTTGGTTTCCGCACGCGCGACGCGCGCGTATACGCATTTCTAAAACCGCTTATGTATTACGCGCGCGCAAAAAAAAGCACAAAATTTAGCGCGCGCGCGCATTGATGACGTACGCGCGCGTTTTTTGATCGCGCGCGTAAAAAATAAAAAACGTACGCGCGTCCAAAAAATAATTCGTGCGCGCGCCATTTTACTTACGCTTTAACTCGCACGCGTACGTAAAAAACACTATTTAAATTTAATCGTGCACCTGAAATTCGACGTTTTTTATTGATACGTACAAATTGTATACATATAACTGAACTCCAGAGTTGCATCCCCGAACGTCACCTGCACAAGGTTCACATGCCCTTCTCCGAGAGCTGCCTGGATTTTGACTTCATGGAAGATCATGGGCAACACGACTTTGGGAATGGGGCGTGCCATGAATTTGATGGCCAGCTCTGTGTGTGTGTATGTGTATGTGTGTGTGTGTGTTTGTGTGTGTGTGTGTGTGCATGTGTGTATTTAGTGTGCACGTAAGTAAGAATATATACGCCCACTCGTAATAAGTGGGCACAAGCGTACCTGAGCATACAAGTTGGTCTGTGTTTTATTTGTCAGTAACATAGGTGGTGTTAAGTGGTGCTAAAGTGGCTTTTCAAGCTGCTTAATTACACTCAACATCAAGTGCAGCTCCTCTCAGAGTACAAACAGACACACACACTCACACACACACAGTGAGATTTAGAGGGCACAGTACCTTCTCCGGTTTGCTTGTCCTTACAGAGCCAAGTTTGTCCTGGAGGCAGATGAGCATCAATTGTTAGTACAAAATGTAACGACGGTCATCACAAAGTGTAAGAGCAACCACATGAACACTGGACGCGCAAACAAACTTGCACGCACGCGCACCCGCGCGCAAACGCAAAGGTACGCACACACACGCACACACACACACACACAAGCAAATATGTACACACACACACACACACAAACACACACACCGCACGAAGACACAACCGCGCACACACCCACGCAAACATGAAAAGGCACGAAACATGCTCACGCATGCTTGTAAAAGTCCATACACACCCACATACAAGGGCTAAAAATGAAAGATTACATAAGCCGCATTTGCACGCTTTGAACACACAGGAATGAGCACAACACTGCAGCAACGCGCAAAGTGCACACTCACCTGAACCCCCCTCCCCAAGCATTGCCAACACCTGTATTTTCAAGTGTTTAAGATTAGTGATAGGGGGAAATTCAGGGCCATGTGTGCACAGAGTCAGCCAAAAACCACATGCTTGCAAAATCACCTTGTACTCGGAAGCACACCCAAAGTCGGGGCACGCTGGCTCCGCTCGCACATTGGACGTCGTCTTCCCGTGCTTGCTCGTGTTTACCTGCGATGGGCAGTGTCCAGCCATTTCTGGACAACCGGAGCGAAGGAACGACTGCTTGCTCCCGCGACTTCACTTCAGACACACCTGAGGGTCCGGTTCCGGTTGAGAGCTCGCGCAGCCCATGCTATATCGCTAGTTAGCAACCCTTCCGGCTTTTTACCGTGACATGTCTATAATAAGTGACATCATCGGTGTGTTTAAATATTATATTGTCGTGTTATGTGCACACTGCATTGACGATTTAGGGGGATGCCGGAAATTATTAATTAACGTGTATTCTGTGTTCGTTATAAATTCAGAGTGAAATGTATTCACAGTGCCGGTTTTGCCTGCTCGATGATTTTATCGTTTCTTGTAATTTGCTGAATTTCAAGTACCATCGTTCCAAGGACGAGTGCGCTGGATGCTGGACAATAACTATGCTTTCTTTACTCAGAGAAATAGAGAAAAAGCTTTAGACCTTTCCTCCTAGCTATCATTCCTCCGTTCGCCACCAGCCAACTTCTGCAAAAAGTAAATGACCGCCACGCTTATTACTAAGACCCATAGAACAATCTACCCCAGCATGATTGCAGCATGCTTTTATGAAATACGCGTCAGCACTCACGCTAGCCCCCCAAAACAATCAAGAACGAAAAAACTAGGCAGGCAGTGAAAACCACTCCCCACGTTAATTAAGAAAAAGGAGCCTCTTTGTTTGGTGTCGGGTACCGTAATCCTCCCCCACCAAGGGAAAAAGAAAATCAATGAAGTTCCAGAGGGTTGACCTGAAACCGTCTCCTGATGAGAGCTGATAATAGGGCTGGAAAAAGCACGTCTGGTAAGAACAAGTTGGGCAGCGTAATTGACAGAATGAACATGAAGCTTGGAAGCGAGTTTCTTAATTCTCTGAGAATCAAGACCCAGCTCCTGAAAAGGCTCCAGCGTGTGATTGTTGTTGATGGTGCCACTCACTCCCAAAAGGATGATGTGGAGAGTAACGGAGGCTTTTTGAAGGATGGAGCAGAGGCCTTTGTGTTGTTCCTGCGCGGCGCTCACCTGGTTCTGCGGTCTAGTGTCCTCACAGTACTTGATCTCGATGAGGTGAATCTCCCGTTGTAGAATGCTGAGTTTTTTGGGTCGGTGCTGTCTGGGGAAGTTGGATCTGCTAGTGGCTGGCGGTGCTGCTGAGGTGCTCCCAGTTTCCCTCAGTTGCCCCCTGCCACTTCTAAGAATCTGCCCCCCTTCATTGTTAGTCTGTTGCCTTTTAGTTTTCACGGAGAGATGGGAGCAATTAATACGGCATCCGGAGGTAAACCAAATTTTGTCTGAGAAGCGGGGTGGAAAGAGCCTCTTTGGTAAAATTTCAGTTTCAGCTGCGACGGGAATCTGAAGATTATGCATAGCCAGCCGTTTGCTGCTACCTATATCCATGCAGACAAAGCAGGTATTTAGGAGGCCTGTCTTGCTGTGCGTGGCTTTGATGATCATACTGCACGCTAAGTTGTGTCTCTCAGTGATCATACTTCTTATTTGTGTGTGTTGGCATCCAGAAAATATATGCAGGGCACTGTCTAGTTGAGGGCAGAGGGGGCAAGTTGGGCTTATTGAGTGATGAATCCGTACCGCATGCTTTCGGTTGTACAAGGTCCCTGTTCTGTACTTCATCATATTGATTCACTTGATTTTAACAGGGACATAGGATGCTGTTAGGTAAGCATTGTGATGTGAGTTTAATTCTTGGCTCAGATGATGATTTGATCTGACTGCTTATGCTATCTGCGTTTATTTTTTCTTTCTGGCAAATAATATGCGGATGTATATGCCAAACACACTGTGTTCTTGCTTGGCACTGGTCATGACAAGCAAGCACTTCTCCCCCCCCCCCCTATATGTTACATTGAAGTGGCTTATGGTAACGACTATGCCTAGGCTCCACGTATTCTTTCACCGTGCAATCCACACACCAGAGTCTGTCTGGCTGGGGAGTGCAAAGCAAACAAAGGAATAAACCAAATAACATAGCAGTTTTCGATTGTTGGTCATTGAGCCAGCAGGTGTTTAGCACAGGACTCAGTTGTAATGTGCAATTTAAGTGCTTTCTAGCATAGACTTTTGACTTTTGACTTTATGTAATGTAATATAATATCAATAGCACCACCAGATATACACGCTTAACCATATTACCCCAAGAATGATTACTCCCCTATCATGATTTAGGTTGTTGCCAAACTTGTTTGCATCACCACAGTATGGCAGGTGTTTGGGAATGTTTTAAACCTCCAAAAGGATCCCTGAAGTGCCATCTAATTGTCTTCAGTTATGCCGTCTAATTGTCTTCATAATTTATGGACTTTGCATACATTTCCAACAGAACTGCCACACCGCTTGCTTCCAAACAGCGCAATACTATCACTTATTTCTATGCTACTTTTACCGCCAGTGCGTGATATAAGGACACCTATCTGCAAACTCAGACGTTGCGCAGCTTGCTAGGGGTATAGAGATCAAACTCAATCCATGACTACCTTTGTCTGTTCACATTATGATCATTGTTCTTTGTTACTGACGTGATGGGGGTTGCCTGCTGTGCGTGGGCACATGGGGGCTGCATGCTACGCGCGGGCCATGGTGGGGGTTGCCTGCATGCTGCTCATAATAGAAGAAAAAGAGGCAGAAGAATAAAACTTTAACTAAGAAGGAAGAGTAGCAGTTGTCACGCCCGCCAATTGTTGGCTGTGACGATTCGTGTGATTTGGTTAGTTGGTTTTTCAGTTGAAGTTGTTTTGCCTTGTCTCGTGCAATAAGCTGGCGAAGCCGGTTTATTGAAGATAGCATTTTCTGGTTTCGATATTGCGGTATTCAATTAGCTCAGTAAACTACACAATGCTCAGCCAGATGATTGAGTAAACTTCCCAGCCCTGGGGAGGAGAGGCGCGGCAGCCGACTAGAGTGTGTGTGGTATAGTATACGTCAGTGTGTCAAGTAAGTCGGATTTGAGAAACAGCAGAGAAAGAGAGAGAGTATCAGGAGAATTGCAGTCTGTAGTGCAGTTCCCAGCCTTTGCTCGAGAGAGACTCGACCCTGGCTTAAAACCATTCTTCAATAAACCGGCTTCCGCCTTCCGAAAGATAGTAAATGTTGTGCCAATCGATTGTTGTGCTGAGTCTTATACTTTGCAGTGACAGTGATTTGCTATGACACAGTTGTGAGGAAGTCCAAGTAAATAAAAAGATGGATCCACTTGAAAAAAACACAGATAAAGGAAACAAACAACGGGAAGTGCCTGCTGATTTCGATCTTTATACAAAATTTTTACAGACTTAGCTAGGCAAATGCTGGTTCAAAGTTCAACTAGCAGCAGGGCCCACAGCAAAAGAGTGATGAACCAGACCATGTTTGATGTTCCAGCCCCTCTCGTTGTGCATATGCTGCTCCTCACACATGATGAGTTAATGTATAATGTTATTGCCTTCTTCCTCATTCTTGGTATCCTTAGTGTGACAGTTTAAGTTGTTAATGTGCCCAAAGAAACTCACAGATGATTCCCCCTCTTTAATTTATTGCGGTCGGTTGGTCCTGACAGATGTTTGATTGTTTGCTGATATTATTCAGTGCTGCTGCAATGTCACACAAACAGCATTGTGCCTTTTTCCCTTTCCAGGGTTTTTATGGTGCTACAACAATGATCAATTATCACAATTTTTACGTATATTAAATACGCTCCACATCATCCTTTTGGGTGTAGGCGGCACCATCTACAACACTCACACTCTGAAGCCTTTCAAGCAACTGGGTCTCGATTCTCAAAGAATTAAGAAGCTTGCCTCCAAGCTCCATATACACTCTGTGAACTTAGCTGCTAAAATTTGTCCATACCAGACGTGCCCTTTCCAGTACTGTTATCAACTCTCATCAGGAGACGGTTTCAGGCCAAGCCTGCAACCCTCCTGATCCCCATTGATTTTTCCTTTCCTTTTCGTGGTGGAGGAGCTTTATGGTACTCGGTACCAAAATGACTCCTTTTCCTTAATTAGTGTGGCTTGGTTTATTCTAGCTTCTTTTTCTGGTGTCTTGTTCAGTCTGGCCTCTTTCTCTTCTTGAAGCTGGCTTTTTTATGCTATAGCTCAACTGCCCTCGCTGGCGGATATAGCTGTGTAACCCTTACCCTTACCCTTAATTAGTGTGGGGAGGGGTTTTCACTGCCTGCGTATTCTTTTTTTTCTTTACATACGCAGCCTAGCAGTCACACGTTTTGACTGATGGCTTAACCTGAAACCTGTCAGGATTGATAAAGGATTGATAACCCCCCAGTTCCCCAATTTGCACTCGAACCACAATAGTTCATACATTTCCAGTTGACTTTGCATGAAGAGGAATCGCAGTTTACACTCAATTGTGCGTACATGGCAGCCAATACGACATTGTCAATGGTTTGTAAAATGAAAAGAGGAGCAAGCCGTCTGAGTCAGAGAGAAAAATGGGCGTAATAGAGGACAAATGATTTTTACGATCACAGTACTTAAAACCCCCTCATTGTACCCACTCCATTGATGGCCCACTCCATTGATGGCCCGTGATCAATCATTGGCGCTGCAATACAACAGACTGCTTAGCAACAACAAATTTGCGTGCTTCGTTGCTGATTGCCTTGGTCCCCCATCGGCGGACACGATTGATTGACCTCCCAGGGCGCAAGAGAAGCAGCACAGAACGCACGCTTCATAAGGTGAGCCCCTTGCTTCTATCTTTGATAAAGAGGCACAACAGATATGAGGTGAGTTGACCAGAAGGGGCAAAATTGTTACGTCACTGTCTGGTCATACGAGGTGTGTGTGTGTGTGTGTGTCACTGCCTGGTCATACGAGGTGGAGTGTGGTTTGACAGTGTTGAAGGCTAGAGATTGTAAGAGGGTAGAGAGATATGCAGAAATAAAAAAAAGGGTGCAAACACACACACAAAGTGAAGAGAGAGACAGAGAAAGAGAGAGACAGAGTACATGTTCAGGCGTAAGAATTACTGTGGGTGCCATGCAGATGGCCCATGAGGCCATCCCTCAAACAATACAGGGAGGCACTGTGTGCTACACCCACACCCACGCAGCAGTGCGGGGGCACGCCACAAATATTGCTACAGAAACAGGTATGCTACTATGTCGCTAAGAGAAATCACTCCCTCCACTCTACGTGTCTCTGGTTGCACCACAATGACACGCCGTACACCCGGAGCTGATAACCGCTCCACAACCTGTGCGTGCGTGCGTGCGTGCGTGCGTGGTTGCGTTAATTGAAGCTGGGGCTGGAAAGCAGCGTCTCGCAAGAACGTAAATGTTTTCGCCAACAACGGTATCAATAAAGCCAATTTGGATAGTTAAACAACTGCGTCATTTCAAGCAACATGTTTTGAACAATTTGTGTACGTGCTGCTAGCACGTGTCCACCTCTCTTGCTGGATACAGGCATCTCATTAATACGCACCTACACTGTTTTTATATATTTCAGACACCTGTGCAACACACGGCCATACATGCCCATGCAAGCACCAGTACAGCTGCACTTCCACACAGGGCCGCCAGAGCTCTTAGGATGCTGACATTGCTGTCAACCATGTGCGCAAGACACAAGGCACAAAGCACACGAGACGTGTTGGCCAGAACCATAAATGGTGTGATGTGTAATCAAAGTTGGCCAGAACCATTTATACTGTACTGTACTTATATCACCGCGCTACACAAACTTTTTGGACCCCCTCGCGGTGTGTCGGAAGCAATTTAAAATATCTAAGTTACATGGGCCTCGCGAAGCTTGCATTACAATTAATAAATTAATTTAAGCATAAACGGGGACAGGCCGGGAAAGCCTCCCAAGCCGCCCCTCAAAGCCCCCAAGGTGGACAAACAGGTTGGGAGGCTGACCCTCTCTTGGGGAGAAAGGACACCAAGGGGTTCAATCCCTTCACATGCGCATGCACGCAGACGTACCCGCACGCACACACACACATGTATGGGACATGTATACAAATGTGTACACGTATACACACGTACGTACACACGTATGCGCACACACACACACACACGCACACACATACACACACACGCACAAGTACACAATGCACGCACGCATGTATGTACACAACCGTACACACACACGCACGTACACAACGCACGCTCACACGTACGCGCACGCACGCACACACACATACACACACAAACACGCACGTACGCACACATGCGCACGCACGCATACGTACGCGCGCACACGCGCGTGCATACACATGTAGGTGCAGCACGTAGGGCCAGAAGGCCCTCGCATAGACTCGCATCGTGTTTATAAATCATGTGTTGCCCCCCTCACATTGCTCGCATTGGAGCTTATCAATTGGTTTTTTTCACGGATTGGTTACGGTACAGAATGGTATATGTATAAATGGTGTATGCACGGTATTCGTGGCAGGGGAGCCTCCAGGTTCAAGGTCATATACGGTGTAATTATGGCCAGCAATGTGTATAAAATGGTATTTTGGCAGGGGAATCTTCAAGTGTTCGATCTCGTACAGTGTATATAAAGATGAGATATGAAACCTTACACAAGGCGCACAGTGTACAATACACCAAATGTGTAGTGTTGGCCATTACCGTAGATATACACCATAGGTGACCATATATTTGGTGATTTCCCTGCCAGAAATACCGTACATACACTATGTACATGGTTCTGGCCAACCCTACAAATGCGTGAACTTGCATGACGAATGCTTGACACAAGATCGGCGTCCTTTTCAGTACCGAGAGAGGCCCTTTGAAGAAGAGCTGAACACCAATGAAAAAAAGAGGTGCATGGTACGAGTGCCCTTCTCAGATAGAGCATTCTACACACGAAAAATGACACGCACCGTCCGTAAAGGATCATCTTTGCTGCACACACACAACCGTGTGGCTTTGCTGGCGGGACTAAGCGTGTGTGTGGCCTCTCCTGGGTTTGCCATGTGCTGCGTGTGATGTAGTGTGGCAGGGATTCAGCCTGTGTGTGTTTAGGTCTGAATGTATGAGAGAGATGCTGTGTTCTTTGGTGCACATGAGAATGACAGGCTGCACATACAGTGTGTGTTCTTTGGTGCACATACAGTGTGTGCTCTTTGGTGCACATACAGTGTGTGTTCTTTGGTGCACATGAGAATGACAGGCTGCACATACAGTGTATGTTCTTTGGTGCACATACAGTGTGTGTTCTTTGGTGCACATACAGTGTGTGCTCTTTGGTGCACATACAGTGTGTGCTCTTTGGTGCACATACAGTGTGTGTTCTTTGGTGCACATGAGAATGACAGGCTACACATACAGTGCGTGCGTGCAAACCTGCCACCCTGCTGTGTATTGATGCTGTATTGTGCGCGCAAATCTGCCACTCTGCTGTGTGTTGATGCTGTACTGTGCGCGCAAATCTGCCACTCTGCTGTTGTTGATGCTGTTTTGTGCACGCAAATCTGCCACTTTGCCGTGTGTTTATGCTGTATTGTGCGCGCAAATCTGCCACTTTGCCGTGTGTTTATGCTGTATTGTGCGCGCAAATCTGCCACTTTGCCGTGTGTTTATGCTGTACTGTGCGCGCAAATCTGCCACTCTGCTGTGTGTTGATGCTGTATTGTGCGCGCAAATCTGCCACTCTGCTGTGTGTTGATGCTGTACTGTGCGCGCAAATCTGCCACTCTGCTGTGTACTGTCGCTGCTAGGGTAAAAAGGGTGCTTTTGTGAGAGGAAAAGGAAAAAAAGTAGATATTGAATTGCTTCACGATTCCTAGCCTGTGCATTAGAATGCCTCCAAAACTTGATAATAAGAAGGAAGGCAAGCATTTATAGAGCATAGGGATCTGCTGACGGGCGATCCATACATGCACACACAGATGTATGCTCATACCCATTCTAGCGCAAAGTTGTAACTAAACACACTCACAAACACGCGCACACACACATATTTGCGCACACAAAACACACGACTGCGCAGACACATACACACACATATGCAAACACATGCAAACACATACATACACATGCACATGCACATGCACACACAATTGCGCACACGTACAAACACAAACCTGGTGTAGCAAGGTGGCTTGCTGCTGTGCGTGCAACTCCGCTGACAGGCCACCCATGACGGGATGGGCGGAGGGTGAGGGGGGGGTCGGAGGTTGGATTGGTGCCACTAAATGATCTGGAGCTGCTAGTGCCAAAGCCTGCCCCACCTGCAGCGCACAGAACAGGGTCGGGGTATGGCATTGTGTGATGTTGGAAAGAGAAGATGTAGCAGTGGCCTCACAAAGCAGTTTGGAGCGGCTAGTGCCAAAGCCTGCGCCACCTGCAGCACACAGAACAGGGTCAGGGTATGGCAATGTGTGATGTTGGAAAGAGAAGATGTAGCAGTGGCCTCACAAGGCAGTTTGGAGCTGCTAGTGCCAAAGCCTGCGCCACCTGCAGCACACAGAGCAGGGTTGGGGCATGGGACTTGTGTGGTATTGGGAAGAGAAGATGCACACGTAGGCACACACGCACACATAGGCACACGTAGGCACAAACGCACACACACACACACACGTAGGCACACAAACACACACATGCACAAGCCACGTGCACACAAGCCACGCACACAAGCCACGTGCACACGTAGGCACACGCACGCACAAGCCACGTGCACACAAGCCGCGCACATAAGCCGCACATGCACGCGCACACACAAACACACACAAGAACTAGGTAGGCACAAGATATAAAAATACATGTACTCATGTTCACACACACACACACTAAAACTAGGTAGGCACAAGATACAAAAACACATGTACTCATGTTCACACACACACACACACACACACACACACACACACACCGTGACATCCTCCCACTGCAACTGGCTGTAGGCGTTGGCTTTAGCCAAGGATGTGATGTCGCTGCGCGCATAAATGTCTAGGAGGCAGCGCTTTTCATCCACAACAGGCAACGAGCTCACACCCGCTTCTAAAAGCAGGCCGAGGGCCTGCATGTGGGAACAGGGGCAGGCGAGCGTGGTGTGTGTGTGTGTATGTGTGTGTGTGTGCGCGCATGATATGTGTGTGAGCATGTGTGAGCGTGTGTGAGAGTTTATGTGTGTTGTATGTGTATGTACATGTGTGTGTGTGTGTGTGTTAGTGTGAGTTAAAGAGGTTATATATATTTCGCCTCCTCAACATTGTGGGATGATTTTAAAAGTAAAGTGGTTGCTTGGAAGGCATACGACGCTGCTGTAGGTTTGTTTGGAAGGCATATGATGCTGCTTTGTGCCAAAGGATGAATATATATGCCAAATATATGTGCCATATATATATGTGCCAAATGTGTGTGAATAATATATGTGCCGAATATATGTGCCAAATATATGTGTCAAATATATGTACCAAATGTGTGTGAATATATGTGCCATATATATGTGCCAAATATATGTGCCAAAGGATGAATATATGTGCGTTGTGCCAAAGGATGAATATACGTGCTTTGTGCCAAAGGATAAATATATGTGCGAATGATTATTGATTTTGCGCCACAAAGAGCTCTGACTGCTTTAAATGAGATCATACACGTAACACCAC
>Ga0307945_1004390_pt1 | contig 11390 bp, 12 predicted proteins | sample OrgLakmetagen228_FD_201818 | JGI IMG/M metagenome (GOLD analysis project Ga0307945, IMG submission 201818) | Saline water microbial communities from Organic Lake, Antarctica - #228 | ecosystem: Environmental > Aquatic > Non-marine Saline and Alkaline > Saline | place: Antarctica: Organic Lake...
CCGGCACCCCCCCTCAAAAACATGAATAGAACCCATTGCAACCTGCAGCTCCTCAGCTTTATAAAACATGCTCTCGTACCTCAAAAACATGAATAGAACCCATTGCAACCTGCAGCTCCTCAGCTTTATAAAACATGCTCTCGTTTCCTAAGCTACACTAGCTTACCTGATCCCTGCTGGGTGACAGTGTAGCCGAGCTCTCTGAGGAAGTTGGCAGCACCGCCCCCCAAAAGGCCCCTGTTGGCTGCTGCTGCCGCCACTCCTATTCCACCCCCTGCCACAGCAGCATCATTGTAGTCGTGAAAGTAGTCGTTGTAAGAAATCAGTCATTGTAGTCTTGTGAAAGAAACCACTCGTTGTAAAATTTTTTATGAAAGGAATCACTCATTGTAGTCTTGTGAAAGAAATCACTCGCTGTAGTCTTGTGGAAGTAGTTGTTGTAAAATAATCACTCAGAGGGAGATGGCAGCACAACCCCCCAAAAGGCCTCTGTTCACCTTGGCTGCTGCTGCCATTCCTTATCCACCCCCTGCTACAACACATTGACGCACACGCTACACCACATTGATGCACATGCTACAACACATTGACGCACACGCTACCACACATTGACGCACACACTACAACACATTGATGCACACGCTACAACACAATGATGCACATGCTACAACACACTGTTGCACATGCGCGCCTTGTTGCATAAGCGCACACATTCCTACACCTTTCGGAATAACCCTGAAAGGCACAGCGTCGTGGAAGTATGCTTTTTGGGGTGTGGATGTTGGGGCACACAGACGCTCAACACAAACAGAACCCTACATATACGGTGCATGCACTGTATTTTTGGGAGGAAAATCACCAAATACATATACGGCCATATACGGTGTATAAATGGTATTTCTGGGAGGGAAATCACCAAATGTACGGCCATATACGGTGTAGATATACGTTCTGGCCAACCCTAAAAACAGAGCAGCAAGTGCGCCACTTGTGTGCTGACCACATGCACATCTTGACCTTGACCTTCTTTGCTGTTATCTCTTTTACATTCAAACCTCACAACGAATGGCTGTTCAATGTTGCTTCACCTGATCTGGGTGTATGGGGGGGCTGATCTACGTGGGCAAGCTTGTCTTGTATGGAAGTGATCTGCTGAGGGGGCTCAGGTCCCATGTCCAGGACATACACAACCTGCAGGGCATACACGGAATTTTAACAAAATTTCTGGGCCTTGTATCTGGGACAGTTGCAAACTTCAGAAGGCACAAGCCAACGTGTCCGTTAAGCTCATCTCAGGCATCGCCTGACCAATACTCGTCGTCTCACCTTGCCACAAAAGAGGCTCATCTCAGGCATCGCCTGACCAATACTCTTCGTCTCACCTTGCCGCAAAAGAGGCTCACCTCAGGCATCGCCTTACCAATGCTCTTTATCTCACCTTGCCGCGAAAGAGGCTCGCCTCAGGCATCGCCTGCCCTCTGCTCTTTATTTCACCTCGCCGCGAAAGAGGCTCATCTCAAGCATCGCCTGACCAATACTCTTCGTCTCACCTTGCCGCAAAAGAGGCTCACCTCAGGCATCGCCTTACCAATGCTCTTTATCTCACCTTGCCGCGAAAGAGGCTCGCCTCAGGCATCGCCTGCCCTCTGCTCTTTATTTCACCTCGCCGCGAAAGAGGCTCATCTCAAGCATCGCCTGACCAATACTCTTCGTCTCACGCACAAGAGGCTCGCCTCAGGCATCGCCTGCTCTATACCCTTTGTCCCGCCTTGCCACAAAAGAAGCTCATCTCAGGCATCGCCTTACCAATGCTCTTTATCTCACCTTGCCGCACAAGAGGCTCATCTCAGGCATCGCCTGCCCAATGCTCTTTATCTCACCTTGCCACAAAAGAGGCTCATCTCAGGCATCGCCTGCCCTATACCCTTTGTCCCACCTTGCCGCAAATAAGGCTCGCCTCAGGCATCGCCTGCCCTACGCTCTTTGTCTCACCTTGCCGCAAAAGAGGCTCATCTCAGGCATCGCCTGCCCTATACCCTTTGTCCCACCTTGCCGCAAAAGAGGCTCTTCTCAGGCTTCGCCTGACCAATACTCTTCGTCTCACCTTACCGCAAAAGAGGCTCATCCCAGGCATTGCCTGCTCTATACCCTTTGTCCCGCCTTGCCGCAAATAAGGCTCACCTCAGGCATTGCCTGACCATTACTCTTCGTCTCACCTTGCCACGAAAGAGGCTCATCTCAGGCATCGCCTGACCAATGCTTCTCAGCTCTCCCTCAACCTCCAGGATGACCTCGTCCAGGGTCTTGAGACCTGTACCGCATAACATTGATCATGAAATACAGATCGCTTAAACTGTGAAGTGTAGAAATTGTGTTTTACACACTTTTGCCAAGGACATGCACTCTTGGCAAACTAAGAATTTCCTCAAAGACTGCCTTCCTCCCTACTCTTGCTCCTATCCACACTGACCCCCACACCTCTGCTCCAACACAACATAGCTCTCCCCTATTCTTTTCTCCTCTCATGCATGTCACCGTTCTCAATACATGCATCTGAGATCAGAGTCTTACATGCTCATTAACTGTCTCTCCAAAAAAAAGTACATGCGCCATATACTTCTAGCCATGAGCCCATCCGTGTGTTTTGTGTGCTCTTCTCGCCTTTACCAGCCTCGCTCCTTGCCCCTTCATTGCCTTACTAGTTCTGGCTATGAGCCCACCCATGTGCTTTTGTGTAGGTTTTACCAGAAATGTATGTATACACCGTATATGACCGTATATTTGGTGATTATCGTGCCAAAAATACTTGTGAAACACCTGAACTCAGGTTCTTGAATTTGTAGCATAAAGTGAGATGATCTCACTATCTGGGTTTCTCAGGTTTCTGCTTCCCTTCTCCATTCTTTTTATTCCTTGGAGAACACAACTCTCTCTTTAGCATACTTCCCTCACCTCTTTTCTATAATTTAGTCTTAAGTTTGCTCCCGTTTCTCTGGTTTCTCTGAGTTGTTGTGTTCTCCTTGGTAATAATGACAGAGCCCTATGCACCACACGATGCAAGCGGAATAGAACCGTGTATACACCGCATATATATGGTTCTGGTCAACACTATTTATGTGCTCTTTTCACCTTGATCAGCCTCGCTCCTTGCCCCTCCATTGCCTTGTTCCAACAAAGCCTCACGCTCTTTGGCAGCAAGTCGTGCGGCCACCCTCTGCTCCAACTTTGCCTGCAATAGGGTACACATTTGCATTCTTTGGCAGCAGGGCGTGCAGCCTCCTCATGCTGAAACCTCGCTTGAAATTGCGCACACACACATACACACACTTGCACTCGCACACTCGCACACCATTGAATGCAAGCCCATGTGTACCTTGCATTATCAAGCAGGTGTAAAGTGAATGATGGCTTTAATTTTGCAACACCGGGAAAGTGAAAGCAGCTGTGTGTGCAAGCGCAAGCATGCCAAAAGATTAAGAGGAGCTACGCAAGCAGTGAGATGTAGCCACTGTTCCTTTCTAACAAAGAGAGAAAAGCAATAGGGATCAGGCAGGTTGCAGGCCTGTGCGCAACCACAAGCCTATGCCATTGAAGTGCGCAATGCTAAAGCAAATGCCGCATGAAGGCAAACTAACATGGAATTTAATGCGAAACATGCTGAGTACGCACCTTGTCATATACTTCAGCCTCAACGAGGTGGTTTATGAGGTTTGCAAGGTCAAGGCCCTCAGCGTCTAGGTCATCAAACCTAAACACATTGTGGTCTGCACAGAATTTATGCAAGATTAGCATTGTGTCAACTTGATTCAGTTTTACTACGGTTCACCGTTGTAGAATTGAGATCACTGTAGAATTGAGTTCACTGAGTCCATTATCAGACAGGTGAAGTGAGGCACAACAAATGATAGACATATGTGTGTATGTATGTGTGTGTATGTGCGTTGAAAGCCAAGCAAATACAATGAATTTGTTCTGCAGCATACAACTTCTCACAAAAGGCCATTCTTGTAGGTTTGTGGGTTCATTGTTTAAAAGGTACATTTAAGCAGGCATCAGCTGCGAACAAACCTGGGTCCAGAAGCAATTGTGGAATCAAACGCACAACGGATTACTTGCTAAACATCTAGCAGAGCGAACAGTGCTTGGCAGAAATGCAGTGCACAGACCACAAAGACACACGGTGCCGGGTGACAATGCCTTGCACAGACCACAAGGACACAAACAAGCGAACGTTGCTAGGTGTCAATGCAGTTCACAAACAAGCGAACGATGATAGGTGACAATGCGGTGCACATACCACAAAGACACACGGTGCTAGGTACAAATGCGGTGCACAGACCACAAGGACAAAAACAAGCGATGGTGCTAGGTGAAAATGCAGCGCACAGACCACAAAGACACAAACAAGCGAGTGGTGCTAGGTGAAATTGCGGTGCACAGACCACAAAGACACAAACACGCGAATGGTGCTAGGTGACAATGCAGCGCACAGACCACAAAGACACAAACAAGCATTACTATTGATATTAACCGTCTTCTTTCTCCCGGTCTAGGAAGAAGCAATGCATCATGGTGTTGCAGTGCACGGACCACAACCAAATAAGCAAAAAATATTTTCTGGTCTTCCCGATTTTCCGCCTAGCAAGCGGAAGCGATGCTGTGTGGTATGAATCACAATATGGACCACACTATGGACCACAATACGGACCAACATATGGACCACAATATGGACCACAACATGAACCGTAATATGGACCACGATATGGACCGTAATATGGACCACGATATGGACCACAATATGGACCACAATATGGAACAAAAACAAACATGCAGCCCTGTATTGAAGTAGCGACATAGTTTCGTCATGCTACATCACAAACAGCATAACTAAGGACGACCAGAACCACACATATATAAGGTGTACACACACATATACGTTATTTTTGGCAGGGAAATCACCAAATATACGGTCATTAACGGAGTATACATACGGTTCTGGACAACCCTGGCATACGGCACATCACACATGCAACTCAGCAGTACTAATCACATCATGCCATACCAGGGGGCCCCATGCTGGTCATGGTGATCAGGTGTGTAGCGTGCCTGCCATTCGTGGCCCTCGAACCGCGTCTGTGAAAACGTAGAAGGCAAAATGAATGCATGTGGAAGCCTAGCGCATAGCACGCCTGCCATTCGTGGCCATCGAACCGCGTCTGTGAAAACGTAGAAGGCAAAATGAATGCATGTGGAAGCCTAGTGCATAGCGCGCCTGCCATTCGTGGCCCTCTATTCGTGGCCCTCGAACCGCGCCTGTAAAAACGTAGAAGAAAAAATGAATGCATGTGGAAGCCTAGTGCATAGCGCGCCTGCCATCCGTGGCCCTCGAACCGTGTCTGTGAAAACGTAGAAGACAAAATGAATGCATGTGGAAGCCTAGTGCATAGTGCGCCTGCCATTCGTGGCCCTCTATTCGTGGCCCTTGAACCGCGCCTGTGAAAACGTAGAAGACAAAATGAATGCATGTGGAAGCCTAGTGCATAGCGCGCCTGCCATTCGTGGCCCTTGAACCGCGTCTGTGAAAACGTAGAAGGCAAAATGAATGCATGTGGAAGCCTAGTGCATAGCGCGCCTGCCATTCGTGGCCCTCGAACCACGTCTGTGAAAATGTAGATGACAAAATGAATGCATGGGAAGCCTAGTGCATAGCGCGCCTGCCATTCGTGGCCCTCGAATTGTGTCTGTGAAAACGTAGAAGGCAAAATGAATGCATATGGGAGCCTCGTGTGCAGCGCGCCTGCCAATCTTGGCCTTCAAATTTGTCTTCAACAATGGGGAACCTAAAGTAAGCCTATAATAGTGCCTAATATTCTGGCAGGTCATTCTCAGCAATCATACTGCGTCCTAAAAATTGAGAACACAAATCAATGAATGTTGATGGCACAAGTACTCCTGATAAACAGAACAGACAGAAGTGGCTGCTAAAGTGAGTACAGCCACGTGGTTGCAACACGTATAAGTATGCGTGGTGGTAGAAAAGAAAATAAAAGAAAAGAAAAGAAAAGAAAAGAAAAGAAAAGAAAAGAAAAGAAAAGAAAAGGAAAGAAAAGGAAAGAAAAGAAAAGAAAAGAAGAGAAAAGAGAAGAAAAGAAAAGAAAAGCAAAGCAAAGCAAAGCAAAGCAAAGATAAGCAAAGCAAAGCAAAGAAAAGCAAAGAAAAGCAAAGAAAACTACGCAGGCAGCATAACACTCCCTGCATCAATTAAGGAAAAGGAGACGTGTTGGACTGAAGTGCCGTGAGTCGGTATTTTTGCATTGGTATTTTTGCATTGGTATTTTTATGCGGAAAGTTTGATGCATTACACTTGTGAAAGTCGATGACGCACCTATGGGAGCCTTCACGTTTGCTTCCTTTGCTTTTGACAGCAATTGCAACAGTGCTCTGATTCAGGTAGCAGATGGAAGGGAAAAAACCACAGGACCTACCACAGGGCACATGGACAAATAGAACCAGGGTCGAGGAGGCAGCAGTGGGTTGGGTCCCTCTGGTGCGTAAAGCCAGCTGCGAGTGGTGCAGGAAAAGGAAATATAGGGCTCAGTGGTGATCGACACAGAACATGTTTAAGAAGGGCTCAGTGGTGATTGACACAGAACATGTGTAAGAAGGGCTCAGTGGTGATTGACACAGAACATGTTTAAGAAGGGCGCAGTGGTGATCAACACAGAACATGTTTAAGAAGGGCTAATGAGCATATCGTGTTTGTAGGCAAAGAGAGGTCAATGCGTACAAAACACAACACCCACTTTGTTTCGTCAACAGTTAGCTGTAATATATTTCATGCAGTTCTTGTCCTCAACCACACCTGTCCTCAACCACACCTGTACCACACCTGTCTGTAACCACACCTGTATCACAACTGTCCTTAACCACACCTGTATCACAACTGTCCTTAACCACACCTGTATCACACCTGTCCTTAACCACACCTGTCCTTAACCACACCTGTCCGTAACCAAACCTGTACTTCAACTGTCCGTAACCACACCTGTATCACACCTGTCCGTAACCACACCTGTATCACAACTGTCCTTAACCACACCTGTCCTCAACCACACCTGTACCACACCTGTCCTCAACCACACCTGTCCGTAACCAAACCTGTACTTCAACTGTCCGTAACCGCACCTGTACCACACCTGTCCGTAACCACACCTGTATCACAACTGTCCGTAACCACACCTGTATTACAACTATCCTTAACCAAACATGTACCACGCCTGTCCTTAACCACACCTGTACCACACCTGTCCCTAACCACACCTGTCCGTAACCACACCTGTCCTTAACCACACCTGTCCTTAACCACACCTGTACCACACCTGTCCTCAACCACACCTGTACCACACCTGTCCTTAACCAAACATGTACCACAACTATCCTTAACCAAACTTGTACCACAACTATCCCTGACCACACCTGTACCACACCTGTCTGTAACCACACCTGTATCACACCTGTCCTTAACCACACCTATACCACACCTGTCCGTAACCACACCTGTCCTTAACCACACCTGTCCGTAACCACACCTGTACCACACCTGTCCGTAACCACACCTGTACCACACCTGCCCTTAACCACACCTGTACCACACCTTTCCTTAACCACACCTGTACCACACCTGTCTGTAGCCAAACCTGTCCGTAACCACACCTGTATCACAACTGTCCTTAACCACACCTGTCCTTAACCAGACCTGTACCGCATGCATGTGTTGTGGCTAGGTACTCACTTAGCTCATGCTCTCTTCACAACAAAGAATGCGGGTTCTGGAAGCGATGCCAAGCATATGGCCACTTTTGACCGCTCCAAAGAGCGTTGCAAACTGGTAACGCCACCATTTCTTTTACAAAAGAACAATAAAACGCAGACGGTGTTGTGGCTAGGTACTCACTCAGCTCATGCATCTCTTCACAATAAAGAATGCAGGTTCAGGAAGCGATGCCAAGCATACCCATTTTTGACTGATGCTCCAAAGAGCGTTGCAAGCTGGTATTGTCACCATTTTTTACCAAAGGAAAACTGCCAATCAAGCGCAGACTGTGTGAGATGGAGAGGCACCTGATCTGGCAATCCAACTACACCCCATGCACCATGCACGCAAACACTCATACACGCTTAAAAGGATGGTCCAGAACTTACTCGAGTCGCAGGACGTCTTTCCTTGCTTTTGCGGCAAAGTGCTTCCATCCCCGAGCATCCTCTTCTGCTAGCACAAAGTCCAGCTTCTCTGTAGAAGGAGCACAGATCAAAGCAGCAATCCTGAGTTCCCCGCAGTATGCATAAGAACACAAGTCCTTGTAAGCAAGTGACACATGTGTAGGGTTGACCAGAACCCCATATATGTACGGTGTACATACGGTATTTTTGGCAGGGAAATCACCAAATATACGGTCATATACGGTGTATATATACGGTTCTGGCCAACCCTACACATGTGTTACACTTTCACGCAACACGTTCTTCATTTAAAATCAACTCTGCCTCCTGAACGAGCAGTGAAAAAAGTACCACCACGTGTTTAAATGTGTGTCACTTTTATGACCGTTATTTCAGTTTATTTTACTGATTAGACAGTGGACTCAGTGAAACTTTGTGTGCGCACAAGGCACAAAACAAAGCATTTATTCGTTTTTAAATGCGCTGAGTTCTGATTATATGGCGGCAGTGGCCCTAACAGAACGTGTAAAGCAGAACTATTTCCCCTCTGACAAGACTGGTGGTAAGATAAAATGTAATACTCAATACTCACTACGTTATGTGTGTAGTGTGTACTGTACATATCCCTAATCCATCACGCACAACAAAAGTCTTTGAACGCCTTGCAAACAGTCGCAAGCAAATTTAAATCTGCATTATCAAGGGCCACACGTAGCTTGTTGTAGGCTTCAAATGATGGACACTCTAAATTACATTGGTTGCACCCCTCTAAGATATGTATTTGCGACCAAGACGAGCTCTACACCAGGTCCAAAACTTACATTGGTTGCAACCCTCTACGATATGTATTTACGACCATGACGAGCTCTACACCAGGTGCAAGTACATCTTTTCCCTCATTTGCACACATAATACTCAGCATTGGTCGCTTTTGTGTCTTGAAACGTTCCACATGCTCACATACTCACTGCTCACATTTGTGTGTAGACACGTCCCACTGACTCACTGCTCACATTTGTGTGTAGACACGTCTCACTGACTCACTGCTCACATTTGTGTGTATACACGTTCCACTGACTCAATGGCCACATTTGTGTGTAGATACGTTCCACTGACTCACTGCTCACATTTGTGTGTAGATACGTTACACTGACTCACCGGTCACGTGTGTGTGTAGATACGTTACACTGACTCACTGCTCACATTTGTGTGTAGATACGTCCCACTGACTCACTGCTCACATTTGTGTGTATACACGTTCCACTGACTCACTGCTCACATTTGTAGGTACGTTCCACTGACTCACTGCTCACATTTGTGTGTAGATACGTTACACTGACTCACCGGTCACAAATATGTGTAGATACGTCCCACTTACTCACCGATCACATTTGCATACGGCACCCCGCCCATGCTCTTTACCAACATGTGCACTTCAGCCTCCTTTTCTTTATCTGTGTGCGTAAATGTTTGTATGTGTATTGCGTGTGTACGTATGTTTGTGAAAGTTGCTGCTGCTGCTTGCTGCTGCTGTTATTTCTTTCTTTCTTTCTTTATTTATCTAATCATCAAAAACCTATTTATTAACTTAACGAATGCTTTCTTGCATGTGCTGCTACCAATTTGCGACAGAGGTAGGATACACGTTTGGTGAGCTACATTGTCAATCCCTGTTGCTGTAGGTCAGGCCAGCCATCCCTGTGAGAGTTCTTGCCCCAGAGTAGAAAAGTGCATTAAGTATGTAGGAACCTCAATCTTATGTATCTAGGCACCCCTGCACACTCAGTTTGTGGCGGGAGGTGCCCAGGTGGGCAGGGTGGAAATCCCTGCCAGGAAATGGATTTCCGAAAGCTCCTCCCTGATACTAGCGACTTACCAGGGGTGTTTGCTACAATATTGGGGACGTTTTGGTGAAGGTTCAGGGGGTTTGGGGTGAAGGTCTGGTTTTGGACCCCCCCTTTGGCAGGGAAACTATGGAATGCAGAGGCTTTTGCCATTCTTGACAGAATCCGGGCGCGTTTTTCGTAACAAGTTAGGCAATATTATTGATTTAATTCGGGTGCGTTTTTCGCAACGAGTTAGACAATCTTATTGATTTAATCCGGGCGCGTTTTTCGCAACGAGTTAGACAATCTTATTGATTTAATCCGAGCGCGTTTTTCGCAACAAGTTAGACAATCTGCTGAGTACTCTGCATCATGCAGAATAATGGTTTTATGCTTGGTGTCGGCACAAGTGTAAAAATTCCCCTCCAGCAGTTTGGTGGATACGAGCCGGAATAGAACTTATTGATTTAAAAGTGTGTCGGCACAAGTGTAAAAATCCCCCTCCAGCAGTTCGGTGGATACGAGCCGGAATAGAACTTATTGATTTAAAAGTGAACTTTGATTGGCGCTGGACAACAACGGTTCTGTTTGTTATCTCCTTGGAAGAGGTTCACTGCAAAAGTTGAGAGCAGATGGCAATTGAAAGTCTTAGCTGTCACTGCCCACCACAGCCCAACCCAGCATTTCAGACAATAATACCCGACAGGGAATCCCTGGGGAGCATACTGAAGGACTCCCGACACCCAGGTGGTGGCCAGAGAGCGTGTTTCCAGGGTTTCCATAAATGCACCATTTTGGCCAGCAAACAGGCCCACGCACTGAGTCCTTCAGGGGCAAACTTTCACTCCCCCCTTTTCTTGCTTTAATGGGTATGGCTTGACCTTTGATGGGTATAGTTTGACCCTAAACCTATTTGGAAACAAAAGAATTGGTGAAACTTGGACCCGCATTTCTACACCCATGCCACCTTTCTGGCAGGAAAATGGCACAAATCCAGCCCCCCACTCACACCCTTGATCCCAAACTAATTTATTTTTATGCAGAAGTGTTACATTTATGTATAGAAACCACCGTGCGACCTTAGTTGTTTGTGCATTTCAGGAAAGGGGCATTAATTCCCCCTTTTTGGGTGGGACTGACTGTAGAGGCCCTTTCACTATGTACAAATTTTTTCCTCCCGTTTTGGCCTTGCAGCAGAGATAAACCAAACTGGTTTGTGCAATGCAATGCAATGCAATGCAATGCAATGCAATGCAATGCAATGCAATGCAATGCAATGCAATGCAATGCAATGCAATGCAATGCAATGCAATGCAATGCAATGCAATGCAATGCAATGCAATG
>Ga0307945_1004395_pt1 | contig 11377 bp, 12 predicted proteins | sample OrgLakmetagen228_FD_201818 | JGI IMG/M metagenome (GOLD analysis project Ga0307945, IMG submission 201818) | Saline water microbial communities from Organic Lake, Antarctica - #228 | ecosystem: Environmental > Aquatic > Non-marine Saline and Alkaline > Saline | place: Antarctica: Organic Lake...
TCTCCAGTTTTTTTCTGGGCCACTCCCACGGAATTCCAGACATATCATCGGAATCCTCAGCTCAAGCCCAGTCGATTGCCACCCTTTTTGAGCAAATTGGGTAAGGGGGGGGTCTGCGGACATGTCCAAAATTCAGAGGCACACGCGCTTGGGTGCAGGCCGCAGGGTGAATCAAGCCAATGGAGCAGCAACCCACTCCAAACTTCCAGGATTGTGCCAGCATGAGATAGTCAGTGGAACCTAGAAAGAAAGGAAGTAATGTGGGGCTGTGCAAGCCAGTTGTGGGTGCCTGGTGAGTCATGTGGGCGTGGGCGTCCGTATCTCAATTTTTGCCTCATAACTCTACGGCATTATAATTTCAGGTATTGCTGAGTATGCAGATGGATGCAGAATCCAAAAAGCAGAATGGTACCCTTTTTGTCTGGTGGGGGCACTGGAAGGGGGGTTTGGGGGGTGGGTGGTCCCTCAGGGGTGTCCACCCCAAAAAGTATACGCATCCAAAAAACCTCCTGGTCGGCCGAAAATATAATACACTAGCCATTCGTGGTTTGTAACTGGGGTCAGCCCAATTTACACTGATGCTATGCGTGGCTTAAATAAAGGTCGGCTAGAGCTACACTGGAGTCGTTCGTGGTGTGTGTGGCTAGGGTCAGCCAAAACTATACCTATCTGTGCGTGGCTTTATTTAGGGTCAGCTGGAGTCGTACGTGGTGTGTATGGCTTGCATAGGCCAGAACCAAGTGCTTTTAAATTTTCAACACACGCCCCAAGTACTTATAATCAGCCCCAATGCAAGCTATGCAAGGGGAAGTTTGAAACTTAACCCAATACAAAACTGTTCGAGGTCTGTCTGCCCTTTTTTAATTGGAGCAAGGAGTGCCTCCTTATGTGCGTACCTGAAGGTGAATGCAGAGGCAATTACATGCCGTGCTATAGTAGGATTGGCAAAAACCATGCATTTATACTGCATGTAATAATAGGTGTATATAGGGTTGGCCAGAACCGTATATATGCACCGTATATGACCGTATGTTTGGTGATTTCCCTGCCAAAAATACCGTATATACACCTTATATATATGGTTCTGGCCAACCCTATGTATATACGGTCTTTCTAGCAGGGAGATTACCTTACATGCAGTCACACGCGCTTGTACATGCAGTCACGTGCTTTTTCATGCGTTCACACGCGCTATTACATGCGGTCACACGCGCTATTACGTGCGGTCACATGCGCTTGTACATGCGGTCATACGCGCTTGTACATGCGTTCACACGCGCTATTACATGCGATCACACGCGCTATTACATGCGGTCACACGCGCTATTACATGCGGTCACACACGCTTGTACATGCGGTCACACGTGTTTTTACATGCGGTCACACGCGCTTGTACATGCGGTCACACACGCTTGTACATGCGGTCACACGCGCCCTTGTACATGCGGTCACACGCGCTTTTACATGCGGTCACATGCGCTTTTACATGCGGTCACACGCGCTATTACATGCGGTCACACACGCTTTTACATGCGGTCACATGCGCTATTACATGCGGTCACACACGCTTGTACATGCGGTCACACACGCTTGTACATGCGGTCACACACACTTTTACATGTACAGTTGGCCAACCCTACTTTTTAAGCGATAAAGTGGGAAATCGTTCTGTTGGGGCAAAATAATTGTAAGTCACATTCTGTGCCTTGCATCTCACAGAAAGGCATGCTTTTCTGCACACATTGTCGTTGTGTTGCCTTGCATGTCACACACAGGAAGGCATGCTTTTCTACACACGTTGTCGTTGTGTTGCCTTGCATATATTACACACAGGAAGGCATGCATTTCTACACACGTTATTGTTGCCTTGCATATATTACACACAGGAAGGCATGCTTTTCTCCACACGTTGTTGTGTTGCCTTGCATATATTACACACAGGAAGGCATGCTTTTCTGCACACATTGTCGTTGTGTTACCTTGCATGTCACACACAGGAAGGCATTCTTTATTACACACGATGTTGTGTTGCCTTGCATATACACTGGGAGGCTTTCCTTTTTACACACATCGTTATATTACCTTGCATACATCACACACAGGAAGGCATGCTTTTCTACACACGTTGTTGTGTTGCCTTGCATGTCACACATAGGAAGGCATGCTTTTCTCCGCACGTTGCTGTGTTGCCTTGCATATACACAGGAAGGCATGCTTTTCTACACACGTCGTTATATTACCTTGCATATAGCACACACAGGAAGGCGTGCTTTTCTACACACGCTGTTGTGTTGCCTTGCATGTTACTCACAGGAAGTGTGTGGTTTTCCTGTTAGGGCTAAAAAATTGAGAGGCACCTTCTTTGCCTTGCATGTTGCACACAGGAAGGCATGCTTTTCTACACATGCTGTTGTGTTGCCTTGCATGTTACTCACAGGAAGTGTGTGGCTCGTTCTGTTAGGGCTAAAAAATTGAAAGGCATGTTTTTTGCCTTGCATGTTGCACACAGGAAGGCATGCTTTTCTACACATGCTGTTGTGTTGCCTTGCATGTTACACACAGGAAGTGTGTGGCTCGTCCTGTTAGGGCTAAAAGATTGAAAAGGCACCTTCTTTGCCTTGCATGTTGCACACAGGAAGGCATGCTTTTCTACACACGTTGTTGTGTTGCCTTGCATGTTACACGAAGGAAGTGTGTGGCTCGTCCTGTTGGGGTACAAAAGTTGAAAGGCACGTTCTTTGCCTTGCATGTTGCACACAGGAAGGCATGCTTTTCTTTACACGTTGTTGTGTTGCCTTGCATGTTACACACAGGAAGTGTGTGGCTCGTCCTGTTTTGGTAAAAAAATTGAAAGGCACCTTCTTTGCCTTGCATGTTGCACACAGGAAGGCATGCTTTTCTACACATGCTGTTGTGTTGCCTTGCATGTTACAAAAAGGAAGTACGTGGCTCGTCCTGCTGGGGTACAAAAATTGAAAGGCACGTTCTTTGCCTTGCATGTTGCTCGAAGGAAGTACGTGGCTCGTCCTGCGCTGACCCACGCACTGTGTGATTACATAATTTACGTGGACCATAACATGAAGAGGGCCTTGGAGCTGTGTGCCCTGGCCACGAGCGCCAACAATTTTGAGGTGCGTGTGTGTGTGTGTGTGTGATGACAGTTTGATCAGACCGGGTGGTGCTGTGTGATTACCTTGTAGATTGGTAGGAATGTGGATCATATCTTAAAGACAGTCGTAGAACATATCGTTTGCCCTGGCCACGGGCGCCTGCAGTGTGGTGCTGTGTGGTTACTTCGTATGTCACAAGCATGTGTGGCATGTGGCACAGGCATGTGTGGCATCCGTGTGTCACAGGCATGTGTGGCATCCGTGTGTGACAGGCATGTGTAGCATGTGGCACAGGCATGTGTGGCATCCGTGTGTCACAGGCATGTGTGGCATTCGTGTGTCACAGGCATGTGTGGCATCCGTATGTCACAAGCATGTGTGGCATTCGTGTGTCACAGGCATGTGTGGCATCCGTGTGTCACAGGCATGTGTGGCATCCGTGTGTCAAAAGCATTTGTGGCATTCGTGTGTCACAGGCATGTGTGGCACTCGTGTGTCACAGGCATGTATGGCATCCGTGTGTCACAGGCATGTGTGGCATTCATGTGTCACAGGCATGTGTGGCATTCGTGTGTCACAGGCATGTGGCATCCGTGTGTCACAGGCATGTGTGGCATTCATGTGTCACAGGCATGTGTGGCATCCGTATGTCACAAGCATGTGTGGCATTTGTGTGTCACAGGCATGTGTGGCATCCGTGTGTCACAGGCATGTGTGGCATCCGTGTGTCACAGGCATGTGTGGCATCCATGTGTCACAGGCACGTGTGGCATTCGTGTGTAACAGGCATGTGTGGCATCCGTGTGTCACAGGCATGTATGGCATTCTTGTGTCACAGGCATGTGTGGCATTCGTGTGTCACAGGCATGTGTGGCATTCTTGTGTTACAGGCATGTGTGGCATTCGTAGGTCACAGGCATGTGTGGCATCCGTATGTCACAGGCATGTGTGGCATCCGTATGTCACAAGCATGTGTGGCATTTGTGTGTCACAGGCATGTGTGGCATTCGTGTGTCACAGGCATGTGTGGCATCCGTGTGTCACAGGCATGTGTGGCATCCGTGTGTCACAGGCACGTGTGGCATTCGTGTGTAACAGGCATGTGTGGCATCCGTGTGTCACAGGTATGTATGGCATTCGTGTGTCACAGGCATGTGTGGCATTCGTGTGTCACAGGCATGTGTGGCATTCGTGTGTCACAGGCATGTGTGGCATTCGTGTGTCACAGGCATGTGTGGCATCCGTGTGTCACAGGCATGTGTGGCATTCGTGTGTCACAGGCATGTGTGGCATCCGTGTGTCACAGGCATGTGTGGCATCCGTGTGTCACAGGCATGTGTGGCATTCGTGTGTCACAGGCATGTGTGGCATTCATGTGTCACAGGCATGTGTGGCACTCGTATGTCACAGGCATGTGTGGCATTCGTGTGTCACAGGCATGTGTGGCATCCGTGTGTCACAGGCATGTGTGGCATCCGTGTGTTTCAGGCACATGTGGCATTCGTGTGTAACAGGCATGTGTGGCATCCGTGTGTCACAGGCATGTGTGGCATTCGTGTGTCACAGGCACGTGTGGCATTCGTGTGTCACAGGCATGTGTGGCATTCGTGTTTCACAGGCATGTGTGGCATTCGTGTGTCACAGGCATGTGTGGCATTCGTGTGTCACAGGCATGTGTGGCATTCGCAGGTCACAGGCATGTGTGGCATCCGTGTGTCACAGGCATGTGTGGCATGTGGCACAGGCTTGTGTGGTTTTTTTTAGGTCACAGGCATGTGTGGCATTGAAAGGTTACAGGCATGTGTGGCATGTGGCACAGGCTTGTGTGGTTTTTGTAGGTCACAGGCATGTGTGGTTACTTCGTAGGTCACAGGCATGTGTAGCATGACTTGGAGAGGGCTTTAAGTTCGGTGCGACGGGCGTCTTTGAGAGATCTGTGGGGCTGCTGCTTTCGGAGAGCTGCTTTTGCACTGCCTCTGAAGCCTGTTGGGTGCCATGAAAGCTTTTAAAATGGTATATAAACTGTGAGAATTAAAGGTTAGGGCCCCAGTTTTGTAAGATCCGCGAGGGTCTCATTTGTTTGCTTTGTGAGGACATTTTTTTGAGGTTTCCCTGTCCTAAAACAAAGTGTGTCTACAATTCACAACAATACATATTTTGGGACATGTCAGCTATTTGCAAAGGTTCAATCGTCTTCCTGGCTAGAAACAATGGGATCTGGCTTTATGTGTTGCCATTACCTGAAGCACTTTCTTTGCGCTCTAAGATTGTTTTAAGAGCAGAACTAGGCAAGCATGCCAGCCCAAGCTTTAGATGGTACCAGTTGCTGGTCAAGCGCACGCCTAGATGAGTATATGCCACCCCAAGCTTCAGGTGGTATCAGCTTTTGGTCAAGAATTGAGAGCACAACGAGATGAGCGTGCTACCCCCAAGCTTCAGATGGTATCAGCTTTTGATAAGAGCATACCCATACGAGCGTGCCAGCTCTCGCTTCCCAAGCTCATGGTGGTATCAACTCTGGCCCTCCGTACGTACGCAGGATTGGTGGTGGAAGGCGCGGCTCGGTAAATGCTACTACCAGCTGGGTATGATGAGGGATGCTGAGAAGCAGTTCAGGAGCTCCCTCAAAAGCCAGGTGACTCCTGTTTGACTGTGCCTTGTGTGTGTGTGTGTGTGTGCGCGTGTGTATGTGTGTGTGCGTGCGTGCCTTGTGTGTGTGTGTCTTTTCCTGCCAAGTGATAACAAACCCAACGCCTTATTATTATATTCCTGCGGGACATGGTGACCTCCGTGCTGGAGCTGTGCAGCTATCCCCACACCTGCGCTGACCTTCTTTTCCTGCCAGTGATGTCACACCCAACACCTTCTGAATATGTTTCTGCAGGACATGGTGACCTCCGTGCTGGAGCTGTGCAGCTATCCCCACACCTGCGCTGACCTTCTTTTCCTGCCAGTGATGTCATACCCAACACCTTCTGATTATGTTTCTGCAGGACATGGTGACCTCCGTGCTGGAGCTGTGCAGCTATCCCCACACCTGCGCTGACCTTCTTTTCCTGCCAGTGATGTCACACCCAACACCTTCTGATTATGTTTCTGCAGGACATGGTGACCTCCGTGCTGGAGCTGTGCAGCTATCCCCACATCTGCGCTGACCTTTATATCTTGCCAAGTGATGCCGAGTTATAACGCACCCAACACCTTGTTATATTTCTGCAGGACATGGTGACCTCCGTGCTGGAGCTGTGCAGCTATCCCCACATCTGCGCTGACCTTCTTTTCCTGCCAGTGATGTCACACCCAACACCTTCTGATTAGGTTTCTGCAGGACATGGTGACCTCCGTGCTGGAGCTGTGTAGCTATCCCCACATCTGCGCTGACCTTTATATCTTGCCAAATGATGCCGAGTTATAACGCACCCAACACCTTGTTATATTTCTGCAGGACATGGTGACCTCCGTGCTGGAGCTGTGCAAGGTCCTCCTGCGTCTGGACATGCCCTCTGCCGCAATTGAGCAATACAGTGCCGCCCTTCAGGTGTGTTACCTGCCTCTGGAGAAGTGTAACTTCGGTCAGTGCAAACTCCGGTCAGTGTGAACTTTGGTGTGAACTTCAGTCAGTGTGAACTTCGGTCAGTGCATCTGGAGTGTGTATCCCACCTGGGCCTAGTACCATCAACTTATAGGGGCGCCTCGCACCCTAATCAGAACTCATTCTCATCATCTATATGATTATCATCATAATAGTTCATCATCTTTTATTCATCAATGAATGGACCCTTGCACCCATCTAACCTTCCGTGTGCCTTCCAATTCACATGCACCTGTGTAATCCTCCATTATCCATCCATATCCATCCATATCCATCCATATCCATCCATATCCATCCATATCCATCCATATCCATGCCCCTGCTCCTACATGACCTCACAGGCACACCCATCCGACTCAAGCTTGCTGCTGGGGATTGCTAGATGTCACGACAGCCTCGGAGACAATGAAAAGGCCCTGCAAGTACGTACCGCGCATCATAGTGGTCACTCCGTGGCTTGCCCGTACTTTTGACCTCGACTCCTTGCATCATCGTGTGTGTGTGTGTGTCATACAAGATGCAGGTAAAGGAATTGCTCCCTAAACATCATAGCACCAGAGTTCCCTGCATGCGTAAACTAAGTGTTCATTCGTGACTTTATATTTGCATGCCCAGCTAAGATCCCAGCATGCGCAAAAACCAACCTCGTTGCACCCCAGCAGATACTACCACATGCTCACTTTATTCCCAACGTGTGCCTCATCAGACTCACTTGCTCGCTTTATTCCCAGCGTTTGCCTCATCACACTCACATGCTCGCTTTATTCCCAGCGTATGCCTCATCAGACTCACATGCTTGCTTTAATCCCAGCGTATGCCTCATCAGACTCACATGCTCGCTGTAATCCCAGCGTATGCCTCATCAGACTCACACGCTTGCTGTAATCCCAACTGTGCTGTATAAATTAAGAAATTTTCGTTGTACACCATGGAGCATCCACTGGGAGCTGTCACACGCTCACACACACGCACACACACACACGCACGCACATACACACACGCACACACACACATACGCACACAGACAAACACACACTTCCACACACACACACACACACACACACACACACACACACACATACACACACACACAAACACACACAGACAAACACACACTGCCACATACCATCGCAGCTCTACAAGGCCGTGCTGTATCATGAAGCATCGAATGTGGAGGCCATTGCGTGCCTTGCTGCCAATCACTTCTACACCGATCAGCCAGAAATAGCTCTGAGGTGAGCGAAGGGTTATCTTCGTTGCACAAAATGTGGTGCACCCTTGTCTGTGTTGTTGCCGATCACTTCTGCACCGATCAGCCAGAAATAGCTTTGAGGTGTGTGAAGGGTCAACTTTGTTGCATAAAGTGTGGAGCACCCTTGTCTGTGTTGTTGCTGTCAATTACTTCTACACCGATCAGCCAGAAATAGCTTTGAGGTGAGTGAAGGGTTAACTTTGTTGCACAAAGTGTGGAGCACCCTTGTCTGTGTTGTTGCTGTCAATCACTTCTACACTGACCAGCCAGAAATAGCTTTGAGGTGAGTGAAGGGTTATCTTTGTTGCACAAATTGTGCAGCACCCTTGTCTGTGTTGTTGCTGTCAATCACTTCTACACCGACCAGCCAGAAATGGCTTTGAGGTGAGTGAAGGGTTTTCTTTTCATTGCACAAAATGTGCAGCACCCTTGTCTGTGTTGTTGCTGCCAATCACTTCTACACCGACCAGCTAGAAATAGCTTTGAGGTGAGTGAAGGGTTATCTTTGTTGCACAAATTGTGCAGCACCCTTGTCTGTGTTGTTGCTGTCAATCACTTCTACACCGATCAGCCAGAAATGGCTTTGAGGTGAGCGAAGGGGTTTCTTTCCGTTGCACAAAATGTGTTGCACCCTTGTCTGTGTTGTTGCTGCCAATCACTTCTACACCGACCAGCCAGAAATGGCTTTGAGGTGAGTGAAGGGGTTTCTTTTCATTGCACAAAATGTGCAGCACCCTTGTCTGTGTTGTTGCTGCCAATCACTTCTACACCGACCAGCCAGAAATAGCTTTGAGGTGAGTGAAGGGTTATCTTCATTGCACAAAACGTGCAGCACCCTTGTCTGTGTTGTTGCTGTCAATCACTTCTACACCGACCAGCCAGAAATAGTTTTGAGGTGAGCAAAGGGTTTTCTTTTCATTGCACAAAATGTGTGCAGCACCCTTGTCTGTGTTGTTGCCCATCACTTCTACACCGATCAGCCAGAAATAGTTTTGAGGTGAGCAAAGGGGTTTCTTCGTTGCACAAAATGTGTGCAGCACCCTTGTCTGTGTTGTTGCCCATCACTTCTACACTGATCAGCCAGAAACAGCTTTGAGGTGAGCGAAGGGTTTTCTTTTCATTGCACAAAATGTGCAGCACCCTTGTCTGTGTTGTTGCCCATCACTTCTACACCGATCAGCCAGGAATAGCTTTGAGGTGAGTGAAGGGGTTTCTAAGTTGCACAAAATGTGTGCAGCACCCTTGTCTGTGTTGTTGCCCATCACTTCTACACCGATCAGCCAGAAATTGCTTTGAGGCGAGTGAAGGGTTATCTTCGCTGCACAAAATTTGGAGCACCCTTGTCTGTGTTGTTGCTGTCAATCACTTTTACACCGACCAGCCAGGAATAGCTTTGAGGTGAGTGAAGGGTTATCTTCGCTGCACAAAATGTGGAGCACCCTTGTCTGTGTTGTAGCTTTCAATCACTTCTACACCGACCAGCCAGAAATAGCCTTGAGGTGAGTGAAGGGGTTTCTTTTCATTGCACAAAACGTGCAGCACCCTTGTCTGTGTTGCTGTTGCTCCCTAATAAAACTGCTCAATTCCGTATAACCATACTGTACCGTTCAAACGTACACTGTACTGTATACCGTACTGGCACAACGCTGGTACACACACACATATACGCGCGCGCACACACACACACACACACACACACACACACACACGTGCACGCACACACACAAAACACACACACACACACATTCAGGTACTACCGGCGCCTGCTGCAGATGGGAGTGAGCAACACAGAATTATGGACCAACCTTGGGCTGTGCTGTTTCTATGCCTCACAGTGAGTTTTGCGTGTTTTATATGTGTATGTGTTTTGTTTGAGTATGTGTGTGCATACGTGTGTGCGTGCATGTTTGTTTGTGCGTGTGCGCGTGCGTGTGTGTGTGCATGTGCCCAAGTGCACACAAAGCGCTGCCCCACACAGCCCAGTATGCTTGTGTGTTTTGTTTGAGTATATGTGTATGTTTAATACAAATGCTATGCTGCGGAAGCTTAGTGAGCAGCTTCGATCGACACACACACATGCACGCACGCACACACACGCACACACACAAGCACATACACATACACACATACGCCTTGCTCATGCTCCCCCGCCCCTGCAGGTATGACATGTGCCTGGGCAGTTTTGATTGACGCACACACATGCACACGCACATGCATGCGCACACACACGCACACACAAACACATACACACATACGCCTTGCGCATGCTCACCCCCCCTGTAGGTATGACATGTGCCTGTGCAGCTTTGATTGACACACACGCATGCACACGCACATGCATGCACACACACGCACACACACACAAACACATACACACATACGCCTTGCGCATGCTCACCCCCCCTGCAGGTACGACATGTGCCTGGGCAGCTTTGACCGTGCCCTGCAGCTTGCCGACGATGCGTCTGCTGCTGATGTGTGGTATAATCTGAGCCAGGTAATATGGGGATGTGAGCTGGGGGGTGTGAGCTGGGGGGGTGTGAGCGGGGGGGGTGTGAGCTGGGGGGGTGTGAGCTGGGGGGGTGTGAGCCAGGTAATAGGGGTGTGTGAGCTGAACCGGTGCGGCTGTTGAGTGCCTGCTTTGAATACCTAGGGTTGGCCAAAACTATAAACGTAATAGGGGTGGTGTGAGTGTGTGGGTGTGAGCCAGGTAACAGGGGTGTACATGCGGTCATACACGGTGTGTGCATACTGTTCTGGCTTTAGGGTTTAGCTAGGTTTAGCTAGGTTTAGCTAACCCAACCCTAGCTATACCTAATACCTATACCTTACACTGTCAACATGCATTGACACACACACATCCACAAATATGTAGGGTTGGCCAGAACCGTATATATACACCGTATATGACCGTATATTTGGTGACGTCCCTGCTGAAAATACTGCGTGTACATCGTATATACATGATTCTATCCAACCTTACAAATATGCACAATGCACGCAGAAATTATGCCTCCCTGTCTCTACAGGCCATCACTTCGGTGAAGTGACCCTAGTTCATAATAGCTAATAGCATACACACATGCGCACACACATGTTTACAAAGGAACACACACACACACAGACAGACACACACAGAAACACACAAACATGCATATGCGGATACATATTAACACACAGAAACGCAGATCTGCACACGTCTGCTTCCCTATAGGTGGCCATCGGCATTGGTGACCTCAGCTTAGCGTACCAGTGCCTGCGTTGCGCCAATGCCATAGACCCTGGGCGTGTAGAAACACAGATTTACACACACAAACATGCACATGCGCATACATATCTACACTCAGTAACGCAGATTTGCACATTTCTGCTTCCCTATAGGTGGCCATCGGCATTGGTGACCTCAGCTTAGCGTACCAGTGC
>Ga0307945_1004397_pt1 | contig 11374 bp, 16 predicted proteins | sample OrgLakmetagen228_FD_201818 | JGI IMG/M metagenome (GOLD analysis project Ga0307945, IMG submission 201818) | Saline water microbial communities from Organic Lake, Antarctica - #228 | ecosystem: Environmental > Aquatic > Non-marine Saline and Alkaline > Saline | place: Antarctica: Organic Lake...
GGGCAGCCTTGATGGGGGTGGAGGGGTAGGGGGGGGAAGCGCAGCAGGCAGCATGGACGGGAGTGCGCCTCTGGATGGGCAGATGCCGCTGCCAAGGTGTGTGTGAGTGTGTGTGTGTGTATGTGTGTGTGTGTGTGTGCACAACTATATGGCCGTTACTGCGCAGCACCAGCTGACAGCTTGATTGTGTCTTGGCCGGCTAGTAGCGGCACAAGCATCGCAAAGGGGAGAATGCTGCCACCAACAAGTGTGTTCTGATTCACGATGTGCGCCTTCATCAGTTTTCCTGTGAATATGTGTGTGTGAACAAGTTTTTACGTGCATGGGTGCGCGTATGGACCGGCTTTATGTGCCTGTGTGGATTTTGTACGCTTGTGTGGTTCTTGACCTGTAAACAAACAAACGCCCACTGACTTGGATGAATGCCCTGCAATCTTTCTGTGTGTGCATGCAGCGCCACCCTTGTTTTGTGCCCTCATCCACCTCTGAATTTGTCCTAGCCCTCTTCCTGCTTTGTCTTGAGCTCTTAGTGGCCACAACGACATTGAATTGTGCTCTTAGTGGCCACATCAAATAGTTGGCCACATTGAATTGTGCTCTTAGTGGCCACATCAAATAGTTGGCCACATTGAATTGTGCTCTTAGCGGCCACGTCAAATGGTCGGCCACATTGAATTGTGCTCTTCGTGGCCACATCGACAATTGAATTTGTCCTAGCCCTCTTCCTGCTTTGTCTTGAGCTCTTAGTGGCCACATCGACAAGCCCTTAGTGGCCACATCTGAATTGGCTCTTAGTGGCCACCTCTGAAATTGTCCTAGCCCGCTTCCTGCTTTGTCTTGAGCTCTTAATGGCCACAACGACAAGCCCAAGCAGAAACGAGGCTGCAAAGATAAGATGTTCCTTCTGCTGAAATCCATATGTACATTTGCAAGAGAGAAGATGAAATCCATATGTGCTGCAAAGAAAAGATGTTCCTTCTGCTGGAATCCATGTGTACATTTGTGAGATAGCTACACCGCTGCAATGTTCCTTCTGCAATGTTGCCTTCGCCATTGTTGCATTTGTGAGGTAGCTGCACCGCTGCAATGTTCCTTCTGCTGAAATCCATGTGTACATTTGTGAGATAGCTGCACCACTGCACGATCGCAACGCCTGCTGAGTGTGTGTGTGCATACGTGCGTGCGTGTGTGTGTGTGTGTGTGGGAAGGGGGGGGGGGGGGGGGCGTGTGCGTGTGGTCCCTGGAATTCAGTGTGTGTAACACGTGAGCAATCAATTTTATTTCCTTGTAAATAATTCACCGCCATCTCACGATGCAAACAAAATAGAACTGCTGCTTCATTGGAATTGACATAGGAATTTGATGGTGGACAGGGTAAAGTGCTTTGCGTAGAAACGATTCAACCAAAAAACGAGTCTTCTGTCCACCCTTACTCCTGGACTTTACTTGGACTTGTTCAAGGAAATCGCCAAGTAAACCAATTGCATTATACACTGGACTTAACTCGAACGCGCAAACCAACTGCATTGTGCACTGAACTTTACTCGAACGCACTGGACTTTACTTGAACGCTTTAACCTAACTGTATTATGCACTGGACTTTACTTGAACGCGCACAGGATGCCTCGCCATGAATCCTCCTCCTCGCTCCACCACCCCAACCAATTCAGTGTGCTGCAGCAGCACATCGACGACCTAGCAGAGGAAAAGCTGGACATGCAGCGCGCCCTTGCTCAGCAGGTGCGCGCAAGTTTTGAGATGTGTTTGGCTTACGCCACAGAAGCGGTATCGAATTTGCAAATTGGTTGCAGTACAAGCCTAGGGTGCAGTAGTAGTACCTTGCTGTACCTTAAATAAGGTACAGCAGTGGCATGCAGGGTAACCACTACTTAGTCTGCTAGTTGAGGGGCACGACAGCCTTGCGAGTTGAAAGCTGGGATTTAGATTGAGCTGGTGTTTGGACTCGTGATGTTCATTGTTGGCTAGACCCATGCTTCCAATCACCTTGATCGGTAGCACGCATATAAGCAGGGTCAGTACATCCCTGCCTCTGTAATTAGACTGGCGCTGTGTGTGTGCGTGTATGTATGTGTCTGTGCATGTGTGCATTTGTCTGTGTGTGTCTTTGTGTGCGTGTGTGTGTGTCTATGTGTGTCTATGCCTGTTTGCGCTTGCGTGCAGGCAATTATAAACATAGCGCTGTAAGCAAAGTGTGACCGGCTGTGTGCGTATGCAGGCCAAGTCAAGCACAGCGCTGCAGGAGGAGAATGCCACCCTCACACGCCAGCTGGAGGAGCAGAACAAGACGATGCTGCAGATGAAGAAGTTTGTGAGTGGGCAAGGAGCGACGGAAGTTTGTTGGACCGTGCAGCGTTGTAGAAGAGCTGCAAGTGGATAGGCAGTTGGACATGTCTGTGTGAAGAGCTGCAATTGGATAGGCAGTTGGAGCTGCGAGTGGATAGGGAGTTGGACGTGTCTGTGTGAAGAGCTGCAACTGGAAAGGCAGTTGGAGCTGCGAGTGGAGAGGCAGTTGGACGTGTCTGTGTGAAGAGCTGCAATTGGATAGGCAGTTGGAGCTGCGAGCGGATAGGGAGTTGGACGTGTCTGTGTGAAGAGCTGCAACTGGAAAGGCAGTTGGAGCTGCGAGTAAAGAGGCAGTTGGAGCTGCAAGTGAATAGGCAGTTTGATGTGTTGTGTCAAGTCCTGCGTGTGGAGCTGCAAGTGGACAGGCAGTTGGAGCAGCAAGTGGACAGGCAGTTGGACGTGTTTGTGTCAAGTCCTGCGTGTGCGTGCTCAGATGTGCGTGCGTTGGTGCGGGGAATCAGATTTAAACGTTGCAGCTCGGGGGGAGTCAGGTGTCAATGACGCTGCAGATGAGGAAGCATATGAGCGTATGCTATGCTACAGAGCACGCGGCCTAGCCTGTCGTGTTTTGTCACACGCCCTAGCTAGCTGCAGCACACTGTTTACTGCCCCTGCAGCTCTGAGTGCGGCAGGTCATTGATTGAAGTGTCACACGCCCGAGCTGCAGCGTACCAAAAACTGCCCCTGCAGCTCTGAGTGCAACAGGTCATTGATTGAAGTGTCACACGCCCAAGCTGCAGCGCACCTTTTGCTGCCCTGCAGATCTGAGTGCGGCAGGTCATTGATTGAAGTGTCACACGCCCTAGCTGCAGCGCACCTTTTGCTGCCCTGCAGCTCTGAGTGCGGCAGGTCATTGAATGAAGTGTCACAGAGATGAAAGGGAACTTCCCTGCCTCGCGTGCGCTGATCAGCCTAACTAGCATTTGAGTTAAACGCGGCATAAGCCGTCAGGCGTTTAAAGTGGTGCACTGCTTCGTCTTGAGATGTGGCAGCACTTGGTGAAGACAAGAATCCAACTGCTAGCAAGAGAGACTGGAATGATATTGTCACGAGCGCTTGCAGGAGTATTTGGAATTTACTCAGAAACATGTGTACCTTTGAAACTCAGTCCTGCTACTGTGATATCAAACACATATACTTGAAACCTAACTGCATGTTCCAGCAGTATTTACTTGTGCATCTGTAAGCTTCCATGTTCTGCAACTACATTCACACTCATTCACACAATTCTGGTGCTGGCCAGAACCGTACATAACACGGTGTGTATACAGGACTTTTTTGTCATGGAATTCTCCAACAATCATATTCATATTCAACGTATACATATTGAGGTGGCCAGCCCTCCATGGACTTGCAGGTGCAGCGCTACGCAGACAAGCTAGAAGCACAAGCCCTGTCCTTAGAAAAGCCCTGTCAACCTTTCTGCAGACACGTTGCTTGCTCTTTTTGCATGTGCAACGCATCACTGCTCACAACTGCCTTTGTCGGCTGATCCGGCTCTATGTTGCGATGCACGCCCTTATTGCTGATGCAACGCATCGCTGCTGACGACTGCCTTTGAATGGACCTGCAGGTGCAGCGCTATGAAGACGAGCTAGAAGCACAAGCCCTGTCTTTAGAAGCCATGTCTGCCGAGCGCGAGACAGCACGCTCCAGTATGCAGGTGAGGATGCCACTGAAAAGCGATGCGCCTTTCTTGCCTACTTCTTAGGGGCCATGGCTGCCCAACGCAAGACGGCGCACTCTAATTTGCAGTTGCCAAAACATTTGACAAGAAGAGTTGGATTGTGTCCAAACTTAGACCTTGTAGGCCATGCCTGCTGAACGTGAATGGAGGCACCTTTCATCATGCAAAGTCCATTAAGCAGCCTAGTTGCATGTTGAATTATAAATTTTAATTTTATGCAATACCACGGCAACCTGTGACTCATAACTGGCTTCACAGCAGTTTGCGAGCAATGAGCTCAGTGCAGTGTGAGTGACTGTGAGTTTTTAGAGCTAACTGCAGTGCGAATTCGCTGCAGTGTGAGCTCAATGCAGTACAAACTCGCTGCAGTGTGAGCTGATTGCAGTGCAAAATTGCTGCAGTGTGAGCTCAGTGCAGTGCAAAATCGCTGCAGTGTGAGCTCAGTGCAGTGCAGAATCGCTGCAGTGTGAGCTCAGTGCAGTGCAAACTCGCTGCAGTGTGAGCTCAGTGTGCTGCGAACTTGCTGCAGTGTGAGCTGATTGCAGTGCAAACTTGCTGCAGTGTGAGCTCATTGCAGTGCAAACTCGCTGCAGTGTGAGCTCAGTGCAGTGCAGGATCGCTGCAGTGTGAGCTCAGTGCGCTGCGAGCTCGCTGCAGTGTGAGCTCAGTGCAGTGCAAACTCGCTGCAGTGTGAGCTCAGTGCAGTGCAGAATCGCTGCAGTGTGAGCTCAGTGCGCTGCGAGCTCGCTGCAGTGTGAGCTCAGTGCAGTGCAAACTCGCTGCAGTGTGAGCTTAGTGCGCTGCAAGCTCGCTGCAGTATGAGCTCAGTGCGGTGCGAACTTGCTGCAGTATGAGCTCAGTGCAGTGCAAACTCGCTGCAGTGTGAGCTCAGTGCAGTGCAAGCTCGCTGCAGTATGAGCTCAGTGCAGTATAAGTTGAATGCGGTGTGAGCTCAGTGCGGTGCGAACTTGCTGCAGTGTGAGCTCAGTGCAGTGCAAACTCGCTGCAGTGTGAGGTTTGTGCAGTTTGAAATCACTGCAGTGTGAGCTCAGTGCAGTATAAGTTGAATGCGGTGTGAGCTCACTGCAGTTTGAGCTGACTTCAGCATGATTTCAGTGCAGTGTGAGCTCAGAGAAGTGTGAGTGACTGAGTGGGTTTGGGTAGCTGCCCTGAAAGCCTAGTGGTCCATGGGCCACTTTGGCCAGACTCTTATGGTCACAAATGGTCACAAATGGTCACGAATGGTCACAAATGGTCACGAATGGTCACAAATGGTCACAAATGGTCACATGGTTACAAATGGTCACAAATGGTCACATGTTTACAAATGGTCACGAATGGTCACAAATGGTCACATGTTTACAAATGGTCACGAATGGTCACAAATGGTCACAAATGGTCACATGTTTACAAATGGTCACAAATGGTTACAAGGTTACGAATCTGCATGCGTGAGTATTTGGAGTACTTTGCTGTGCGACAGCATTTGCCTCTCTTTCCTTAATCCATGCTTGCCTCTGTTTCCTTCTCTTTCCTTGAACCGTGTGTGTCACTCTTTCCTTACCCATGCTTGTTTCAGGTTTTTGTGGAATTCTGAGCTCACTGTGGCGCAGCAATGTAATTATATGCACTTTGGTGTCCAAGTAAAAAAGAATACTCATCAAAATGCCTGCACACTAAAAGGGGTTTGTTGGGCAAACGTGTTGCTTGGGCGAGCAGTGCTTAAAGAAAGACACTGCACATCATTAGAGTCACTGCACATCGTTGAAACTACTCTTGGAAGGCATTGCATTGAAGACGCATGACTTTAAAATACGGCCAAGGCCTGCTCTGCCTCCCTCTTGTTACACATTGCTCACAGCAGTGCACATGCGCGCTTGCTCACACACACACACACACACACACACACGCACGCGCACACATACACACACGCACACACACATACACACATACACACACGCACGCACACACACACATGCACACACACACACACTTCTTTTTTTACATCCTTGTCGTCCTTTTGAAGTTATACAACAGATGTTCGGTAGGGTTGGCCAGAACCGTATATATACGTATATATACTCCGTATATTTGGTGATTTCTAAGCCAAAAATACCGTATGTACACCGTATATATATGGTACTGGCCAACCCTAATGTTAAGGCAAGTCACAACACGCTTGATAACACAATGAAATTAGCAGCGGCGCCCGGTGCTTTTATTAGCGTATCTTTATCCATGCTTAATAAGTTGAAAAAACTGACAGCGTTTGCAACTCTCATGAGCACGTTTGCCAACATGCGCGAATCCATTGCTGCTTGCAGCACGAGTCGAACAACTGTGTCACTGCACCCGCTCCTGGTGGTTGGGCATGCTGGCCAGCGTGTGCAATTTAAATTGCGGTTTGCTGCAGGAATCGCACAAGCGTGCCACTGCACTCGCTTCTGTCTTGAGCATGCTTGTGCAATATTAGTTACTGCTGCAGGAGTCGCGCAAACGTGCCACTGCACTAGCTCCTGTCTTGAGCATGCTTGTGCAACTTTGATTGCTGTTTGCTGCAGGAGTAGCACGAGCTTGCCATTGCACTTGCTCCTGTCTTCAGCCTGCTTATGTGATTTCAATCGCTGTATGCTGCAGGAGTCGCGCAAGCGTGCCACTGCACTAGCTGCTGTTTTGAGATTGCTTATGTATTTTCACTCGCTGTCTGCTGCAGGAGTTGCAGAGCGTGCCACTGCACTCTCTCCTGTCTTGAGCATGCTTATGTGATTTCAATCGCTGTCTGCTGCAGGAGTCGCACGAGCGTGCCACTGCACTAGCTGCTGAGGTGGTGGGCCTGGAGTCAGGCTTGCTGCAGTGTAAGAGTGCTAAGCTCAAAGCTGACAAACAGCTGGAGGCCAAAGACCAGCAGGTGCGTGTTTCGTTCACGTGTGTGCACGCTTGTGTGTGCATGCGTGTGTGCGTGCGTGTGTGTTGTTGAAATAGTCTGTCTCTGTGTGTGTGTATGTGTTGATGCATAAGTGTATCCAGTCCATGTACGTGACTGTGTTTGCGTGGGTGGATGTGTGCATGTGTCACTTTCATCGTGCTACCTGCTGAAGGCAAGATTCTGAAGGCGCTAGACCAGCAGAAGTGTGTGTGTGTTTTAAAATCCATCACATCGATGATCATCTCTGCAGTGTATGTAAGACTCTTTGGACCTCTGCAAATGTTTAGCCTTAAAACATCTTTTAGCACAAGCAAGCCAAGTGTTAGTATTCTATCGCACCCCATGTGACCATATAGTCATTTCAACCTGTGCTATATATCCTCAGCATCCATACATGCAAACAGAAGCCGGCCAGCGTAAAATGCGAGCCGGCCAGGCGTCAGGTGTCCGTCATCCCATGTAAGCACTTTGGTTTTGTCCATTTGTATTACATGTCTTTAGGTCTGCAAGCTCGAGAAGCAGCTGGCCAGCATGAAACGCGAGCAGGCCAGGATGCAGGAGGAGCTGGGGGGCATCGCCCTGGAGAAACGCAACCTGTTCGTGCGCATGAAGCAGCAGGAAGCCAAATTCACCAGGGCTTTGGACGAGGCAGGTATGAATGGATGACTGGGTGAAACAGAGGACATGTTGGACCACATAGCAATACTTGAAAGAGTTGGGCAAGCATCAGTAGCGTTCCAAGCATGGATTAAGGATTCAGAGGCGTTGCTGTCTCACAGCGGAGGACTCACGTTATCAGGTGTGTTTGAACATTTGAACCTGCGAGCGTGAAGAGTTTGGCCTGGCCACATACGACTACTCCTTGGGCAGCTCTGTCTGTCAGCCGTGTCGTCCGCCATCAAAGTGCCAACAAAAGGGTTGGCCAGAACCATATATATGTAAATATATTTATGTATTTATATATATACGGTGTATACACGTTATTTTTGGCAGGGAAATCACTGGTCATACGGTCATATACGGTGTGTATATACGGTTCTGGCCAACCCTTGCCAACAACCATGCACTGCATTTTGGGGCTGTGTCTTGGTAGGACTTGTCGGTTTTGTTTGTCGGGCATGTTTGTTGGGTGTGTTTGTCGGGCGTGTTTTTCAGGCTCTGTCTGTCAGACGTGTCTTCCGCCATCAAAGTGCCAACAAAACAATGCACTGCATTCTGAGGCTGTGTCTTGGAAGGCCTTGTGGTTTGGTCGTAAGCTTACAGCAGCCAAAATGGAGAGAGGAACGAAGAGGTTGATGGAATTCAGTCTGCTGGGAAGAGGAAAGCTGTGTGAGAAGCAGAAACTTTGGTGTCCCTTGGTCCTTGTGGTGATAAAGAAAACAATTTCACAGACGGCTTCTGTTGTTCTACAGCTACGCCTGACTGTATTGTCCAATACACTTTCACAGACGGCTTCTGTTGTTCTACAGCTACGCCTGACTGTATTGTCCAATACACTTTCACAGACGGCTTTTGTTGTTCTACAGCTACGCCTGACTGTATTGTCCAATACTGAAGTGCCTCCGAGTCTTTCTTCCCTTCTGTGATGGGGCCAGTTTGCCTGTGTAGGTTGTTTGAATGCCTTGCTTAAGTGCATCTAGCATTACATTACTTCCGCTGCTTCTAGTGTTACGTGCCCGTGCGTGTTACGTATGTGTAGAGTTGGCCAGAACCGTATATACACCCCCCCCGTATATGGCCGTATAGTTGGTGATTTCCCTGCCGAAAACACCGTATATAAACCGTATGTATATGGTTCTGGCCAACCCTGTGTATGTGCGCGTGTGTGTGCGAGATGACAACTACTCACACTCAGTCCATATAACTAGGGGCAAACAATGATGCCTGTGGCTACCTCAATTGCCGCTAGCGTGTGCACTGTGTCAGGTTGCTTGCTACTGTAGCACACTGCCATTATCCAATTTGACGGCTGCTGCTCCCTCTGCTTGCCTCAATGCCAGAGTGTGCCTTACTACTCTGCCATTACCCAATCTGTCGGCTGCTGCTCCCTTCGCTTGCCTCAATGCTGGAGTGTGCCTTTATACTCTGCCGTTGTCCAATCTTACGGCTGCTGCTCCCTCTGCTTGCCTCGATGCTGGCAGCCAAAGTGTGCTAGTCACTTGCATGTGTTTATATTATATATAGGTATGCTCGGTTCTTGCACAGGTGCTGGATCGGCTGCTCAGGCCAAGCTGGCATCTGCTGCTCCTCCTGTCTCCGCCCCTGTGGACGCCGGCACTCAGTGTACGCTGCACGAGGAAGAGCTCCGGGAGAAGGAGAGGGAGGAGGAAGCGAACAGGGAGAAGCAGAGGGAGGAGGAAGAGATCAGGGAGAAGGAGAGAGAGGAGGAGCAGGGTCAGAAAGCAGCGGTGGAAGGGGCCATAGAGGAGCAGCCCAAAGGGAGTAGTCTGGTAGGTGGAATGGGGGGTGTCCTGCACCCACAGCAGCCGCTGCAATTGCAGCAGCAGCTACAACATCCACAGCAAGGGCCGGCTCGACCACAAACAAGGCAGCAACGTCCCTTGCCTCTTGCCCCTGCCTCCCCTCAGCATGGCCAACAGGTGAGGACTTGTATGTGTGTGTGTGTATGAGTCTGTTATGTGTAGGTGTGTGGGTGGGTGTGTGGGTGGATGCGTATGCGTTATGCTTGCGTGTGTGCGTGCGTGCGTGCGTGTGTGTGTGTTTGTTTATAGGCATGTTGTGCGACTGCGAGGCCATGTACACCAAGCTTTTGTGTTATATGCGTTTGCTTGTGTGGGTGTGGGTGTGGGTGTGGGTGTGGGTGTGGGTGTGGGTGTGTGTGCATACATACGTGCAATGGTGTGTGCAAGTGTGTGCATTGTTTGCATCACATGCTCGTATCCGGCAGCACTTGGGCATAGCCACTTCTCTCCCTCACCCTGCAGTCGTTGGAGCAGGTGTATATGCAACACACTCTGTCACACACACTTACACACACATACACACAAATACACACACATACACACATACACACATACACATACATAGACACACATACATACACACATACATACACACACCAGCATACGCACACGCACACACACTCACACAGAGCGATGCGGTAGCAGGAGCTGTGGTGCCCAGCACTGCCGGAGCACAGCAGCAGCAGCAGCAGCAGCAGCAGCGGGCGAACAGGGGTGATGATGTAACAAGTGCATGGATTGCAGAGAGGGCTTTCAATCTTCAGGCTCTGCATGAGGTGCGTGTGTTATTGTGTATGCATTGTGTGTGGGCGTTGTGGGTTTTGTGGGTGGGCAGCGTATGTAGGCAGCGTATGCGGGTTTTGTGCGTGGGCGGTGTATGCGGATATTGTGTTTGGGCATCGTGTGTGGGCATTGTGTGTGGGTAGCGTATGTGGGTTTTGTGTGTGGGCAGCGTGTGCGGGTTTTGTGTGTGGATGCAGAGGTTGAATGGACAAGATGAATGTGGGTGCTCAAGGAAGACCCAGGCTCCCGATCTTTCCCAGCAGAGCGCACCCACACGCCACCGAAGCACACACATGAAAACACACTGTGCACGCACTCTACCTCAGGCTGCTACACGAGGCACAGGATCCTCCTCTGCTCTGTCCCAACAGGATGCACCCACCCACCCACACGTGCAATACGTATACGCGACCTCGCATGCATCTCCAGGTTGCTACAAAATGCACAGGATCCTCCTCTGCTCTGTCCCAACAAAATGCACCCACCCACACGTGCAATGCGTATACGCGACCTCGCATGCATCTCCAGGTTGCTACAAAATGCACAGGATCCTCCTCTGCTCTGTTCCAGCAAAGCACACCCCCACGTCACACACACACACCCACACGTGATACACACACGCGCAAACACACACACATGCACTCTTCCTTACATTTACTTTTTCAGGTTGCTACACAAGACCCCGGCTCCTCCTCTGCTGTATCTCAGTTGGGCCGTTGGCTTCCTGCGGGTCCAATTAGTGCAGCCAGTCCAGAAGGGGCGATGGCTGAGGAGGAAGTACGCCTGCTGCACTCTATACACAACCTAGTTGCTCAGTGTGAGGTGGGTTCATGGGAAAAGGGGGAAGTGAGCGAGCCTGCTGCGCTCTATACACAACCTAGTTGCTCAGTGTGAGGTGGGTTCATGGGAAAAGGGGGAAGTGAGCGAGCCTGCTGCGCTCCGTAATTAGTGTGCCTGCTGCACTCCATACACAGCTTGTTTTGCGTCAGTGTGAGGTGGGCTGGAATAAGATGGGACGCGGGAAAAAGGAATGCGTCTGCTACGCTCCATATATAAACGGCTAGGTTGCTCACTTCGAGGTAGGTGGTTTTAATAAGGGCGGAGGGGGGGCGAATGTGTGTGTGTGTGTTT
>Ga0307945_1004398_pt1 | contig 11374 bp, 9 predicted proteins | sample OrgLakmetagen228_FD_201818 | JGI IMG/M metagenome (GOLD analysis project Ga0307945, IMG submission 201818) | Saline water microbial communities from Organic Lake, Antarctica - #228 | ecosystem: Environmental > Aquatic > Non-marine Saline and Alkaline > Saline | place: Antarctica: Organic Lake...
TCGACTGGCATGCAGGTGTGTGTGGGGGGGGGGGGGATAGGGGTGTGTGGTGTGGGCGAAGGCGAGGTCGAGGGTGTGGGGTGGGGGTGGGGGTGGGGGTGGAAATGGAGGTGGGGGTAGATTTGGGTGTGGGTGTGAAGGAATGGGTGTGGATAAACGGATGTAGGTATAAGCACAAGTGTGGGAGCGTGTGTTGGGCGTTTAGGGTGGGGGAAAGGGATTGATCTGCGGTGTGTGCTCGACCACCCAAGAAGCAGTCACGGATAGTAAACATGGTTGGGTTGAATTTAAGAACTCTGTGCATTTCCAAGCCAACAATCTTGATACAGCCTTGGTGCTAAAATGATACGACTACATGTGATTTGATGTGGCGCTGGGTAACCAGGAACACACGCACACACACACACATGCAGGAAGAGACGGGAGGCGTGAATTTGTTCATGCTCCATATTCCTTGACAAGCGATCCTAATCACCAGGCACATCAGCACTAGATCATACACACACGTATACGCACACACATACACATTAACGCACGCACATACACCCCTCCCGGCGGCAGCCACGCCCAGAGCCAGGCCAACAGCCACTTTAACACACACACACATACACACGCGCGCACACACACATACACACACATACACACGCACACGCACACACACATTCACACACGCACACAGACCCCTCCCGGCGGCAGCCACGCCCAGAGCCAGGCTGACAGCCACTTTAACACACACATACACACAAACACGCGCACACACACACACATTTGCACACGCACACAGACCCCTCCCGGCGGCAGCCACGCCCAGAGCCAGGCTGACAGCCACTTTAACACACACATACACACAAACACGCACACACACACATTTACACACGCACACAGACCCCTCCCGGCGGCGGCCACGCCCAGAGTCAGGCTGACAGCCACTTTATAGCACACATACACACAAACACGCACACACACACACACATTTACACACGCACACAGACCCCTCCCGGCGGTGGCCACGCCCAGAGTCAGGCTGACAGCCACTTTATAACACACATACACAAACACGCGCACACACACATTCACACACGCACACAGACCCCTCCCGGCGGCAGACACGCCCAGAGCCAGGCTGACAGCCACTTTAACACAAACATACTCAAACACACACACACACACAGACCCCTCCCGGCGGCAGCCACGTCCAGAGCCAGGCCGACAGCCACTTTGGCAACGTGAACGACGACTTCAGCAGTTGGGGCGCTGGCACAGAGGAGTGCGCCCCTGCCAGGGCTGGTGCAGGACCAGGGGGTGGTTTAACAACAGGGGGTGGTTTAACAACAGGGGGTGGTTTGACTACAGGGGGTGGTTTAACAACAGGGGGTGGTTTGACTACAGGGGGTGGTTTAACTACAGGGGCTGGTTTGACTACTCACAGCCACCATGCAACAGCCTCAGCCGCAGCCACCAGCGCAGATGTCGGCACCTTGAATGTTGGAACTGTGTCAGGCCCCTTTGGTGCGGCCGCAAGGGAAGCAAGGGGTGCGGATGTGTGTGCAGGGCTGAGGGCAGGAGGGGGGGGGGAGGAAGATGCAGTGTGTGAGCAGGTGTGCGTGCAAGCGGAGGCTTCGCAGCATGTACAGCAGCAGCAGCAGCAGCAGAAGCAGCAGCAACGGGTTCAGCTGCGTGAGCAGGTCAAGCTTAGTTACATGCGCCAGCACCAGCACCAGCACCCACATAAGCAGCAGGTGGGGTGTGAGATGCACGCATGTGTGTGTGTGATCATACGATTGAATGTGCACATGCACTCTCATGCACACACACATACTCAATACACACACGTGCGCACACACACACACACGTACACAGGCACAGGGCAGTATGGATGAGGAGGCTGCCGCGCTGGCTGCGCTGCAAGGCTATCTTACTTCCGTCACTGCCAAGGACTGTACACACACACACACGCACACACAAGCACACACGCACACACACGCACACACACATACACACACGCAGGTACGCACACACACACACAACACACACACACGTACATAGGCGCAGGGCAGAATGGATGAGGAGGCTGCCGCGCTGGCTGCGCTGCAAGGCTATCTTACTTCCGTCACTGCCAAGGACTGTGGCATCATCATCTCCCTGCAACGCGTGGTGTGGGTGGGGGAGGGCCCAGAGCCTGAAGTTGGGGAGGAGGAGTGTATGGGTGAGACGGGGGCGGGTAAAGTAGAGAAGCAACAGGTGCAGCTGCAGCAGCACCAACACCAGCACCAGCAGCACCACCAGCAGCACCACCAGCAGCAGCAGCAGCTGCAGCAGCACCAACACCAGCACCAGCAACACCACCAGCAGCACCAACAGCAGCAGCACCAACAGCGCCCGCAGTCGCCTGGGAGCCCCTGTGGGAAGGGGAGCAGAGAGGAGAGGCAGCGCACACCAAAGTGCACTTTATACCCTCAGCAGGCAAGCAGTCAGACCTCTCCCTGGTATGCAACGCAACAGCCGCACGCATCACAGCAACAGCACGTGCAAAAGCAGCAGCAGACACACCAGCTGCCGCCGCAGCAGCATCCACAAGCATTGAAACAGCAGCATGCGCCAAAGCTGCAGCAGGCACAGCCGCAGACAAAGCAGACGCACATGCACATACAGCAGCAGCAGCAGCACTCAACACAGCAGCAGCCACCAGCAACGAAACAGCAGCACGTGCCAAAGCAGCAGCAGCAGCAGCAGACAAAGCAGACGTACGTGCACACACAGCAGCAGCAACAGCAGCAGCAGCAGCAGCAGTGGACGGAGGAGTGGGAGGAGAAGGGGGGGGTGGCTGAGCATGCACAGCGCTCTGCACACTTGCTGCGTCGACCATACTCGCTTCTGAAGCTGGCCCTGCCCGGCACCGACGGCCGGCAGGTGGCTTGGTTCAAGTACAAGGCAAGTGACCACTGTGTGCCCACCTGAACTGTGTGTTGTGTTGCACGTGCTGCTGAAGCTGGCCCTGCCCGGCACCAACAGCCGACAGGTGGCTTGGTTTAAGTACAAGGCAAGTGTTTTATCCCTTTTGCTGCACACGTTGTTTGGTCCTTGTGACCCTGCCTGGCTTTGTGCGTCCAATTGTTGTCTATGTCTTGCAGCCACTTGCACGCATGTGAGAGTTCACATGCCATTTTTGTGTATGTGTGGTGTGTGTGTGTATGTGCGTGTGTGTGTGTGTGCGTGTGTGTGCGTGTGTGTGTGTGTGTGTGTGTGTGTGTGTGTGCGCGTGTGTGTATGTGCGTGTGTGTGTGTTTGTGCGTGTGTGTGTGTGCGTGTGTGTGTGTATGTGCGTGCGTGTGTGTGTGTGTGTGCGTCACAAGCGTTTCTTTGCGTTGGTCTCTTCGTCCAAGTTGCCGCACGCATGCGAGGTGCCTGCAGTCTAGACTCGCCGAAAACAAGTTTGTGCATGATGCACTCATTTCCGCATGCATGCGAGGCGCCTGCAGTCTAGACTCGCCGAAAACAAGTTTGTGCAAGATGCACTCATTTCCGCATGCATGCGAGCAGCTTGCAAACCCAAATTCACAAAATATATGTTTGTGCATGATGCACTCATTTTTGCATGCACACGATTGGCCTGCAAAGCTAAGCTCAGTCTGGCAAATCCACAAACATAAGGCAACTAAGGGTACTGCTCAATTACCTGGTGGGTTGGCCAGAACCCTATTATATATGATGTATACGGTATATGGTACACCTATATGGTAATTTTGGCAGGGAAATCACCAAATTTACAGTGCCTGTCATATACAATTTCTAAGTGTACGCTTCTGGCCAAACTTATCTGTTACACAAGCACACGGGCAACGCGCGCTCATGTTTAATGCACGCGTGCATGCAGCTGCTACTCAAGCACAGGTGGGTGGCCATTCAGGTGGCTACACACACACACACACCACATAACCATCACTCACACGCGCATGTATGTGTGTGTGTGCAGGCGGCTGTTTCAGGCGTGCACATGGATACAAGACGCAGGAACAAAACATGTCAGTCACAAAAAATTGAAAAATCACACACGTGCAGATGGCGATAGGACGCAGGAAAAGTAAGGCTGTTACTCACACATGTGTGTGTGTATGTGTGTTCAGGTGACTGTCACACGTGCAGGTGGCAGTCCATGCGTGCAGGTATCTGCAGGACACATAAAACAATGGGACAGACATACACATAAATTGCCTGTGACCTCTCACATGCGTGCAAGTGGCTGTGAGAAATAAATAACAACACACACACACACATGGCCTGTGAACTCCCTCTTTTGTGCAGGTGGCCCTGATTGACCTTGACTTCAAAGCTGTGGGCAAAATCCCGCGCCACGCAGCTCTGGATGCCGAAGTCCTGGCAACAGCCGCTCAGCACACTGACCTATTGGATCAGATGATGGACATGGAGCACCATCACTAGAAGTGATTTGGATTGCCATGTGTGTGTGTGTTTGTATGTGTGTGTGTGTGCATGGACCGTTGTGCAGCTGCTCAGCACACTGTTCTGCCGGGGGCCATGTACTTGGGATTATACTGTCCGCGCACTTTACGTAGTAGGAAACCTAGGAGCAAAAGACGTTAGGTGTTGAGACAAAATCCACAGGCTAGCCCTTTTGGAACAGGGTCTGCGTCCTATCTACCACCTGCGCTGGCAGCAGAAACACTGACTGCCTGCGCTGGCAGCATGAATCGCTAGCACCGTTTTGCAGTGTGCACAGTGAGCATGAATCGCTAGGGCCATTTTGCAGTGTGCACAGTGAGCATGAATCGCTAGCACCGTTTCGCAGTGTGCACTGTGAGCATGAATCGCAAGGGCCGTTTTGCAGTGTGCACTGTGAGCATGAATTGCTAGGGCCGTTTTGCAGTGTGCACAGTGAGCTTCAGGAACGCTGTGTAGTGTTTGTGTGTGTAGTGTTTGTGTGTGTGGTTGCTCTGACAGTGTCGTTTGTTTATTGAGAGCTCGTTTTGTATTCTGCCAAGGCTCTCTGCCACTGACTCATACATTTAGTTTGTGTGTGTGTGGCACTGCTTGCTGTGTCGGTGGAGGGAGGGGGGGTTGCTTTGGGATGGATTTTTGGTGCAGGTGTATGCTACGGTACATTGGATGTGTGTTTGTGTGTGTGTATTTACGAGTGCATGTTTGCATGCGTGTTTATTTGGTATCTGATTTAGTAAGGTGTAAGGGGCTGCCTGCCTTCTGGAAGGATCTCTCACACTCTCCCTCCCCATGATTTTATGATGCGTGTACAGCCGCAATTGCGCATTTCAGCCAGGTCACTCTTCAGACGGCACTTTACGAGGGCTGGTTGGATTGATGATTGATGTTGGAATGCGTGCCATGCAAAACGGCTGCAGCATAGTGCCGGCAGTGCCGCTCGCATGATTTGTTTTTAATGTATGCTACTGTGAGTTGTGAAGCTCGAACAAATATACTAGCTAGGGATCGAGTCCTTGACTTGTAGTTTTTGTCTGCCTTATCACTTTCATGCAAATAATTGTAATTTTTGGGGTTGGTGTGCGTACCTGCACCGTGCCTGTTTGAGTGCAGAAGAGTTTGTAGCCTTTTGGTATTGCACCCTGCTTCACTTCAGTCAAACGTACGTTTTGTTAATTGGTTGGTGCACATGTGCCTGTGCCTTTGCCTGTGCCTGTGCCTGTGGCGTGGTGGTTCTCCGGTTCTGTTCTGGTCTTTCTTTGCTTGTCTATTTGGTCCTTTTGTTTCATCTTGTCGGTCCTTTTTTTTCTATGTACAAGATAGACGTCGATGATATTGTATCTGGTTTCCTTTGGTTCGTTGGTCTGCGTAACTCAGGACTCGAAACTTGCTGTCTTTTTATCATTATGAAAGCTCGCTGCTTTTACTACGCCTCACAATGTGTGTGTTTCGTGCTCTTTTTTGCCCTTACGGAGTCATCTGTGTAACGTTCTCTGCAAGCAGAAAACATCGACTACTATCAAAAGGAGGGCGTCACAACAATCATGTGAAGGTGTCGTGCGACAAAGGCGTTTCAACTCACAACAAAGGGAGGGCGTCACAACAATTATGTAAGGTGTCGTGCAACAAAGTCATTTCAGCTCGTAAAGGGAGGGCTTCACAATAATGCTTGTTACGGTATCGTGTAAAAAAGGCATTTCAACTGCAAGTAGAGCCGCTCTCTGCCTGGGCATACAACTTTCAAAGTTCTTCAGTAAAGGCTCAAGTTATGATAAGTAGGAGAATTGAAAAGTGCTCTGCAGGCAACTTGAACCGGTAACGCACGTAACAAAGTAGGAAAATTAGATGAGAACATGAGAACCTTCGGAGTTGAATACATAACTTTGCCACAGATGAAAGGGGAGAACATCACCATACCCACCTTTGTCTGTAATCATTAACGCAGCCTAGCAGTCGCACGTTTTGACTGATGGCTTTATCTGTAAACTCTGTAATCACTAATGTTCGGAATCAGCATGAGCACAATTGATTGTAATTAACAGGGGGAATACATTTGCTCCAGGCAACATGTCAAATACATAGAACTGCCTTCAGCAAGCCACACTACCCACCCCGCTGCATAAAAACAAAGGGACTACAGAGGGGTAACCGGCAGCCATTTTCTAATCAATGTTTCCAGTATGAGCTGTGTTTGCTTGCGTGCGTGCGTGCGTGCGTGCGTGTGTGCGTGTGTGTGTGTGTATGTGTGTGTGTGTGAGTGTGGCTGTATCTGCATTTTACCTTCAGCATCCCGCAATGGGGCAAGGGTAAGGGTAAGGGTTACACAGCTATATCCGCTAGCTGTGTAACCCTTACCCTTACCCTTACCCAATGGGGCAAGCAAGCAACTCTACTTTCCCCTCAAAGGTGCACACCATTACCTGCACGTACGAGTGTGAAGTAGTTCTAAAGAGTGCGCTTATTATGCTGTGTGCGGCGCAATTTGTGTCCACAGTTTGTCATTTTGAATGCCCGGTTGTGTTTTATGCATGGTGTTTGTTTGTGCGCTTCAATAGTGTGCATTGAAGTTTTGTGTTGCAGTGTGCTGTCTAAGTCATGCAATTTACATATATACATCAGGCTTCGCATTTCCTTTTTTTAGTATGAGCAACCTGGGAGCGCGCATGCATGCAATCAAGGCCGTGTCTACTGAACACGCAGGCGCTGGCATGCATTGCATGAAATGTTGATTCAACAATTTGAATTCCTGATTTGGCAGGAGCAGACACCCTAAAATGAAAGTGCGAGCCCAAATTGTTCAATGGCTAGGTACACAGTACACAAGTAGTAAGAGGTTATGCAGGTTAGAGGTAAAAATTGGGTTCAAAAGCTCCGGTTTGCACGCTTCACCGTTTGCCCAATTTTGGTGTGCATGTGCGTGAGATTGATCTGTAATGCCTGATAGTTAAATAATTGGGGGACATGGTCTACCGCAGCGCAGTACATCGCGGAAATCGACACATTTATTGGACTTTAGCCAAAGTCGAGGCGCTATAACTTTTTTTTGCCCTGGGCAGGTAGGTGGGACCCATTGGAACAAATCTGGTGCATGGTCCGCCCGAAAAAAGGAAAAGATAGAATATTACTATGCGACAGTGAATACCACTCCCCCACATTGATTAAGAGAAAGAAGTCACTTTGGTACCGTGTACCGTAAAACTCCCTCACCAAATAAGAGAAAAGAGGAAATTGAACAATGGGATCAGGAGTTGTAGAGCAACTGGCTTAATTCCGGCTCCTGATGATGAAAGTTGGTAGTTTTAATGGTACTGGAAAGCGCACGTCTGGTATGGACAAGTTTAGCAGCGTAGTTGTCAGAATGCACATGGAGCTTGGAAACGTCTTAAAACCACTTTGTTGAACTTGGCAGCTGCAGAAGAACTTGAGTTCCTGGAGGTGGGTGTAACCAATTGTCAGTTTGAATTGTCTTAGCACAGCTTGCGCTATGAGAACATCGCTCCTTATTATGCTTGGGCCATAGTGTATGTCTAGTTTTTCCTTATTGCTGCTCCTGCATCTCTTGACTCCAGCTTCTTTCTCCGTAAACAGGTATGGGTGTCAGCAACCCAGCTGCCCGTTTCTTTTCCAGGAGGTCTGAGTTTAAACAAGTTTGGTGTCCCTTTCCGTGTGTCCGAGTCAATGGTTTTGGTTGAGGCCTCAATTGTAATCCCCACTCTTACTTTGTTTGACTTGGATAACCTTTTGAAAAGAGTGAAAAATGGATGCCATCTTTCCTGCTCAAATTTTTCAGCCTGAAGATTGTCATGTTTCTAAACGTGAATGTCGTGGAACATGCTAAACAATTTTGCTGACATGTTTGACCCCCCTTATTCAAACTCAAAGTTTGTTGTGTTTGCGCATTTGTAGTACACCCCTATTACAACTTCTAAGAACCGCTTACTTTTTATGAACAAATGCGCGGTAGCACGGGTGAAAAAACTTGCATCGCACAGCAGTTCACTTTTTTGGGGTTTAATCACTTTGGTTTAATCAGGGAGACGATTTAATCCGGATAAGGACATGCCTAGCAAAAACATTATGACCCTAACTTATTAGTTAACTTATGAAGCATGCTTCTTCAGTACAGTTGCAAAAGAGGCACGCTCTGCTTCACAACAACCCAAGATAGGCTTTAGTGTACGAAGCATGCTTCTTCAGTACAGTTGCAAAAGTAGCACACTGCTTCACAACAACCCAAGATAGGCTTTAGTGTACGAAGCATGCTTCTTCAGTACAGTTGCAAAAGAGGCACGCTCTGCTTCACAACAACCCAAGATAGGCTTTAGTGTATGCTTTACAGTGCACTGACCCCTTAGATAGTCCTTGTTGTGGAGGCTACTTCCATATCTGCTTTATCATTGAAAGCACGTTTTTACCTATTAAGGGCCTATTAAGTGCTGCATCCCTCTGCCACGAGCTCGCACTCACATTTCCCTTTGACCTGCCCACAAGCTGCAAAAAAATGAAATGTGCAATGTCCTCCAGTTGCCATCAGAAACATTTACATTTTAAGCTAAATTTGTTTGGAGGATGTACTCAATCTTGTCTGGGGCCACTTTAAGCTTTATAACCTTTTTATATGACGAAAAATTAGTAACACAAAATTTGGGTCACAGCATACCTCTGCTCACGGTTAAAAAAGGGGTACCAACTCCAACATTTGTTTTGCCCTTTTCGTTAAAAACAGGTACTGCCTTCAATCAATCATGTTTTCCTGCCACTACAATGCGGGTTGTCAACGATGTGGCTGCCATGTAACCTGGGATTGGAATAATAATAGTGTTGTGAGATTAGGGCGCATTTGGGGTCAGGCCTAGCTCAATCGTGCAAAGCATCACACTGATTGATTTCTTTTGAGCGCGTATGTCTTCAAATCGCAGCCTCAATCCAAAACATTCCTTCCAGGAAACCTACCTGTGGTGGTCTGGGCAATGAGTAAAAACAGCCCTAGCCATTTTAGTGTCACGTAAGCAGAGACGTCATCCAAACAATGCTGAGGGAGGGAATCTAAGGCTTGGGCGAGCGTGGTGCTAAAAACGGAGGGGCTTGTGTGGCCTGCGCCTCCCTCGTAGGAGCCGTAGAAGCGTGTCTGGGAGCAGCACATTTTGAAAGCGTTGGTTTAGACAGGATGTACTCTTTTGCCAAACGTCAAAAAAGTGGCGTCATGCCTGAGGTTGCGATTTGTAACTGTTCATTTACGTACAATTTCAGCACTATGTCAATCTGTGTTAACAGATTAGATGAAACCTACCTCCCACTCTGTCCTGGCCCGGGCCTGTCTTTCAGCAACTTCTTTAGAGCTCTTTGTGGGGGTGCCTGCATATATGCAAAGGTTGGATTTTTGACTTCGCTTCGGAGAGATCATTCACAGCAATATTTTTAAATACGCCCAAAATGCGTTTAACCATAAAACAGAGCTCCTAGGTATATCTGTCCCACCTGTCAGCTTGTCATATGATCCTTTGCGTCTATCAAATGCCCCTGTGTGCGTGAATTAGATTGTGTGTTGAATTGTGCGTGATGAATTGTGTGTTGAATTGAATTTGTGTGTTGAATTTGCGTGAATTAAATTTTCATATGATCCTTTGCGTCTATCGAATGCCCCTGTGTGCGTCAATTGAGATGCTCAGGTGCTCACAATGCTCAGGTGATCACAATGCTCAGGTGACCACAATGCTCAGGTGATTATAATGCTCAGGTGATCACAATGCTCAGGTGACCACAATGCTCAGGTGATTATAATGCTCAGGTGACCACAATGCTCAGGTGCTCACAATGCTCAGGTGATCACAATGCTCAGGTGACCACAATGCTCAGGTGACCACAAGGCTCAGGTGATTATAATGCTCAGGTGCTCACAATGCTCAGGTGCTCACAATGCTCAGGTGATCACAATGCTCAGGTGACCACAAGGCTCAGGTGACCACAATGCTCAGGTGATCACAATGCTCAGGTGATCACAATGCTCAGGTGATTACAATGCTCAGGTGATTACAATGCTCAGGTGACCACAATGCTCAGGTGATTACAATGCTCAGGTGTTCACCTTTTTGGGGCTGCTCAGGTGTGAAATGAGAGCAACATGAATGCCATGAACTCAACACATATGTGTGCTTTCGTTGATGGTTGAGAGAATGCAAGGGAATTTAGGGTCGTAGAGTTGCAAATGACAAAATTATGAAGGCAAGCGAGTACATACCCTTGATGTCTCCCACAGCTTGTTTATCCTTGGCCAAATTTTCCCTGACGATAGCGGCTGTCACTGATGCGTTAGGGGAATCTGAGGCAGCGCTTGCTTCAGTGACATTTGGTAAGTTGGTGGCACCCTCCAGCAGAGCATTCAAAATGACCTGGACATGTTGCATGTTTATATAGATGGAAGCAGTGAGGTCGCTATAATTGCAGTCACAGAGTTATTGTTGCTCACGTGTATGCTTTGATATTTGCACTTCAGATTTATAGATTAATTCCCGGTTTCTCTTTTATGCTTCAGCATAAGAAATGAGCTCATGTACGTCGTACTCCCAACACACCTCGTACTCCTCAAATGAAAGGCCTGCATGGGCATCATGCGATCTGGCATCCAAGTACTGGAGTACAGACTGGACAGCCTCGATACGTCTCTCAAGCAGCTGCAAGACTTTTTCCTGAAGGATGGCAAAGCAAAGACAGAAGCAATTGTCACTGTTACGTATATTGCTTCCAAGCATGCACGAGCAACATGCACACATATTTTGGGCATCACAATCAAAGGTCACACGCACAAGTGTGTGAGACGCCTGTTCTTAATGACCTGCCGCCCCTAACAGTCCCACATATACTTCTTAAAATGTACACACTTGTGCATATAACCTGTGCATATGAGTCATGACCTGTGCAT
>Ga0307945_1004399_pt1 | contig 11373 bp, 10 predicted proteins | sample OrgLakmetagen228_FD_201818 | JGI IMG/M metagenome (GOLD analysis project Ga0307945, IMG submission 201818) | Saline water microbial communities from Organic Lake, Antarctica - #228 | ecosystem: Environmental > Aquatic > Non-marine Saline and Alkaline > Saline | place: Antarctica: Organic Lake...
AACTGATCAAGACGGCCAAGTGAGCAGATTGATATGAAGATTACCCAAACCCGCATCCCAGACGTAAAGCTCATCGAACCCAAGGTGTTTGGCGACGAGCGTGGCTTTTTTATGGAAACCTGGAACGAGCACGCCTTCCGCGAAGCTGGCATCAACGCCACCTTTGTGCAAGACAACCACAGCCGTTCTGTAAAAAACACTCTGCGGGGGCTGCATTACCAGATCAAACAGCCCCAGGGCAAACTGGTGCGGGTCACCAGGGGCGAGGTGTTCGATGTGGCCGTCGACCTGCGTAGAAGTTCACCCACCTTCGGCCAGTGGGTGGGAGCAGTCCTCTCGGAAGAAAACCAGTTTCAGATGTGGGTGCCACCCGGGTTTGCACACGGTTTTCTGGTAACCAGTGAAGCGGCGGATTTTCAGTACAAGTGTACGGATTTTTATGCGCCGGAGTATGAGCGGTCGATTCATTGGGCAGATCCGGAGCTTGCGATTACATGGCCTCTTGAGAAAAATGTTGAACCTATTATTTCTCAGAAAGATGGTCATGCAGTTTCCTTCACTCAGGCAGAAACCTATGACCAAGAAGGAACTGGCAAATGAGACTAATCAAATGGATTGATTTCCAGAGCCTTGGTGACGAGCGAGGTAGCTTGGTGGCTGTTGAAATCGGTATGGAGAAAGCTGTCCCCTTCGATATTAAGCGCGTCTATTATATTTACCGCACCGCTGAAGGTGTAAGCCGGGGCCACCACGCCCACAAAAAACTGAAGCAAGTGGCCATCTGCTTAGCCGGCCAGTGCCGCATGGTTCTGGATGATGGCAAGAATCGTGAAGAAGTATGGTTAGACTGCCCAACAAAAGGCCTCTTAATCGAGGATCTGGTTTGGCGGGAAATGCATGATTTTAGTAAAGACTGTGTGCTGCTTGTGTTAGCCAGTGAGCATTATGATGAGAGTGATTACATTCGAGATTATGAAAGTTTCCTGAAGGAGCTAGTTCGGTGATTGTAGTCGCGGGAAAGAATAATATTGCTGTGCATGCTCTAAACTACCTAGTCGATCGTCTTGGTAATGAAGCTGTAACTGCATTGCCTAATAAAAACGATAATGGTGAGGACGGGTGGCAACAGTCATTACGATTGGCGTCGAATAAAAGAAACGTACAACAAGCGAGCTTAGAAAGTATTGAAAACGACAGGGTTGAGCTGTTCCTGTCACTCGAATACGACCGAATAATTAAGCCGAGTATTTTTCGTAATGCCTCATTGTATAACTTTCATTTCTCATGCCTTCCGCGCTACAAGGGTATGTATACAGCAATTTGGCCAATACTTTATGGAGATCAAAAGTCTGGTGTAACGCTCCATGAAATTGATCAAGGGATTGATACAGGTGATATTTATGCACAGCGTACTTTTAACATTTCAAGTATCGATCGAAGTCGCGATTTATATCGAAAATATATCAAAAATGGCATAGTTTTATTTGATGAAAAAATAGAAGAAATTTTGTCTAGTGCTCTTAAGCCAATGCCTCAGACAGCAGAAAGGTCAAGCTATTTTTCAAAGGATACAATTGATTTTTCGAAATTAACGATTAACTTGCAGTGCACTGCTTGGGAGCTGCAGCGTCAGCTATACGCTTTTAGCTTCCGTGAGTACCAGCTCCTTAGGGTTTTTGGAAAATCAATAGTTGAGATAGATATAACATCGAGAAAATCAACATACAAGCCAGGGACAGTAGTGCAGGATTCTCGCAGCAAATTAGTCGTATCAACCATCGACTATGATGTTATTCTTTTTGTTGACCTCTTGCCCGTTGTTCTTGATCGTTTCCGGTCCTGTAATCGAGAGGAGTCGTCGTCCCTTCTCAGTCATGTGGCTGGAATTCATGATAGAAACGAGAAGGGCTGGTCCCCCATTATAGTGTCAGCCTACCACGGCAATTTCGAAGCTGTTAAGTACCTACTAGATAATGGCGCTGATCCTAATGATTGTAATTATAAGGGAACTACAGTTCTGATGTACTCAAAAGACTTTAGTCTTAAAAATATGAGTAAGAGAGTTTTTGAATTGCTCCGTAATGCTGGTGCTGATCTAAGCATTAAAGACTTTAGTGGTAAAATACTCGAAGATTACGTAACTGCTGATGAAGCTCGTTACTTAGGGTTATAGTTAATGATAGTTCCTTTCCTAGATCTAAAGGCAATAAACGCCCAATACAGAGATGAACTCGTAGTCGCCGCTACCCGAGTAATTGACTCCGGCTGGTACATCCATGGCACCGAGGTAAAAGCATTCGAAGAAGAATTTGCAGACTACTGCGGCAGTAAACACTGCATAGGTGTGGCGAACGGCCTGGATGCATTAACGCTCACTCTCAGAGCCTGGAAAGAAATGGGTAAGCTCAAGGAAGGCGATGAAGTTATCGTTCCGGCCAATACCTACATAGCCAGCATATTAGCCATCACTGAAAACCGACTAAAACCAGTGTTAGTAGAGCCGGATGAGGCCACCTTTAACCTGTGCCCCCAAAAAACCGCTGAGGCTATCACCCCGAACACCAAAGCCATTGTGGCCGTGCACCTTTACGGCCAAATTTCTCCGATGCCGGAGTTGATGAAGCTAGCGGTTAAGCATGGTCTGCTAGTGCTTGAGGACGCAGCACAGGCGCACGGGGCTTCAATCGATGGCCGTAAAGCTGGGAGCTGGGGCCATGCGGCTGGGTTCAGTTTTTACCCGGGTAAAAACCTGGGTGCCTTGGGTGATGCAGGGGCAGTGACAACGGATGACGAAGACCTGGCCACAACAATCCGGGCTTTAGGCAATTACGGTAGCCACAAGAAATACGAAAACCTTTATCAAGGCGTAAACAGCCGGCTGGATGAAATGCAGGCTGCCATGCTTAGAGTGAAACTGGCCTATCTGGACGACGAAATTGCCCATCGTCGTGAAATAGCGGATCACTATCGTGGCAGCATCGACAACCCCAGCATTCAGTTGCCAGTGGTGAACGAGCGCGAGAGCCACGTTTGGCACCTATTTGTCGTTCGTTCAGACAAGAGAGATGATTTGCAAAGCTATTTAGCTGAGCATGGGGTGCAGACACTGATTCATTATCCTGTGCCGCCGCATCAGCAGCAGGCATACAGGGAATGGGGTTCTTGTCAGTATGCGTCAACAGAATACATACACCACTCCGTCCTAAGCCTTCCTATGGGACCCACCTTATCACCCGGTGATTGTGAAAAAGTTGTCAATGCATGTGCCCAATGGTGCGATTCAAACCAAAAACAAGGTAATTAAGTTTGAACGCTCAATTATTGCGTAAAGTTTTTAGTGGGTATTCCTCAGAACTTCTGAGAGGCGTTGCAAATGTAGCGGGACTTAGAATTCTTGGCGTATTGATTGGCTACGGTTTTGTCCTGATCGTTGCTCGGTTATTTGGCGCTTCCGTTTTGGGGCAGTATCAATTGACAGTACAAGTTGTCGGGACTTGCGCCCTTATATCTACTTTTGGGTTCAACCAACTGACATTGAAGTACGCCGCACGGTTGAAGGCATCCGCACAAGGCTGGCTAACACTGAAAAACCTGTTAAAACAGTGGGCAGGGTTGGCTGGGGCTGCAGCTGTAATTATTTCATTGTTATTGGCTTACTTCTCCGGCGATGTCGCAATTTATTTTTTCAATGACATAGAGTCGAAAAAATACATACTTCTTGCCAGCATTCTTGTGCCCTTTCAGGTAATGACTTCGCTTGCGTGTGAGTTATTTCGAGGGATTGGGCTCATCGCTTTAAGTGAATACCTGAGAAGCATCCACGTAAGAGTTGTAAATATAATCGTCTTAGGGGGATTAATACTTTTCGGCGGGAAAGATGCTGATTACGTGTTTCAGTCTTTCACTGTTGCAAGCTTTTCAGCTTTTTTCCTGGTGGCCTTTTTTGTTTGGAGGCAGTTCGGCAGAGAGCCCAATGTTAGTAGGAGTGCCAACTCATCAGCACAGGAAGTAATGCTGAGCCTGAAAGATAGCTTTTCTCAGTCGTTACCAATGTACCAGTCAGCGCTTTTTATATTCGCTTCAACCCAGGCCCTCGTTTACATTCTGGCGTATTTTGAAAACCCAGCGGAGGTTGCGAAGTACAATGTTTCCTTGCAGATAGCAAATCTGGCCAACTTTATCTTCGCATCCGTCGTTACTGTATCCGCCCCTATGTATTCTAGAGAATTTGCAGAAAACCCCGCCAAACTTGAAGCATCGATTAAAGAGAGTTCGCGATTGATATTTTGGGCAAGCGGCTCCGCGTCATTGAGTATTGGCCTATTGAGTTACCCTTTATTACTGGTTTTCGGTGAAGAGTTCGCTGCTGCGTGGCCAGTTTTGGTGATACTGGCTGCCGCTAACTTTATCAACGCATTTACGGGAGCTTCTGGCAACCTCCTTGATATGACCGGCGGACACAAGATCAGAAAAAATATTCTTATGGCCAATGCGTTTCTGACAGTTGCGATTGCTTTTTTTTCCATTCAAAAATTTGGGATGATTGGTGTGGCTATCGGTTATCTATTTAATATGTGCTTCGGGAATTTTATCGGCGTTTATGTGGTGTATCGGAAGCTTGGAATAAATATGATTTACATTCCCTGGGGTCGAAAATCGACCGTGTAGCTGGACTAATTTATGAGTGATAAAGTGACAAGTACCCCCGATTTTTTGATTGTTGGCGCTGCGAAGTCAGGGACCTCGTCCCTGCATAGCTATCTGAGCAAGCATCCTGATATTTATATGCCGGAAAAACGGAAAGAGCTTTATTTTTGGCACGTTGCAACAAACACCAATCGGTCGATAATAGATCATGCCGGTGAAGGCAAAATTCCTATCCGGTTGGATGAATATTTGGAGTACTTTAAAGGTGCAAGTCAAGGACAGATAACGGGTGAGGCCTGTCCGTCATACCTTTATTTTCATGACCACGTTCTTGCTAATCTGAAGAAATGTCATTCTAAATGGAAAGATGTAAAAATAGTTATTATTCTCCGACAACCGGTGAGCCGAATAATTTCTCAGTATCGGTTTGTTTGCAAAAAGCAGCTTGACCCTGAATTCTTAAGTTTCTCCGACTCACTCAAGGCCGAGCCGCCTCGCGTAAAGGAAAATAAGCTTCTTCCAGATTTATTCTATACCGATGTTTCAAAATATTCCGAGCAAGTTGAGTTTTATATCAATAATTTTAAGAACGTCCATGTCTGCCTCTATGATGATCTGAAAGAGAGCCCTAGAGAGTTGTTGGAGATCCTTTGCGAGTTTCTGGGAGTTGATGGGGATAAGTTGCCAGATTTTGAATTTGAAGTTGTGAATGCTTCGTCTGGTGCTAGAAAGCTGAAATATCCTTGGCTAGCAAAGAATGTACGTAAGATTGGGCGTCCGGTTCTTGGTTGGTTGCCGAAAACCTTGAAGATTAATCTAAAAACGAAATTCGAAAATTCAATCTCGGAGCCAGTGGTGATCCCCAAAGAAGAGGTTGCTAGGCTGGAAAACTACTTTTTGCCAGAAATAAAGAGGCTCGAAGCTCTATTGGGTATGGATCTTTCAATCTGGTGTCGGGTAGGGAAGTGATTATTAAATACATAATTGCAGTGGTTTTATGATGGATCAGGAAACCTTACCTTTGGTGAGTTTTGTTGTTTTTTCCTACAACCAAGAAGCATACATCGAAGACGCCATTAGGTCGGCCCTCGCTCAAGATTATCCATGTCTAGAAATTATTATTTCCGATGATTGTTCCAGGGACGGAACATTTGAGCTTGCAAAAAAACTTGTCCAAGAATATTCGGGTAAGCATACCGTGGAGTGTCGCAGGAACGAGTCAAATCTGGGATTAATAAACCACGTTAACAAGTTTATGTCTGGACTTGACTCAGAACTAGTTGTGGTGGCCGCAGGGGATGATATTTCACTACCCTATCGAGTTTCAAAGCTGGTGGACGTGTATATGTCCTCTGGCAAGCCAAAACTTCTTTCGTCAAAGGCGTTTAAAATTGATGAGGCGGGCAATTTATTAGAGGGCTATGCTCCAGATAGAGTCATCCATATTGGGGATTTCAACTCGATTTTAGATTCCCTGAATTCCATAGATGGGCGTGTTGGGCTCTATCTGGGGGCCACCGGTGCGTGGTCAATGGAGTTGTGGAGAAAGTACGGCCCCATCCAGCATACTAATTGCTGGGAAGATGTTGTGATGGGGTTCAGGGCTGCACTTGAGAATAGCTACAAGTTTGTCGATGAGCCTCTTGTGAAGTACCGAGTCAATATTGGGCTCTCCTCCAAAAGCGCTCAGTCTTTAAAAGGTAAGATCGCTTTGAGGAAGAATAAGGTCAATCTCAAGCGAGATCTAGCCAGACAACGTTATGACGACCTGGCTATGAGTCCGAAAAAATACGATCCGGCAGTCATGGGCATAGTATCAAAACAGGTATTGATCCACTCAATTCGAAGTGCCTATTATGAGTCGCCGGTTAGTGTCTGGAAATATTTTAAGAAGAACCCGGACTTGACTATCATACAGGGGATCAGTGAAGGGAAGTATTTATTGAAAGCCTCTGCCCAAGCGGGTTTGGACTTTGCAAAAGCATGATGCACAGCACCTCAACACCCACTATGCAAGTTACAGAAGCAACCATGAAAATCTCCATAGCCATGGCCACCTATAACGGTGCCCAATACCTCAAAGCCCAGCTGCAAAGCTTCACGGATCAAACTCGTCACCCAGATGAACTGATCATCACAGATGACTGCTCAAGCGACGATACGGAAACCATCGTCCGTGACTTTGCGCAAACGGCACCTTTTAAGGTGCTGTTCTCTCTCAACGAACAAAACCTCGGTTATTGCGGTAACTTCAACGCCGCGCTGATGAAAACTACTGGGGGTTTGGTATTCCTCAGTGACCAGGATGACGTGTGGTTTCCGGGGAAGATTGAACACATGATAGCCGTGGCCGAGCGGAACCCGGAAGCGCTGGTAGTGATGAACGATGCGGCACTCACTGACGAGGCGCTTAACGAGGTAGGGCTCACCAAGATGGGGCAGATTCGCTCAGCCGGGCTTCAGATGGACAGCTTCGTGATGGGCTGCTGTTGCGCGGTGCGGCGAGAACTTCTGGACATCTGCATGCCTATTCCTGCTGGGTTAAAAGGGCATGATAACTGGTTAGTTGTACTTGCAGATGGCTTGAACTCAAAGGTTATTGACACTCGAGTTCTGCAATACTACCGGCGCCACGAATCTAACGAGTCCCAGTTCATCGCCAACAGAACAACCAAAGTTACGCGCACTGATGAGTTCATACTCTCGTTGAGGAATCTGTTTCAAAAAGATTTCGCTACCCAAACAACGGTGCATTTAAGTCAATTAGTAATGTTTGCAGACGGTGTCCATGAAGTCAGTCTAAAAGCGCCAGAACGTTACCGCCACCAGCTAGTGAAACTGGAAAGCAGGTATCGCCAACGGGTGGGGACCACGAAAAACCGTGCCGCTGTTCGCGAAAAATGGCTGCTGCCGAGAATAGTAGCCGCTGGTGGCTTATGGATGCATGGAGGCTATCGCAATAGCAGTGGGTTGAAGTCGATTATTAGGGATATTGTGGGTTGAATTGGAGTATTTCGCCACAGCTGCCTAATTGTAGGCAGTCCAAGTATGGGCAAAAGCACCACCGTTGGGCAAGTTACCTTGCAGCTGCAAGTTCAAATCCCCATCGCCGAACTTATTTGGATAAATGACCGTGATTTTGACCAAACACTTCAACTGATCCGCCCGCAGACCAGCCGAATTCTGATAGCGCAAACGTTATTGCATTTTTGTGCCTTTGCTGGCGATTAAGCCAACTTCAATACCCGGCAACGCCCGGTAAGACGCAGTTGGTGGAGTTCACACAGAACCAGCTAGAAGGCACCGGCCGGTTAAACCTGAAAGTAACGGATTACCTCGGGAAAGATGAGTTTTTAAGATACTGGAACAGTTGCTTGGAATTTTTAAGACCCACTTACCGGTTGTTAGAGGCCGAGAATTTAACCGCCGCTGAAATCGTCGCCGCCCTCCTAACTATTCGTGGGTTTCATTAAAATTTCAAACTGGATGCTGATGAATGTTGTACAGACAAGAAATTGATGGACTGAGGGCTATCGCAGTTTTGCCCGTCATTATGTTTCATGCTGGTTTTTCGTGGTTTTCAGGCGGCTACGTAGGCGTTGATGTGTTTTTTGTTATCAGTGGCTATCTAATAACGTCAATATTATTGAATGATCTGGATAAAGGTACGTTTTCCATCGTCAAATTTTACGAACGACGAGCAAGGCGTATATTGCCAGCTCTCTTCTTTGTGATTTTCGTTAGCATACCATTTGCTTGGATGTGGATGACCCCAAATGAACTCAAAAATTTTGCTCAAGGGTTCGTAGCCATCACGTTTTTTGCATCTAATATATTGTTTTGGATAAAAGAAGATTATTTCTCAGCACCAGCGGAAGAAAATCCTTTATTACACACATGGAGTCTTGCAGTCGAAGAGCAATTCTATATATTTTTTCCTCTGATACTATTAGCACTTTGGAGATTTGGTAGGCAACCAATTTTTTATTTTGTACTATTTCTTACTGCAATTAGCTTTCTATTATCAGAATGGGGATGGCGTAACTATCCCGCCGCAAATTTTTATCTACTACCTACACGCGCATGGGAAATCGGCGTTGGATCTATTTGTGCCTTTATATTATATAAAAAACAACCAAAGGGTAATCAGTTACTTTCTTTTTTTGGGCTTATATTAATTTTTTATTCAATTTTATTTTATACAGAAGCAACACCTTTTCCATCTATTTATACAATAGTCCCTGTAATTGGCGTAGCGTTAATAATTATTTATGGAACTGGCGAAACTATTACTGCGAAGATTTTAAAAGTTAAAATCTTTGTTGGCATTGGTTTAATAAGTTTTAGCGCCTATCTTTGGCACCAACCACTTTTTGCATTTGCTCGACTAAAAAGCATACAAGAACCATCAGAAATTATTTTTTTATTATTAACCTTAGCGTCTTTGGCTTTAGCCTTTTTTTCCTGGGTTGTGATTGAGAATCCATTTCGAAATTCAAAAAAAATCTCGACAAAAAGAATATTTTCTTTGTCAGCTGCAGGCTCACTTTTTATTCTTAGTCTAGGTTTAATCGGACACCTTTATGAGGGGTTTGACTATAGGGTCAATGAACGTATAAAAAAATTAACAAATCAAGAACTTAAGATTTATGAAAGCCTTAATCTTAAACCTTTAAAATGCATTAACACAGAAAAAAAAGATGGTAACCCGTGTCAATTTACTGAAAACAATGATGGCCTTTCTATTGCAATAATTGGTGATAGTCACGCTGCACGAGTTCGGTGGCCTCTTGAAGAAATTGCTAAAGAATTTCCGATCACGGGATATCTAGTTAATCAAGGCGGCTGCCCTCCACTAATTGGTGCATATATAATCAATGGTAACTACGAAATAGGACACTGCAATTCTCTTCATAAAAAGGCATTAGAATTTGTCAAAAATGAAAAAATTGATGTCGTTCTGCTTGTTGCAAGATGGTCTCTTTACACTACTGGAGATTATCAGGGTAGAGCTTCTCGCTATCTTTTATCAGAAACACCGAACAACCATAGTGTCAGTATCAAAGATTCAAGAGATACTTTTACTAAATTAATGCCTATCACTTTGAAAAAGTATAAAGATACCGGTGCAAAAGTTATCATACTCCATCAAGTTCCACAGCAAAGTGTAAACCCCATAAAGCTTGTAGAACGATTAATGATGACTAATGAAAATAATTTTTTAACGGCCTACAGTAGTATAATTTCCGAAACATCAATTTCGAAAACTAAAAACTTAGAACTTCAAAATTTCAATAAAAACTTTTTTAGTAATTTTAAAAATTACAATCAGCTAGTTTTCGATAGTGAGTTCTGCAACGAAAAAATATGCGCTTGGGGGGATGTTGACGGAGCTTTCTATACTGATAGTGACCACATTTCTATGCACGGGAGCCTTAAAATGACCAAAAAATTGCGAAAATCTTTACTCGATATCTGAGTAGTCATAAAATTTTAATACGCATAACTTTCAGTCATAACGATAGTGTGATGACTGAAAGTATATTTTTCGTTATTGCCTTTCATCTGTCAGTCACATGAAAAGATATAAAGCACAGAAAGATTAAGGAAGATCTCATTAGCCAAGCGGAACATAGGGACCATTAACTGGGTTCTGCGTTTGGAATTTGGGTCGAGAAAGTTATAGAAGTATGACGTGGGAGGCAGCCTTATAATGGACTTCTTAAATGTAATGGATTTGGAAAATGAAAAAGATATACAATTCAAGTCGGGCAAATCCAACAATATTTCCCTTAAATATCGGCGATTGGAAGCTGTTCGCTTTTTAAACTATTTGAAGGGAAGAAGCGCTATTCCAGTTCCGGTATTCAATTTAGCCCGCCGTATTATTTTAAATAATAAGTTAAAATTACTTGATAAGGGTTCAAAATTCCCAGTGCATCGAGATAAGGACCTTCTTACTATGATTGATAAGATTAATCGAAGGTTTAACAACCGATTTCTAAAAAATTCTGCAGTCAGGTTATCTACTCTTGGAATACTGAATTCGGACGATTAATTTGGTTCCTAACTTTCATAAAAAGTCTATTCTAAATGAAAATATCTATAGCCATGGCCACCTATAACGGTGGCCAATACCTTGAAGCCCAGCTCCACAGCTTCGTAGACCAAACCCGTAAACCTGACGAGCTGATCATCACAGATGACTGCTCAACAGATGGAACAGAAACTATCGTCCGCGAGTTCGAAAAAACTGAGCCCTTTAAAGTAGAGTTCCATCGTAACGAGCAGAACCTCGGCTACTGCGGCAATTTCAATGCAGCACTTATGAGGGCCACCGGGGACCTAGTGTTCCTGAGCGACCAAGACGATGTCTGGTTTCCGGAGAAGATCGAACACATGATAGGCGTAGCCGAACGGCACTCAGAAGCGCTGGTAGTGATGAACGATGCGGCACTTACTGATGAGGCGCTTAATGAAGTAGGGCTCACCAAGATGGGGCAGATTCGCTCAGCCGGAATCAGCATGGATGGCTTTGTCATGGGATGTTGCTGCGGTATACAAAAAGAGCTCTTGGATCTGTGCATGCCTATACCGGTTGGTTTCAAAGGCCATGACAATTGGATTGTCTGGTTAGCCGAGGGCTTGGGAGGGAAAACTGTGGACGATAAGGTTCTACAGTATTATCGTCGGCACGACTCCAACGAATCGCAGTTTATCGCCAAC
>Ga0307945_1004401_pt1:2500-11372 | contig 11372 bp, 13 predicted proteins | sample OrgLakmetagen228_FD_201818 | JGI IMG/M metagenome (GOLD analysis project Ga0307945, IMG submission 201818) | Saline water microbial communities from Organic Lake, Antarctica - #228 | ecosystem: Environmental > Aquatic > Non-marine Saline and Alkaline > Saline | place: Antarctica...
GCTCGCATGCTGCTGCTGCTGCTGCTGCTGCTCCTTCTGCTGTTGTTGCCGCAGCGACTGCTCCTGCTCCTGCTTCTGCTCCTGCTGCTGCTGCTCCTGCTGCTGCAGTGTGATGATGGCCCGAAGGACATAAAAGCAGAAGAGCCACAGAACGGTGTTGACAGCTCTCAAGCTTGCAGTGCTGCAGGCGGCCTGCGCAAGTTCACGAGTCTGTCAATCCTTTGAATAATGAAGTCTACAAAGGTGCAACATTATCGGAGCAGTCAAGCAAGGAACAAAGAAAGAGACATATGGCTCCGTTGTTTATCAGTGTTGGGTAGACACACAGACACAGTCGCCCACCAATTAGCACGTTCAACACACGTGCTCACACACACACACACACACACACACACACACACACACACACACACACACACACACACACACACACACAATTCACACACGTGCGCCTGACAATTGGTACATGCACAGCGTCATGCTTTTGGCCTTCTACAAGAGAGTGAAAAGAATGACAGATTGCAAGCACATGGCCAAAAGCCTCACATCATCGGCTGAAAATGGTTGAGCAATCCTGAGAGGCAGATGCTGGGCAACCCAAGCGAGGGAGCGCAGCACAGCAGTGGAGAGGAGGTACAGGCCTGGGAAGGTGGTTATCTTTGGATCCCAGGCCTTGAAGCGCCCCGCACAGTACTGCTGTGTCTGTGGCACGTGGAAGGGCTCGTCCTGGGTGCGTGGGCGGAAGCAGGGGGGGGCCACAGATGAGAGGGGCAGAGCGTAACCAACAGTTCAAATGGGCCTCACGGCATCTCCATGGTTATCCTCATTATTATGGTACAAATCAGACAGTGGCATGCACGCACCATGTAGTTGGCAGGCACCTGCTGGTTTACCTCCAGCAACACAGCAGCGTTGATGACTAAAAGCAGCGCAGCAGTGCCGTGCTTTTCAAAGCTGGAGGAGCCCATATTCTGCAAAGTTATATATTAATATGTAGTACAAAACATTCTTTGTGCCAGCACATGACTTGCTAGCAACACAATGCAAGATGAGGAAAATGAAATGCAAGGAGAGGATTCAGCAGAGGTAGGGGCTGTTGCCTCTGCATTTGCACATGTATAATATACACACAAGCGCTCATGCTCAAGAGCATCCACACACAAAGCACACAGAAAAGCACACCACCATGCATACAGCAGATACACGTATTCATATAAGCGTGCAATACATGTAATACAAAACGAACATGCATGCCACATGTGCTCAATGCTTATTTATTCCCACACGCACAAGTCACGTCTCTGTGCTGTGTTCCGTTGCCTGTGTAATGAACAGTACCAGGAAGACTCCTCATCAGATGATGAAGGCATCCCTCAGGGGCCCCCAGACCCATTGTACGATGAAAATTTAGATGCGGAGGACGAGGATTGGTGAGTTCTTTTCCTCATCTCAAATGTCGCACGGACGCGAAAAGGCCTTTTGCTGAAATGCACCTGTTTCAAAACATGATAGTTATGGTTCGACAGTTGTGCGGTTCAGAAGTAGCATGGTTCAGAAGCGCCTGTATGGACCTGAAATGATGGACTGAAACAAAGTGCAACTTGACGCAAGCTTCAAGCATGGCCATTTAACATTTTTGTCGACTCTTTTCACCAGGCCAAGTCAGTCATGCCTTTCAAGCCAGCTTTAACTCCAACTCAAACAATAATAAGGGCTTGAGTAAAGCACACTTAGCCAAGGCTTAGACTGCAATATCCGCTGCTCGCACTTCACGCATGCACGCAGCCTTTGCAAAGCAGCAAATGACACAAATTGGCTTTGCAGCCCTTGTAAAAATACATCTCAAACAAGTAGCTGCCCTAAGAGCCAAGTGGTCCATGGTCAGGCCAGGCCCCTTCTTCAGGCAGTAAGAACCACTCTAAAAAAACACCTCAAACAAGTAGCTGCCCTAAGAGCCAAGTGGTCCATGGTCAGGCCAGGCCCCTTCTTCAGGCAGTAAGAACCACTCTAAAAAAACACCTCAAACAAGTAGCTGCCCTAAGAGCCAAGTGGTCCATGGTCAGGCCAGGCCCCTTCTTCAGCCAGTAAGAACCAACCCCCACATCAATGAATGTCAATGATACACAGCCAGCAGGGAAAAGAAGAAAGAAGAAAAGAAAAACTACGCAGGGTTTTAGGTTGGAACCCGCCTGAAAAGCGTGAAGACTCTGCTGTCCGGCAGCAGTATCTGGTCTGCTGTCCGACAGCAGACGTGAAGACTCTGCGGTCCGACAGCAGTACCCGGAATCCCACCCTTGCTCGGGATGTTATTACCACTTGTGTATTTATAATGCACCCTCTGTGTCATGTCTCCCTCTGACCGCACATGCACCCATCAAATGTACGTGCCTAGCCTTGAACTTTACTAAGTAGCGATGCACACACAAGGCACTGCACCCATCAAATGTACGTGCCTAGCCTTGAACTTTGCTAAGTAGCAATGCACACACAAGGCACTGCAGTGTGTCCTGACCGTTTGAAAAATGTATGTGCCTAGCCTTGGACTTTACTCAGTAGCGATGCACACACAAGGCACTGCACCCATCAAATGTACGTGCTTAGCCTTGAACTTTACTAAGTAGACATGCACACACAAGGCACTACAGCGTGTCCTGACCGTTTGAATGTCTTCTTCGACGCCTCCTTATGACAACAATTAATTATCATTACAACGGTGGCAAGGCTGCGTGCTGCTCTTACTTACCTCAGACAACCTCAGTAATGAGGCCGCAATGCTTGCTCACATTTTGTTTTGGCACAGCAGTGGCGAGGACGTGTTCCTGATGACTGCTAGAATTCCATGTCGTGCAGTATTTACATTTTTCTGCATGCATGTCAATTTGCAGGGTGGCAAAGCAGCGGCAAGGTCGTGTGTCGGACGCCATACTGAGTTGCCCCTCTTGCTTCACTACGTTGTGCATAGACTGCCAGCAGCATGAAAAGTACCCAAACCAGTACAGGGCGATGTTCGTCCAGAACTGCAAGGTGCGAGGAAATCGAGTCCAGATGCTCTGATGACAGGGTGGTGTTGAGTTCAGTGTTTCAAGATAGGAGGGATGGTGCGCAGGGTACGCACAGACACCAGTGTTTCTTTTAAGGATTTGGGAAAACCTTGATTTCATATCACCCCCAAATCTGGGGATATGAGAAAGTGGGTTATCATATCAATTTTACTTTGCTGCCCCAGCCCCAGCCCCATATGGAGAATGGTGTATGTAAGTGATTAGAATTGAATTTCAAGATTCAAAAATATTGCATCAACTCAATAAGGTTATTCTGAAACTGTAATGGGAAATCTGTCTCTAATACTTTCCTTTTAACTGAATCCTTTGTCCAAACAATCCCACGGCGCTTCTTAGCGCTGAGCCACTCCGAAATGGCCCGTGGATATGGGAAGGACTCCACGCTGAATACTGAGCTCTTAAACCCCCGTGCGCAGCTCCTCAAGTGCTGCGCATGTAGCCTGTTGCGCTGGGGGTTACGGATGTACTTGAACGTGCTAATCATACGCTCATCCTCCACTGACCCTGGCACCATTACCATCACCAACTCTGCTACCTTCACCCAATCCCCAAATCTGTCCCGCGCCCCTAAGCGCGTGGCTTCCCCCCAAAACTCCTTGGCTGAGAGAGGGGCGGGGGGGGGGAGCTGTGCTGCTTCTGGCTCGTTATCAGACTCATCGCTGCTGCTTGCTGCAGCAGGGCTTGCATCCTCTGCTGCTGCTGCTGCTGCTGCTGCTGCTGCTGCTCGCCTTTGCTGCCGTGCAGTTCTTTCAGTAATGGGGGGGCTGTTCCTCTGGGGCTGGATGCTCAAGCCACTGAGCTTGGAACTTGTTTGTGGGCCCAAGGGCCCCTAAGTACTTCACATCACTTTTCCCCCTGGCAACTCTGGCCTTTTTTGGGGTTTTTCGCTCATTTTAACGTGATAATTAATTAAATGTTTGCAAATGTTCGGTAATTTTTTGGAATTTTTGGTGTGTGAGGGCCTTCGACGGCCCTCTAAGGGACACAGAACCGTTTTACACAGGGGCTCATCGACATTCCCAAAAGCTTAATTTCATATCGATTTCAAAAGTCGGAAAACCATGTTTTTTCATCGATCAATATGGTATATTGACTTAAAAGAAACACTTTCAGACACACGATTCTAGTAGGGTTGGCCACAACCATACATACATACCTATATACGGTGTATATACGGTAAATTTAGCAGGGGAATTACCATTCATACGGTCATATGCAATGTACTCATACGGTTCTGACCAACCCTAGATGCTAGTGGAAAAAGACACAGGGAATGAAAGAGGTTGGAGGGAACGAGGCACCTTGATGAAGGGTTTTGTGCATTGAGTTGCATTGAAGGGTTTTATGCATTAAGTTGCATTGAAGGGTTTTATGCATTTTTATGCATTGAAGGGTTTTATGCATTGAGTTGGCTGAATCTTTATGCCAACCTTTGTGAATCTTGCCAACCTTTCTTGCCAACCTTTGTGAATCTTTATGCCAACCTTTGTGTGTCACGCCAACCTTTATGCATTGAGTTGGCTGAATCTGCGTGACGAGGCACCTTGGTGAAGGATTTTATGCATTGAGTTGCATTGAAGGGTTTTATGCATTGAGTTGGCTGAATCTGCATGACGAGGCACCTTGGTGAAGGATTTTATGCATTGAGTTGCATTGAAGGGTTTTATGCATTGAGTTGGCTGAATCTGCGTGACGTTGCCATAAAGTGCTTCGGGTTTTCTTGCTCTAAATAAATAGGGTTGGCCTGCATCATATAAATTCGAGGTATGTGCGGTGTTTTTGGCAGGGAAATCACCAAGTCTACGGTCATATACGGTGTGTATGTGGTATTTTTGGCAGGGAAATCACCAAGTTTACGGTCATATACGGTGTGTATGTACGGTGTTTTTGGCAGGGAAATCACCAAGTTTACGGTCATATACGGTGCATATACGGTATATAGGCAGATATAGGTAATGGGTTTTATTATATTATATGTACATACGGCTCTGGCCAACCCTATACTCAAGGGGGAAAAACTGAGAAGCATTGATGATCTGATGTGCGTCAAGAGGCAACGCCTAGACTCGGCCAGCTCTGGGGAAATGTTGGTCGACACAACACGGGCACTCTTAAAGTCTAGCAATGCTGCCCCTAATTATGGCACTCTGATTATGGCACTCTTTTTAAGTCTAGCAGTACTGCCTCTGATTATGGCACTCTTAGAGTCTAGCAATGCTGCCCCTGATTATGGCAGGTGAATTGTGAACTGAACTTGAAGGCCACTGCCAGCTCTAGAAAGTTATGTCGATTCTGCCGACGCAACACTGGGCATGCTAACTTAACACAGCCTCTAGTATGGGACAGGTGGACAGACAACTGGCCTTGAAGGCCACGGCCAGCTGTGTTGATTTTTGTGTCTGCACAACATCGGGCATTCCAATTGAACCCATTCTGATTTATCTAAGGTGGATTTTGAACAAGCCTTAAAAGCCAAGGCCAGCTCTGGGGATGTATCAGCATATAATTGTGTCAAATTTAACGTATCCTCTGATCTATCAAAGGTGAACCGTGAATGGGCCCTATAGGCCATAACCAGCTCTGGGGAGATGTCTCAGCATCTAATTGTGCATTGAGCATTCCCCTGATGTATATCACAGGTGGATTGTGAACGGGCCTCATTGACTCAATGACTCATTGACTTAATCGAGACTCATTGACTCAATCGAGACGCATTGACTCAAATTGAGCATATTCCCTGATGTCTCACAGGTGGATTGTGAACAGGCCTCGAAGGCCACAGCCAGCTCTGGGGAAGGGCAAGGCCCTAGCACAGGTGGGTGCAAGTATTAAGGGGTGTCGGTAGTTGTTCTATGAACACAAAGTGGCATGTGTAATATGGGTGCTAGTGTAAAGGGGTGTCGGTGGTAGTTTAGTAAACACAAATTGCCATGTGCAATATGGGTGCAAGTATTAGGGGTGTCAGTAGATTTCTAGAACACAGAGTGCCATTTGCAGTAAGGGTGCAAGTATTAAGGAGTGTCGGTAGTAGTTCAGTAAACACAAATTGCCATGTGCAATATGGGTGCAAGTATTAAGGATTAAGGGTGTCAGTAGATCTGTAAAACACAAAGTGCCATGTGCAATAAGGGTGCAAGTATAAAGGTGTGTCGGTAGTAGTTTTGTATACACAAATTGTTGTGTGCAATATGGGTGCAAGTATTGGGAGTGTCAGTAAATCTGTATAGACAAAGTGGCATGTGTAATATGGCAAACAGTTCATTCTATACGGCAAGTTGCTTGAAGAGGGGGGGGTAGTCCCTGGCGCAGGTGCGTGGGAATGTGTGATTAGTTGCCTACATGCAATATGGGCTCTTGTTGCTGAAGAACAAAAGGGTGACAAACACGTGTTTTGTGGTAAAAAGATTGTCCCAACATCTTCGCTGCCTTTGTATATTTTTTCCCGGTGAAAGTAGGAGGTGCATTTATGGGTTAAGGAGTGGGGTGATGGGAGGGTGCCTGCATTGTTTGTCGCTTGAAAAGAAGGAGAGATGTTGTCCATTGTATATGAACAATGCCTATTTCAGGAGAGGTACTCACTAAGGGAGAGGTACCTACTTCCAAATCCATGCCAATAGTGCTTAGGCTATCTGTTTTATTTTTCTCCTCACTGAGAGTGCTTGCATTGCATGGAGCAATGGAAAGTAGCGCTTGCGTACAGCAATGTGATGCGTACGGCAATGTGACATGTGCATACAGCAATGTGAAATGCGTACAGCCAAACCTCCCTTCAACACTGTGGTGGAGTAATATTACATTCTGCTGTGGAGTCTTAAGTACCAAAGCAGCTCTTTTCCATTTTCAGTTGCTCATCCTAGCCAGCACACAAATCAAAAATTTTTTTTTCCATACTTTTTCTGTTGCTCATCCTAGTCAGCACACTATTATAATTGTTATCGTTCTCTGTCCTTTCTTCCACCATATGCATTGCCCTCAGACACTTTCTTCCACCATATGCATTGCCCTCAGACAGTTGTACGATATGGGCACCTCGCTTCCCTGGCTTCCTGCCTTGTTCGTGCTACTGTTGTGCCATTGAATGAAATCGAGCAAAGGAAGGAAATTCAAAGAATCAAAACGAGGTGTTGGAAAATGTCATCATCATTAACTGGTGTTTTTGATGTTATGTCATCATCATTAACGGTGTTTTCGATGTTGTGTCATCATCACTAACTGGTGTTTTCGATGTTGTGTCATCATCACTAACTGGTGCTTTCGATGTTATGTCATCATCAATAAACTGGTGCTTTCGATGTTATGTAATCATCGTTAACTGGTGCTTTCGATGTTATGTCATCATCATTAACTGGTGCTTTCAATGTAATGCTAAAACCATTTACAGGGAAACGTGCCCGCGGTGAGCAGGCGTCCAAGCAGCAGCAGCAGAGGCAGCTGCAGCAAGAGGAACAGCGGCAGCGGTGTAGCGGGAGTAAGAACGAACACCACCCTGTAGCTTGTGATGCGTGTGGAGAGGAAGTTGGGGTGTTTGATGTGGCTGAAGAGCTCTACCACTTCTTGACAGCGTTTCCGTCTAACGCTTAACCTCAATGATCTGATTCTTTCTTCAGCATTTGCCTTTCTTGCTTAACGCCTGGACTGTGCACCTAAGTTTAGGTGCCATGAGTCGTTTTTCCAAATGATTTACCTAATTAGCGTGTGCCTTGAGATGCGTGTCAGTGTGTCGATCAGTTTGCTGTCTATTCTATGTTGTTGGATACCATCAGTTCGTTTGTACATCAGATAACTTATGTGAGGTGCACTTAATAGCCCATAGCTCTCTTTTGCTGCATTTGTGATGTTTGGATTATGACAGGCAGCTCTCTTGGTTATTGTGCTGCTTACCTAGTTTATAAAATATATGCAGGCAAAGAAAACCACTCCCCACGTTCAAAAAGTTAGTTAAGGAGAAGGAATCACTTTGCTATTGGGTACCGTGAAACTCCTCCACAAAAAGAATAAGAAAAGGATCAATGGGGATCAGGAGGGATGCAGGCTTGACTTAAAACCGTCTCATGAAGAGAGTTGATTATATTGCTGGAAAGGGCAGGTCTGGTATGGACGAGAATGGCAGCATAATTGACAGAATGGACATGAAGCTTGGAAGCATGTGTCAACTATTTGAGAATTAAGACCCAGCTCCTTAAAAGGCCCCAGCGTGGGATTGTTGTAGATGGTGCCGCCCACTCCCAAAAGGATGGTGTGGAGGGTAACGGAGGCTCCTTGCTTGAAGGATGGAGCAGAGGCCTTTTTGCTGTTCCTACTTGGCGCTCAGCTGATTCTGCAGTCTAGTGTCCTCTCACAGCACTTTATCTCGATGAGGTGTATGTCAAATTGGAGAATGCCGAGATCTTTGGGTTGATGCTGTCTGGGGAAGGTGGCTCTGCTTATGGCTGGCAGTGCTGCTGAAGTGCTTCCGATCTCCCCCTGCCACTCCTAAGAATCCACCCCCCTATATTACTAGTAGCCTGTTGCTATTTTGTTCTTGCAAAGATAGAAGCAGCCAGTACAGCATCCGGACGCCTGGAGGGAAACGTATTGTTGTCTGAAAAGTGGGGTGGAAAGAGCCACTTTGGTATAATTTTTTTTTTTTTTTTTGGTGGGGGTTGTTACACGGTCCTCAGCAAGGGCCTGACAGAATGAAGGGAAAAAAACCTATAAGACTGGGAAAAGGAATCCTCCTGCCTAAACAGAAAAACCCTCCTTGAAAAACCACAGTCTGAGAAATTGGCCCACGCTCGCAAGAGCACAAGCTAAGAGTGTGTCTGAAGAAC
>Ga0307945_1004417_pt1 | contig 11352 bp, 14 predicted proteins | sample OrgLakmetagen228_FD_201818 | JGI IMG/M metagenome (GOLD analysis project Ga0307945, IMG submission 201818) | Saline water microbial communities from Organic Lake, Antarctica - #228 | ecosystem: Environmental > Aquatic > Non-marine Saline and Alkaline > Saline | place: Antarctica: Organic Lake...
CCCCCTCTCTCACAAGGAACACATTCCGATGGACGCGCAACAAGTTGGCAATGTCTGCATGTTCCCAGTAGGAACATCGTAAGCAACAGCAGCGTGAAGCTGTGGCATCACTTGTCGACCAAGTGGAAAAAGGGGGAGCTCAGAAGTGGGGCTCGCAGGTTCAAGGAGAAAGGCGCTGTAGGTTGTAGAGGTTCTCCGAGTCTTCGAGCTTGTGGTGGTGGTCGCTATGCTTGCTCTGGACCACAGAGTTTTGAGGTCGGAGCGCCCGGTTGGAGAAGAATATGACCTGCACAATGTGTGTGCGTGTGCGCATGTGTGTATGTTGTTGCGTGTATGTGTGTACGAGTATGTGCGTGGGCTTATGAGTGTGGGTGCGTGTATGCAGATGTTAAAGTGCGTGTGTGTGTGCGTGTGTGCGTGTGTTCAAGTGCGTGAGTAACCTCGTTGCACGTGGCTTCATAATTGGTCATGAGCACATCACGAGCACCGTGGCAGCTTAAAGATGCACAAAAGCAGTGTGCTGTTTGTTACATCATCCGCTGTCATGCCATACACCAACCCTCGCATTGCTGATCTCTAGCGAACAGGTTTCACACTCAGAGATTCTCAGCAACGAAACATTATTTGCTTATTTGACATCTGCACAGACAAGCGCCATGCGTTCACACGAGCGCGTGCACACACAATTGGTGAGGTGCTTTCAAGTACGCACAGGTGCTTCTGCCGGCATGCATTGACTGCCTCCAGACTGAGTACCATTGCTTGCTTGCTGCAGACTGATTACCTTTGCTTGCACGACATCGCACACATTATCTCCCTCTCTGACTGCTGTTCAGACAGAGCATTGATGCTTGCATGCCATGTGCCATTACACACATATCTCCCTCAATGACACTCAGGACCACCCTGAGGAGCTTCTCAGGATGTTTCTGCAGCTCCTCAACGCCATCTGTTGTTTCGTCAGATAACTGCAACATTTAAATAATACATAATCATACGAACCTTACGTGTTACTTACCATACACACTTACCATTGCTCAGGCCACCACCACCGTTGTTCAGACAGAGCATTGATGCTTGCATGCCACCCATTGCTCACACATGTATCTCCCTCAATGACACTCACCATTGCTCAGACCACCACCACCGTTGTTCAGACTGAGCAATGATGCTTGCATGCCACCCATTGCTCACATTTCTCCCCCAACGACACTCACCATTTCTCAGGCCACCACCACTGTTGTTCAGACTGAGCATTGATGCTTGCATGCCTTTCATTGCACACACATGTATCTCCCTTAACGCCACTCACCATAGCTCATACCACCACCACCGTTGTTCAGACTAAGCAATGATGCTTGCATGCCACCCATTGCTCACATTTCTCCCCCAACGACACTCACCATTGCTCAGGCCACCACCACCGTTGTTCAGACTGAGCATTGATGCTTGCATGCCTTTCATCACACACACACACACACAAACACACACACACACACACACACATGTACCTCCCTCAACGACACTCACCATTGGCGTGCTCAGTAGCGACAGTGCAATGATCCCTGTCAGCAGCTCGTAGACCTACGGGGCAGGAGAGATTGTGATTTATCACATGTCAATTCTAAGTATGTATTGTGTGTGTCACACGCGTGATGTGTGTCACACGTGTGATGTGTGTGTATGTGCGTGTATGTATTTTGCGTGTCACACGTGTGATGTGTGGTATTATAACAAGTTGGGAGCAGGAAGACAAGCACTCCGTGCTGTTTGGTTCCTTTCCTGCACCCTTTGTAGCTTCCTGAATCATCTATGTGTTGGACACATAAGCTTACCTGCACATGCTTTTAGGTTTCGCACATTCCTGTGTCTGAGCGTGGAAGTTAGTACAAAGATGCGCGTTGCAGCGAAAAAACTGCTGCTCTTTTTTGTGTAATATGCTGCAACAACCCTCTGTTTGCCTATTGCTTTGGCCGAACTAATGACGGCGGAAAGGCTTGTGGAAAGGCTACTACTTAATGTGCTCTTCTAGAGAATTCCACCTCCGTGCAACCACTTGCTATTCCCTAGGACACACTTCCACTCCGTGCAACCACTTGCTGTTCCCTAGGGAGGGGAGCAACAGGATGCAAGTGTGTTTGTATGTGTGTGTGCGTGTGTGTGTGCGCGTGTGTGCGTGCATGCATGTGAGCAACCTCCGTGCAACCATTTACTATTCCCCAGGACACACTTCCACTCCGTGCAACCACTTGCTGTTCCCTAGGGAGGGGAGCAACAGGATGCAAGTGTGTTTGTGTGTGTGCGCGTGTGTGCATGTGCGTGTGCATGTGTGTGTGCGTGCATGCGTGTGTGCAACCTCCATGCAACCACTTGCTATTCCCTAGGACACACTTCCATTCCGTGCAACCACTTGCTGTTCCCTAGGGAGGGGAGCAACAGGATGCAAGTGTGTTTTGTGTGTGCGCGCGTGTGTGCATGTGCGAGTGTGTGTGTGCGTGCATGCGTGTGTGCTTGATGTGTGGGAGCGCCTGTCCGTGCTTGCCTTTTGGGGAGAGCGCAGGGGAGTGCTGTGGGGACGAGTGGCTGTGGGCTTGCAGGGACGAGGGGGTGAGCAGGAGGGCATGGCTCGCAAAAATGAGCAAGGGGGCCGTCAACAGGGACAGAGAAGTTACCCCTAGCAGCAAGGCATACACCTGCAGCCGTGTACGGGATGGGGGAGGGTGGATGGGTGGGGATAGGGGTGTATTATTCAGGGATTTTGGAGACGACGCGAGAATGTGTATGTGTGTGTTGAAAGGGGGGGTGTATTCAGGGATTTGGGAGACGACACGGAGTACGTGTATGTGTGTTTTGAGGGGGGGGTGTAGGACTGGCCAGGACTGTGTAGATATGCACTGCATTTGGCCGCAATTTTGCAAGTTCGCCCGGCCCACAATACCATTTACATCATGTGATTACTGTACCTAATTTTACATCAACCCACATTAATATCGCTTTTCACGAGGTCACTGCAGTAAGCTGTAGGATACATTTATATTCACCCTACGGGGATTGTTCGGGGTTGCTGAGAATTAAGTTTTTGGAGGTCCCCCGCCCCCCCCTCTTGCTGAATAGGGCTAAAGGCCTTGGGGGGTTGTGCAGCGTTTTATGAAATGTCTGCAAATAAGTGGTCACATGCCGTGTGTGCATGCGGCAAGCAAAGCGAATCCAAAACAGCAGAGATGTCAGCAAGTATGTGGTCACATGCCGTGTGGAAAGGAAATCCAAGACAGCAGATATATTTGTAAATATGTGGTCACATGCTGTGTATGCGTGCGGCGTGCAAAGCAAATCCAAAGCAGCAGAAATATCTGCAAGTACGTGGTCACATGCTGCGTGTGTGTGTGTGTGTGCTGCTGTGGTCAGGCCTGAGCATGCGTCAGTGCATGGCGAGCTAAATAAAGCAAATAAAAGGAAGTTTAGCCAACCTCCTTTCCAGTTGCGTAGTTGTGTGCGGGGGCCTCCACAATTTTGGTGGAGTGTGTGTGTGTGTGTGTGTGTGCCTTTTGAAAGGATAAAAAAGGATTTAGGGAAGGAAAGGAAAGGAAAGGAGAAAGGACACATACACATGGATTTGCACAATCGGCAGGGGTTTGCGCTGCACAAGCACGCAGACATGCCACACCAATTTCGTGTCAGTCTCTGCAGCAGGCGTAGCCGTGAGGAGGCTAGGTCAAGGTTTGAGCATTAACAGCTTGCCCAGCCTTCAGCGCTAGCAGGAATTACACACGTGGTCTTATGGGAAGCAATCAGTTGGAGTCTACTCTTTTATAATGGGGTTTGCTCTTTCTTATTGTTGGAGTTAACCTTCGATTTTGACCTTATTTTGAATATATAAATTTTAATTCGTGCAGGCACTCCGTGTTGTGTGTGTTTGCCTTTGACACTGTGCTAGGCACTGCAGGAGTGACTTGGGTGTGAGATGGGCGTAATTTCTTCTACTTTTTCCTGCAGGCACTCCGAGTTGTGTGTGTTTGCCTTTGACACTGTGCTAGGCACTGCAGGAGTGCCTTGGGCGTGATGGGCGTGATTTCTCAAGAAATCACACCCATCTCACCCTTTTCCTTCCTTCTGTTTCCCTTCAATCGCAAGTTAAAGGTTGGCCATGTCTTGCAAGTGGAGCTGCAGGCCCAAAACACCTGCACTCTGACATTCTATACAAACACTAGCTCACTAGCTCAAGAGTGTGCAGATGCATTTTTTTAAACAAACCTCCTGTGTGTGTGTTTGTGTGTGTGTGAGTGTGTGTGTGTGCGTGTGTGTGTGTATGTGTGTGTGTTTGTGTGTGTGTGCGTGCGTGCGCGTATGTGCTGGTGTGTCGAGTGACTCATGACCGAAAAGTGACACAACGTGACACAGGCACTTCTGTTACACACACACACACACACGCACACACGCACGCACACAAACACGCACACACACACCTGTGAGGTCACGATCTTGAGCTGTGCCGCCATTGATAGCAGGATGAAGGCAAACTCGCCCACGTGCCCCATGCTCACCTGCAGTGGTACCAGACAACACAAGAGTGAGAGCAGGTCACTGCACAAGGTATGCAAGCACAGAGAGAATGTACAACTACATAGGATTTGCCGTTTGTAGGGTTGGCCAGAATTGTACATCCACACTGTGTATGACCGTACGCATGGTACTTTCCCTGCTGAAATTACTGTAAGTACACTGTATATAAGTGTATGGTTTTAGCTAACCCTAGCCTTTGTCAACCAAATGGCTGGTTTGAAGGCAATTCAGAGCATGTTACTGTATGTGATACGCAAGCACAAAGAGAACGCAAAGAGTCCCATGGAAACGGTCAATTCGTTTCAGCTCAGTTGCCGGTTTGAAATACACATGTGCGCAAATAGATGCATGCAATACACGTGTGCGCAAACAGATGCATGCAATACACGTGTGCACAAACAGATGCATGTGTAGGGTTGGCCAGAATCGTATGTATACAACGTATATGACTGTACATTTGGATATTTCCCTGCCAAAAATACCGTGTATACACCGTATACATTCATATATATATGGTTCCAGCCAACCCTATGCATGTGGCATTTAGTACCTGTAGAACAAATTTCAAACACGTAAAACACAGTCGCATTGCTCAGGCACAAGCGGCTTGACCTGAATACATCATTATTACTAACATCCGAGTACATATCCAAAGGGACTTAAGTGAACGCCATGACAAAGCACTGCCCGGAAACCTGCATTGTTTCCACTGCTTGGAAATTGCTTACTAGCAAATTACCAGCATTCTATTTCGAAAATGGTTGAGCATTTAAAAAGCTCACTCCCACTGCCCGTGCAGTCCTCCAGTTTGTCCCATACGCACGCGTGCACGACCAGTGCGATGAGCGTGTTTCTCCACAACTCGGTAGCAACGCTACGCACACCACACTGCGCTCACTCACCCCCACTGCCCATGCTGTCCATACCGACACATAACCAGGGCAATGGGCATGTTTTTCCACAACATGACAGCAACGCTGCACACACACACACGCACACACACACACACACACACGCACACACACACACACACAACCGCACCACACTGCACTCACTCACCCCCACTGCCCACGCAGTCCTCCAGCTTGGCCCATACGCACGCACGCACGATTATGGCGGTGAGCGCATTTCTCCAATACATGACAGCAACGCTACACACACACACAACCGCACCACACTGCACTCACTCACCCCCACTGCCCACGCAGTCCTCCAGCTTGGCCCATACGCACGCACGACCAGTGCGATGAGCGTGCTCTTGACGACCACCAGCAGAAGCATGCCAGTACCTAGGACGTGTATATGCTGCCACAAGAACCTGAGTGTAGTGTAGAGTATGTGTGTGTTGTTGTTGTGTGCATGTGTGTGTGTCATTGTATCTTGTGCATGTGTGTGTGTCTGTGTGTCTTGTGCGTGTTGTGTGTGTGTTGTGTGTGCGTAGATGCGCGTGCAAGCACGAGAAACGTCGCACACAAAGAGCCTGGACTTTTTTGTGCCACGAGCCTCAGCTTTTCACAACTCGTGAGGATGTTGGCGATCTTCCTGACAGTTAATACATACAAAATTGCGTTAGCGTTGCAGCAGCAGCAGGAAGAGCAGCAGCAGCAACAGCAGCAGCAAGAGCAGCAGCAGATTCTTGCTGCAGCCAAATGTTCTATGGCGGGCATCTGCCTCTTGCGATATCCTAAGTATGTTGTTTTGAATGTGAGATGTGCCGTCGTCCATGTGAGATGTGGCACGTATGCACACGCAAACATGCCTGAATGTTTACGCAAGCAGTTATAACCACTCTTTGGCACACACACACACACACAAACACACACACACACAAACAAGAAAAAACACGCGCACACATGCAAGCGTTTCCTTACGTTGGAGCTAGCAGCAGGCCGATAGAGGACAGGAACAGGGTGGCCATGATGCTGGTGAGGCTGTTGATGCTGTCATGTAAATGGTGCACCTCAGCTGAGGAGCCAATGCCGCCTGCACTGCCCCCGTGCCCTGTTAAAAGCATGTATGTGTGTGTGGGTGTTTGTGTGGGTGTGTGGGTGGGGTGGGGTGGGGGGTATGCGTATGTGTGTGTGCGTATTTGTGTGTATGTGTGTAAGTGCGTTTATGTGTGTGTATGCATGAGTGTACAAGTATACATGTGTGTCTAGCTTCTGTTAGCGCTTGTGTGTGCTTGTGTAAACAAGTGTGTGTGTGTGTATGTGTATGTGTGTGTGCGTGTGTGTATGTGTGTGTGTGTGTGTGTGCACCTCAGCAGGAGCCTGCACTGCCTGCACTACCTCTGTGCCCTGTAGTTTGAGAGCACGTCTGTGCTCTTTGTGTGTGTATGTGTGTGTGCCTGTGTACTTGTGAGCGTGCTGTTACGCATGTTTAACGTTTGCAGTTTCAAGCAGAAAAGAATACACACGCGCACGCACACACTGCCTCTCTCACACACCCACAAATACACACACATACCTGCAGCTGCTATGCTTATGCACACCCCTGCCAAAATGGCCCCTAGCTCTGAAGAAAGGCCCCAGCAATCCAAGAGCCATGCCATACTAAAGCAGAAGCCCACCAACAAAAGCTGCACTAAGTCCGGGCTGGCGGCCCTGGAAGGTGTTGAAGTGCGTACGTGTGTGTGTGTGTGTGTGTGTGTGTGTGTGTGTGTGTGTGTGTGTGTGTGTGTGTGTGTGTGTGTGTGTGTGTATCTGCAAGCTTTGCCAAATAGAAGGTTTTCACATTTCAGGTTAAATCAAATGACTTTCAACTGTCTCTGGTTAGAGGTCAGAGAAAGGAGGAGGCAAAGATGACACACATAAATATTGCATCGCATTCTTGGATAAGGTCGTTAAAATGATTGGATGAAGTCGTTAGAATGATTGGAACCACAGCACGTTTCCAGCAGTCTGTGAACTAAAGAATCCACAAGCTCTTATACACACACATGAGCATGCAGGACACACACAATTACAAGAAACACGCACACACTCACTAACACACAGACACATGCACACAGCACAACCACACGCACACACATGCACACGCACAACACGCACACAAGCACACACACTGCAACATGCATACACACACGCACCTCCTAAGCGTGCGGAGCAAGGGCCGCAGTATGATTGTAGAGAACAGGGAGCACAGCACCACAATGACTGCCAGCTTCATGAATACCTTCAGCACCAGCAGTACAGCGATTCCCTGCACGTGCACAGGAGGCAGAGTTTTTTGTTGGAGGAGTGTTCAGGGGTATGTCGTGAGTGTTCAGGGTATGTCGTGAGTTTTTTGTTGGAGGAGTGTTCAGGGTATGTCGTGAGTGTTCAGGGTATGTCGTGAGTTTTTTGTTGGAGGAGTGTTCAGGGTATGTCGTGAGTGTTCAGGGTATGTCGTGAGTTTTTTGTTGGAGGAGTGTTCAGGGTATGTCATGATTGTTCAGGGTATGTCGTGAGTTTTTTGTTGGAGGAGTGTTCAGGGGTATGTCGTGAGTGTGAGAGGGTGGTACAGACGAAAGTTCTTGTTAACTGAGTTTGTTTGAAGTGTGTTGAGGGGCAGATTATGGGGTGCGCCGTGAGTGTGTGAGGGTGTTACAGGGGGCGGGGTTCTTGTCGTTGGATTTTAAAGTGTGTTTAGGGGCAGGTGATGGGCTACGTCATGAATGTGTGAGGGTGGTACAGAGGGCGCAATAGTATTTGGATTTGTTGAAGCATGTTTGAGGGTACGTCATGAATGTGTGAGGGTGGTACAGGGGGCGCAATTGTTTTTGGATTCGTTGAAGCATGTTTGAGGATACGTCATTTTATTGAATGCATGAACGGGGGCAGAACGGGAGGGCCTCCCAAGCTGCACCCAAGGGGAATATACAGCTTAGGGTTGCAGACTTCTTCAAGCCTAGCAACCAGACAGCAAGTCAGAAGGCGGCAGAAGAGCAGCAAGCAGGCAAGGCGTGCATGCAGAGCATGAGGGGACAGGGCAGTACAGGCAGCAGCAGCAGCAGGAAAGAAGAGGCCACCTGGTAGGCCTAGGCTGACCACAGGCATCAGCAGCAGGGAGGACTGCAGACGCGCAAGCACATGCAGCTCAGAGGGCTAAAAGGCCCTTGCGTAGGCTCGCGTTGTGTTAATTAATATAAAGCTTGCATTGGGGCTGTATTAGTGGGCTTTCCAAATCTCGCATTCGTTATGCATCAGTACGGTATATGTTCATTTATGTAAACACATACACAGTGACAGAAAGAGCCTGATCATAAGAGGCATAATAGGGATAATTTGTAGCGACACAAGAGGCGTAGCAATAAGAGCAGGGTTGGCCAGAACCGTGTATATACCGTATTTGACCGTATATTTGGTGATTTCCCTGCCAAACAAAACGCGCCTGCACCTGAAATTTAAACCCTATAATTCTGGCTCGTTCTAGGCATTATATTTGCCAAAATGTTTTTATTGATATAATTTTAATATCGCTGCAAGCTGCGTGCTCAATAAGTGCTGTTGTAGTTTCCATGTGACCCCACAGTGCTTCTGCTCGGACCCTCAGGCCCCCTTACCATCTCTAGGCTTTGTGTGAAGGGAAGGAATGAAACCTTACAGGCTGTCAGCAGTGGGAAATAATATCGCAAATTCCTAACACAGCGCTGTGCTTGCCAAAGGGTGAAGAGGAGAGGAGCGAATTCTGTCAGGCCGCTCATACCGCGTTTCCTCTCGGTTTGCTCATCAGAGTTGCGGACCAAAACAAAGAATATAATATCGTATTGCGCTTGGTTGTTTTGCGAATAAATAAACAATTATTGATGCCCTCACAATTGTCAGGCCGAAAAAAACCAAGTTTTTCCGGACCTGAAGTTCGACTTTCCATCGGGGACAATTCTGAGCTCCACATAGGACCCCAGTTTTTTAAGGGACATCCATCATCATTATGCCCGAGTTGCACCCTGAGAAGCAGACGTGGTTCCGCCTTGAGAGCTTCTGAGGCTGACATCGCCCTGAGCAGCTTGCAAGCACCTGATGCTGACCAGCAGTACCTGCCCCATTTGGACTTTGGGCAGACTCGTGCACAGCCTCCATGTGGGTTCCAGCTCCTCCAGGAGAGAAGCATGAAGGCTGCTGCTACTGTCTCAGGTGCAAACTCCTGGAACACGGTGTGCTTGCATGCAGCAGGCAGCCATCCTCCAGCAGCAGCACAAGAAGCAAAAGCACAGGCACCCAGAAGAGGGAAGGGAAGCCGTATTCATATAATACGCCGTATGGGAATTAACGTATTTTACCATATTGGGCAAATCGGGCCGTATTATACAATTACAATTTAAACCGATTTTTGACGATTTTGCCGTTTTTTGCCTTTTCAGACGAATTCCCGCCCAGGAACGACCTTCCAGCGAGCTTCCAATGTCATTTTTATTTGAACCAATTACATTTTATATATTGGAAAATAACTGGATACGTTTTGGGTGAGTTTGGGTCGAATCGGGTCCATTTTGGGTTAAAAACCGGCACCCCAAATTTGCATAAAATACAGTATCGTATTATACGCGTATTGCGTATTTTACACGTATTTTTCCGTATATTGAACGTCTCTGAAGTCCGTATGACCCATCCCTGGTTATTTTAATTATTTGGGCACCTCGCAAAAAATAGGCCTCGCAATACAAAAAGCGCAAGACGGTAAAGTTTAAATGGGGCCAATCGGTGGCCTGGTTGGATTTTGGTGAATTATTTCGACCCCAGACATACAGGGGTCCTGCGGCTCGTTGTTTGCAACATTGTTTGGAGAAATCAATAGCCTTCCAAGTCCCAATATGGTGAAGGGATAGGGGAGATAGAGCACAATTTGGCTTATTGGCACTAATTGGCAGTAATTAGTTTGCAAGGGGGTGGGCCATTCACGTGGACAACCAGTAATAACCTTGCCTACGAGGTTCCAGCGACCTCTCACCTTTTGTTCTGCAGCGTCGCTCGAATCTGCGAGTGCAGGCAGCAGGAGAAAGGAGGGGGGCGATGGTGTTTGTGTGAGAGCATGTGAGGGGAGGAGAGGTCAGGCAAGCAACCACATGCATTTAACAGGCAGGTGTGTGTGCGATGACATCTGTTGGTGCGCACGCGAGGCAAGCACGTGCATGCATTCAAATGGCGGGAGTGTGCCATGGCATCTTTTTGTGTGCATGCCAGGCCTTGTACAACGTGTTAACTTTTGCTTACAAGCCTTGCTAGCGTCATGGCGTTACAAGTGAGGGGTCAATGCAGGTGCAGGCATGACACATACGCGCGCACACACACACACACACACACACACACACACACACACACACACACACATATACACACACACACGTATGCGCCCACGCACAAAATCATACACACACACGCTCACACAAATACATACAGGGTCGATGCAGGTGCAGGCATGACTGACACATACGCACACACACACATACGTATGCGCCCACGCACAAACTCATACATACACACGCTCACACAAACACATACAAGGTCGATGCAGGTGCAGGCATGACTGACACGTACGCATACACACATACGTATGCGCCCACGCACAAAGTCATACACACACACGCTCACACAAATACATACAAGGTCGATGCAGGTGCAGGCATGACTGACACATGCACACACACATGTATGCACCCACGCACAAACTCATACACACGCACACACACTCACACAGATACATACACACATGCGTGTGCAGAAAGGGATGTGTTCACAAGCATGAACACGTACAACTGCCAAAACCCTATACACACACCTGCCAAAACACCACACGCAAGGCACACCTGACTGC
>Ga0307945_1004421_pt1 | contig 11348 bp, 17 predicted proteins | sample OrgLakmetagen228_FD_201818 | JGI IMG/M metagenome (GOLD analysis project Ga0307945, IMG submission 201818) | Saline water microbial communities from Organic Lake, Antarctica - #228 | ecosystem: Environmental > Aquatic > Non-marine Saline and Alkaline > Saline | place: Antarctica: Organic Lake...
CCCCCCCCAATCCGCATGGTAGCAGAGCTCAATGCTACAGATGGTATATAAAAGCAAAATCTTTCAGGTGGCACTTAGCCGATAAAATTTTTATCAGCACTGTTTTGGGAGCTTTAGCGCTTGGACGAAGTAATTGAAAAGTCTAAATCCTTTTTTACATGGCCTAAATCTGTGCAAATCCTTGAATTGTTGCCGCAAGGGCGTTTCCCTTTCTCCTCTATGCTGAGTCAAATCACAGGCAAATAGGCTTAAAGAGAGCACATGAAGTAACGAGCGTGTATGCTAAATGTTACGCACTACCTGATCTGCGGTATTTAGGTGAAGCGTGACTTTGCTGGTTCCACGCTAAGGACAGTGCGAAAAGCGTTGGGCAGTGATGACAAGATGACGGCAGCCTGCAATTCAGCAGGCGTGCATGCCCAAGCCTTTTTAGAAGCTAGCCCTGAGGATGGTGACTTGCCAAGTGTGGAGTCGTGGTTGCAAGGGCAAGGTCTCAGCTCAGTGCCGTTGTGAGCAGTCTCTAGGTTGTTGACGTCTTTTCTTGGCGCTTTGCGCTCATTGCGTTTCTTGCTTGTCCTTCATTTTACCAAAGATGTCCAGTCTTCTCTGTTTGCTTGACCTGTATGATTTCTAAATTTAAGGTTTACATGGTTAACAAGTAAAAGTCCTTCAGTCAAGAAGTATGACTGCTCTCCTGTTCATATTGTAAAACAAGTTCAAGAAGGTCTAAGATGGATGGTCGCGCCCAATTGGTGCAGTGACAAACTCCTCATGACATTTTTGCTCAGAACCATCTTCAAATACTCCGGCAAAACAAATGGTGCACGTGCATCAGAAACCAATTTTTCAGGCAAAGCAAACCAATTGTGATAAATCACCGGCTTTTTTAAACAAGAGCAAGGGTCTTGACCTTGTGCCTCTCTCCAAACTGGTGCCTGAATCTGAAGTATGAGCAAATTAGAAATATTTAGCTTCCTGTAATGTATAAAGTCACTTTTGTTTACAGTGCCATTCTGCAACTCACCAAAAGGGTTACAAGGGTTACAAGGATGGCCTACAGCCCGAGACTCTGGCTGATGGCAATTGGCTGGTGAAACAATATCAACCAGTGTCGAAAATTGAAACTAAATCTGACACAAACTTGAGGAGTCTGTATGAGTCTTGATTCAAGAATGCATTGATCTCAAAATCAGTGATACTGTTATGACAAGCCAAGAAAGGAATAAATTCAGAGCTCGAAGGAGCAAACGCACGCAGAGTCTTAAACATTCCTTCAAAAAGGTCTGTACCTCATGCGCAGCACGCACACTTCAGCACACTTGCAAACGATACATACGTCACTGCTTTCTTGTTTACTGCGCGAGGACATGAAAAATTAGCTTCCCTCCATACCTTCAAATGTCTGAAACGCAAATCGCAGGGGGGATGGGAACCTGTGTGGCTCTCATCATTTTCTGTTTGAACATTGCACTACCTTGCAGTCCATTGAACGCATTCGAGACTTGAGCAGACCAGCAAGAACTATCAAAAGAAGCAAGATACAAATCTGCCTTCAGCTCACGACGTAGAGTCTCACTGTTGGAATCAAGCATGCTATTAAAAACCTGATGGAAGCATGGAACCAGAAAAATTGCAAGGGCTCTTGACCGCACTCTCTAAGCACCGCCCAATTTGTTGTGCTGTTCTTCACTCCAAGAATGCGCCTCAAGGAAGACAGATGCCTCTTTTGTAACTGGCTACCAAATTCACTGCCTTCACTCAGATACACTGTGCCCCACACCTGACTCGCATACATCCCAGCAGGAATACCATACACCTTAGACAACCAGAGCAACTAACCAAAAGCATACACCTTAGACAACCAGAGCAACTCACCAAAAGCATTTTTCATCTGTCTAGCCCAGCAATTAGAAGCACCAGAATCCCCAACGGAAGTATCTGCTTTCATCACATCGCGTAAAGTATTGCCGTTTAAATCAACCATCGTCGGAATGTTGAAAAGCCTTACTGGTTGACCTCTTACGCTTCTTGAGTGCTTACCAGAAAACCAGATGATCAAACGCCTTGGTTTCTCGAGTAAGCACAAAACAAGCCTGTTGAAGAGTTGCTTAATAAGCATAAGAAGCTCTGGGATAAGCCGGGTGGGATTTAGATCAATAAGCGCTCAGTGTGTTACAATATGCCAGGCCAATAAGCCTGACCAGGAAGCCGCAAATAAATCAGGACAAAAGCCACAATATGCCAGGCCTTTTTAATCAACCATGCATCCTGTTTCAAAATTTGACAGCTGACCTGAACCAGTAAAATTGCAAGGGTTCCTGTGCGCATTCTCGAAGCACAAACCAGTTTACAGAAGTAGATTCAATTCCCAAAATTCTCTTTAAAAACACCACATGTGCGACCTGCAAAGGATTGCTGAAAACATTGTCGTGCTCCAAAAATTGCGTAGACCAAATCTGACTGGCATACATGCCAGCTGACAACGCATATGTCTTGAAAAGCCACAACATCGAATGAGGCCTGTCAGAAAGCCTTTTGTCAATACCAAACACTTTCACTCTGCGTATAGCTGCATTAAAGGCCTTAAAGCATGGGTCGCAGCATGGTGTAAGTTCATGTGCTTATCAAATAACATTCCCAGGTAGGTAAAATAATCTCTCTCTTCAAGCTCCTGATTGTAGAAAAACGTGGAGCTCAATAGCAGTCGTGGAGCCCAATAACACACTGCGTCGCGTTAACAGGTCTCCTCATCCTCATCCCGCTCCCAGCAGTCTACCCTCCAGCAAAATTCTCATGATTCAATGTAGGGCATGTCTTGTATTATGACTGGCTGTACGTCTAGACACAGATCTCTCGAGAGGCAAAGAACTCTAGCAAGTTTTGCAAACAAGCACAATAGTAGTGAGTGCATCCGAGATGTTTTAGCGTTTACTTCAGTTTCCCTCTTCTTGCTCTATGCTAGGTTTCCAAGGGGTGCAGTTGCAGCATTACGTTGCGTGCGTGGGTAGGCTTCATGCAGTGACTCTTGCTCCTCTAACAGTAGTTTATGGGCATCATGCGTCACAGCCCTTTTTTTACTTGTTTTGTTTTGAGGTTTACCTCGTTCTCATAGGTTGAGCAGTTCCAGGTTGAATGCCTTAGTAATCCAAACTAAACTAAACTTCCTCATGCCAACTTTGCTTGTGATGCTTGGGTTTCTGTGCAGTTTTCCTCCCTTTGGAGTTTTTTTGTCTGGCAGACTTGCCTTCTTCCTCTGACCTTGGCAAGGTGTGTTGCAAGCCTTCTCTTAGCCAATGCTGGCTGAGAAGAGAAGAAGCCCTGCGGAAGGCAACAGCAAAAGGCCAAGACAAGGAAACCATGCGGCAAACCAAACAAAATAAGGGTAACCAACGCCAGCATAACGCCAGGAAGAAGAATGACAGCTCAGAGGCTGAAGAGGATGTGACGGAGCAAGAGGGGGAGGGGGATGGCAATAAGGGCGAAGAGGGTGAGAGTGGGGAGGGGGGGGGGCATGAGGAGGGGTGAAAGGCGTAAGAAGCAGCCTGGGAGGTTACAGGAATAGTCAAATCAGACGCATTGGTGGTGTGTTAAGCTATGGCTCATGTCTCTATCTCGAGAGCCAATGCGCGTGCACATGTGTAACCGTTTGTAGGTGTGGGTGTGGGTGTGTGTATTTATGTTTGTGTTTGTGCATACTCAACAACTTATAAGGGCAGCTTTCCATGTTTCCTGAAAGCGTGCGTGCGTGTGTGTAATTGTGTTTGCATACTCATGGAAGGCGTGTGTGTGGTGTATTTATATTTCTGTAATTTCAACTAAGTAGGGCAGCTTTCCATAATTCCTTGAAAGCGCGCTTTCCATTTGCAAGCGCGCTTTCTGACCTTAAAGCGCGCTTTTCATTAGTGCTTTATACGAAATTAAGCACATTAAAGGCGCTTTCCAGAAAGCGCCCAGAAAGCTGTCACGCCCAATCGTTGGCAGCGACGAATCGTGTGACAGAGCAGTTAAGTTGGTTGGCAGTTGGAGAGTTTCTTTATGTCTTGTTCAATAAGCTGGATGGCCAGTCTTATTGATAACCTTTATCTTCTGGATTTGATATTATTGTTATCAGTAGATGTGCTGAGTCTTATACTTTGCAGTGACCGTAATTTGTTCTGACAAAGCGTCTGAAAAGCGTCTATAAAGCGCCCCTTCATAGGGGCAGTGTGTGACATCACTACCAGTGTAGTTCTTCTTTCCTTTTCTTTCCCCTCTTCTGGACTCTTTTAACTCCTCTTTGCCACACAAAGACTGTTAAGCTGTTTAACTGCTAGTGTGCACCACTTGGTTATGGAGCGGACTTTTCTCAAGACAATGACTCATGTCGGAGGAGAGGCCAAGCACGCACTGGCTTGCTCTAGGCCTGTCCGTATGAGCGTGATCTCTTCCAGACGCGGGTTGTATGATGAGCTTTGAAGGATGTGGACCTTATTGTTTGAGGGAGGTGGCATGTACATAGCAAATGCCGGCACTTTCAGCTGGAGTGTTGTTGCATCAATCGTAGGGCACAGCACAACGTTTATACAGACACGGAAGCTTTCCCACATTAAATTTGTGCATACAGCACAGGGTGAGAAGTGTGCACCAAACTGCGTGGCACATGTGTGTTTTGAATTAATGAAATAAAAACAGGAACACTTTCTTGCTAAAAAAACAGATCTATTTTTCCCGTTACATTAACTGGTAGTGAAGAAGGGCAAGCATCTTCATGAAAACCATACTCAATGGAAAAAAAGCATCAGGAGGTACTCATTCTCGCGTCATCCACCTGGCATTCTGCTTCGGGCTCACACGTTTGCACACGCACACCTTCAAGGTGCCTTGATTAACCAATAAGCATTATCGAACACCCAAAACGGTAGCGCTTTCAGCTTTATTCTACAATTGTTCATTTTTCATTGAAGTCCAGTTAAAAATGTTTTCACATTCGTCTGGCTTCCCAGCTCCACCCTGCACGCAAACCACCGCTTTTTCATTAATGTCAAGAAGTTATCATTGGCATCCTTGTCGCTTACACCAGGGCAGTACCTCGAAGGGACAAACTCTGCCTCTTTCACCCTTTTACAGATCAAACACTCATCTTTCACAGCTCTAGTAATGACCCAAATATGGTCAAAGTAATGGCACAGCTCACCCACTTTATGCCGCTGCTCAGAGTACTTGCAGCTCCTCATCCCATTCTGATCAAAAGCTGCTGCATATGCGAGACAATTGCATCATCCACAGAAGCATCAGATAGCAAAAAACTGCACTGGATTTTTGCACTGGGTGTTACCGGCAGCGGTACATATTCTTCATCTCTAATGGGCTTCTTCACCTTGAACCCAGGCACCGGTTCAGTGCGTGCGCTCGGGTCTAGCAACCGAGGGAGTAGACTCTGTGGGGTCAGCGTCATCACTGAACAGATACCATCTGGTCAATGTAGTAATCTGCAAGCAACAAAGGTACATGTTGCATGAATGAGGTGTTTCTACGAAGAGCTTGATACACAGACAGCAAAACACATTGCTGCCCAAATCACACATCTTGACCCACTCTGAACCCGCCGCATATCCAAAGGATACACAATTTCTTTTCCATCAGGTACATAATGATCGCTCACGACCAGTTTGTCAGGCTGGTCAAAAGAATCTATTTTTCAGGTTTGTCAAAGGATTTTGGCAATTTTGCACGTCATCTGCAGTTTGTTTGCAGTTTGTCATAATTTAAATTTTAGCCAGTTTGCAATTTGTCTGGTGACCCCATAATTATTTTCTTGTTGACCTCAAAATTACTTAATTAACAAACTGGTCGTTTATGAATTGTACTGTCCTCTGTCACCCTGCAGGATGAAAATGATTTTTGATGCAGTATTGGGCATACTCTGCCCAGAAGCGAGGGGCTCTGGCCGCATTTTGCCTTTCATTTGCAATTGCTGCTGAGCCTATTCCTGCCTGTTCATAATTGTTTGTCACCAAACACTTGCGCTTTCGTCACAAACATGCATGTCATGCGCTCATCCGCCCGCCATCTAGGGCCCAACAAGAAGAATTTCTGTCAGTCAGCGAAGGGCGCACCCATCCAAGAAGAGAACCCCAGGGACTCCAGCTGCTGTGGAGACAACTCTGGTGGAGGCACCCTGCGGTTCACGTAGAAGGCCTTGAAAGAAGGCCACAGTGCTGGACTCAATGGGAAGTCCTCAGAGGGTGGAGGAATGTCGCTCTCAGTGATGATGTCACTCTGCCCTGCCTGCAAGGTCAACAGGTGGGTTGTGCAAGTTGCTCAGGCAAAAAAGCTGGTCCAAGCACAATTCTGACACAGAATGTGCATTTAGAGTGGCAAAATGGGCAGGCAGCTATAAACAGACCCAGCAGTACACAACGACATAATAAATGCGTGCCGACCTTACCTTCTCATGCATGAACACACACACGCACGCACGCACGCACACACACACGCACGCACGCACGCACGCACGCACGCACGCACGCACCCACCCGCCCACCCCCACCCCCACCCCCACCCCCACCCTCGAAGGTGTTGCGGGAGGTCCGGTTTCCTGGATGCAATCAGAGGCAGATACTGCATGAGCCGGGTGCATTAGTCAGCGCTCTGCTGGGCAGTCCTTATATGTGTGCTGCATTTGAGTCAAGGAAGAGAGTTTATTAAAAACAGATCAGCGATACATAAATTCGTCTAATTTCCCGACCCGTGTACGTCTAATTTTCTGTTGTTTTTATCCGTTGTACGTCTAATTTTATGTTATTTTTATGAGATACTCATTCACGGAAATGAACTACTGATATGCGACGTTCACAAGAGCGATGCCTCAAACTCGCCTGGAAGCACAGGTGCATACTCGTTTTCTTTATCGACAAATTACCACCAAAAAAACGGTGGCAGATAGGTAGCTAGAAAGAACGGCTAGCAAGTCACCATGAAACCGTTCAGAAGTTCCAGCTTTTCTAGAGACTGCACTTGCCTCAAAGCACAAGTGTGTAACCAGCACGTACTCATATGATTAGCACACCCATTGGAAAAAGGCAAACAGTCGCAGGAAAGTCAAATAAGTCCTTTGTTTTCAAAGATGGAGTAATAAGGGGAAGCCCCCCAACCCTACGAAACATTGTACTTACCTCCAAGCTTTGCAATAACTCTTTTAATGTTGATGTGATTGAAATAAGTGCCGCTAGGAATTTGCTGGAAAGTGGCTATCAAGTTGCTAAAAGACACTTAGGGGTTTCTTTCTCTTGCAGAGCTAGAATTCAATCATAAAGACCATGGAGGGCTTGGACATCCGCTTGAGCTACTTTGAAGACGGCCACATGGAGTCAAGGGATTGCAAAGAAAATGCACTGGACCGATGGGAACTGCACGGGAGTCATTTTCTGACTGTTAACATGGCAGGAAAAACCATTGAGCTGATTCAACAGGTGCAGCACCCGCGTGACCCAATAATAAGCAAAAAATATTCCCAAACAAACACGGAGGCACGCGCGTACACACACGCACACTTACGCACTTAAACACACACGTGCACACATGAGTATGCACGCGCATACGCACATGCACACACGCACGCACGTGCACTTACGCACACGTATTCACACAAACATTCATGCACACAACCCAGTGGTGCATCCACACACTTACACATGCATCAAACAAACACATATACACACACGCAATCGCATACACTCGTGCTTACAGAGGCACGCGCAGACGAACTTACACATTACACAATATTTATACACATATACACACACACGCACGCACACACACACACACACACGCACACACACGCATATGCACACATTTATCTGCAGCCCCAGTCCATAAAGGCGTCGTCAGTCGGAGTGGGAGCTGTCTTGTGGGAGGGAGAGCTGTTGATGGCTCAGTATTTATCAAAAATGCCTCATCACCGCTTCATAGGTCAGTGAATGTGCTTGCCTGCATACTTTCTTGTTTTCCCTTCTTACTTCCGCGGCTAACTCTCTGGCGGTTTGAAAAGAGAATAAAGCAGCGAGCAATAAAACTTGAACAAAGGCATCCCTCTGTAGCCTACCTATCCTTTTCCTTTTCCTTTCCATTTTTAATCTTTCTGTTGAGTAGCCCTGCCCTGAAAACCTAAAAAAAATAAGGTCAGGCCAGACATGCGTCTCTGCACACATGTCTGTGCACATTCTCCCAGGGGTAGCAGGCCTATGCCCTTAAATCATTGCCTGTGCACACGTGTCTGCACACACGCGTCTGTACAAACATGTCTGTGCATACCCTCAGAGGTAGTAGATTTAAGCTTTAAATCATTGTCTGTGCAAATACGTCTGTGCAAACGTGTCTGTGCATACCCTCAGGGGTGGCAGGTTTAAGCCCTTAAATCATTGTCTGTGCACACGTGTCTGCACACACGCGTCTGTACACACGTGTCTGTGCACACGTGTCTGTGCATACCCTCAGAGGTAGTAGATTTAAGCTTTTAATCATTGTCTGTGCAAACACGTCTGTGCACACGTGTCTGTGCAAACACGTCTGTGCACACATGTCTGTGCATACCCGCAGGGGTGGCAGGTTTAAGCCCTTAAATCATTGTCTGTGCACACGTGTCTGCACACACGCGTCTGTACACACGTGTCTGTGCACACGTGTCTGTGCATACCCTCAGGGGTAGCAGGTTTAAGCTCTTAATCATTGTCTGCGCACACGTGTCTGTGCACACCCTCCCAGGAATAGCATGTTTTAGCCCTTAAACCGTTGCTTGTGCGAACACGTCTGTGCACATGTGTCTGTGCACACCTTCAAGGGTGGCAGGGTTAAGCGCTTATATTGCTTGAGTTATTATCACCGCTTGCGTAAAATTGTATGCCTTACCTGAAAGCCTTCCTCTGTGAATCTGTAAGGTTGGCCAGACCATGTGTGTGTGTGTGTATGTGTGTGTGTGTGTGTACTCCTGTTCGTATGGCACAGGCAGCACGGACCTCTACTCTTTTAGATTTGGTTCAGGCAGCAGATGCATTCTTAGTCTTGTCCTTTTAACATAGGCAGTACAAACTTGAACTGGTAATATTATCTGTATGACGTATGACACAGGCAGCACAAACTTTTAACTTTTAATATTGTCCGTGTGGCACAGGCAGCAGGGTGATTGAACTTTTGACATTGTCTGTATGACACAGGCAGCACAAACCTGATCTTTTGATGTTGTCTGTGTGACACAGGCAGCACAAACCTGAACCTTTGATATTGTCTGTATGACACAGGCAGCACAAACCTGAACTTTTGAGTCCGTGTGGCACAGGCAGTACAAACTTTAACTTTTTATATTGTCTATGTGGCACGGGCAGTACAAACCTGAACTTTTGACATTGTCTGTATGACACAGGCAGCACAAACTTGAACTTTTAGTATTGTCTGTATGACACAGGCAGTACAAACCTGAATATTTAGTACTGTCCGTATGACACAGGCAGCACGAACTTGTCTGTGTGGCACAGGCAGCAGGGTGATTGAACTTTTGATATTGTCTGTGTGGCACAGGCAGCAGGGTCGTTGAGCTGGGCGCAGGGCCTGGCCTTCTTGGCCTGTTGATGGCAAAGCTGGGCGCAGAGGTGGGTACTTGTTTAGGTGTGAGTTACTGGGTATTTGTAGGGTTGGCCAGAACCATACATTTTTAGGTATATATGGTGTACGTAGGGTAGTTTTAGCAGGGAAATCGCCATACATACGGTCATATACGGTGCAGATATACGGTTCTGGCCAACCCTAAGTATTTGTGTGGAAACACTGCTTGGCCTGTTGGTGGCAAAGCTGGGCGCAGAGGTGGGTACGTGTGTGGTGTGAATTCCTGTGTGTTTGTGTGGAAACATTGCTTGGCCTGTTGGTGGCAAAGCTGGGCGCAGAGGTGTTATATTTATAGGTGATTATATTTATTATCCTGGGTACTTGTGTGGTGTGAGCATGTTTTGCTGTCACTCTGTACACAGCGCGACTTACCTGGATCTGAACACACGCTTTGGTCTGGCAACTTTAACGTCAGCTTCAGTTTGAGCTAGACGGGTTCCAATTTGAAAGAGTGGGGTGTGAGTGTTTGGCCCTTGAATGCAAAGAAGGAGCATGTTGTTAGCGCTCGCTCATTAAACCTCCTCGGGACACTGCTTGTATTTTTCACATGTCCCTCTTCTCACGCTCCTTTTTTGTGTTGTGCTATGTGTGTGTGTGTGTGTGTCCAGTTCTCTCGCATGTATAGAGCCGACCAGATCATATGTATACGTTCATCAACACTACCCCGGCAAAGCTAGACGCAGTGGTATTGCACTCAATTCTTGCACTTGGATGCGTGTCGGGTGTAGAAAAGAAAGAGAGAAAAAAATTACGCAGGCAGTGAAAACCACTCCCCACATTAAGCAAGGAAAAGGAGCTGCTTTGGTACGGGGTACCATAATACTCCTCCACCAAGAAAAAAGAATAAGAAAAATATCAATAGGGATCGGGAGGGTTGCAGGCTTGACCTGAAACCGTCTCCTGATGAAAGTTGATAATAGCGTTGGATAGAGTACGTTTGTTGTGGACAAGTTTGGCAGCGTAGTTAATTTAGATGTACATGGGAACCTTCAGCCAGACTGCTCGGCTGATAGTGGTACTAGAAAGTGCACGACTGGTATGCACAAGTTTGGCTGCGTGATTGAAAGAATGAACTTGTGTAAACATGTCGCGTGTAGATGCAGTGCACGCTCATCTGCACCTTCTGCATGCAAAGCTGTGCACAGATGCACCTGCACTCATTGCTGCAATGGGAATTATCTTGCGTGTAGATGCAGTGCACGGTCATCTGCACCTTCTGCATGCAAAGCTGTGCACAGAGGCACCTGCACTCATTGCTGCAATGGGAAATAACTTGCGTGTAGATGCAGTGCACGGTCATCTGCACCTTCTTCATGCAAAGCTGTGCACAGAGGCACCTGCACTCATTGCTGCAATGGGAAATAACTTGCGTGTAGATGCAGTGCACGGTCATCTGCACCTTCTGCATGCAAAGCTGTGCACAGAGGCACCTGCACTCATTGCTGCAATGGGGAATATTTTGCGTGTAGATGCAGTGCATGGTCATCTGCACCTTTGCATGCAACGCTGTGCACAGATGCACCTGCACTCATTGCTGCAATGGAAATTATCTTGCGTGTAGATGCAGTGCACGGTCATCTGCACCTTCTGCATGCAAAGCTGTGCACAGTTGCACCTGCACTCATTGCTGCAATGGGGAATATTTTGCGTGTAGATGCAGTGCATGGTCATCTGCACCTTTGCATGCAACGCTGTGCACAGATGCACCTGCA
>Ga0307945_1004423_pt1 | contig 11347 bp, 5 predicted proteins | sample OrgLakmetagen228_FD_201818 | JGI IMG/M metagenome (GOLD analysis project Ga0307945, IMG submission 201818) | Saline water microbial communities from Organic Lake, Antarctica - #228 | ecosystem: Environmental > Aquatic > Non-marine Saline and Alkaline > Saline | place: Antarctica: Organic Lake...
TGGGTGTGGGTGTGGGTGGGTGTGGGTGTGGGTGTGGGTGTGGGTGTGGGTGTGGGTGTGGGTGTGGATATGGTATGGGTGTGGGTGTGAAATTTGGGTATGGTGAAATAATTATATTGTGTGCCAGATCCATCTGGCGCACCAGCACAGTCAATAAATTGAAGCACATGCACATACACACACACCCACACCCACACACACATACACACACAACACACATAGGCACACAAGCACGCACACACACTTACAACACACACCTACCCATGTGCTTTAGGCTCACCCCTAGCCCCCTCAACCACCTAGCCCTCCTCATCGCCATCACCATCGCCAGCACACAACTGACAACGTCAACTGCATACACATGGCTACCCACACAATGTGCGCAAACAAACAGGGCACTCGTGCCATACGTGAACACTGCAGGCTCAGCCCCCCCGACCTTCAAGCCCTCCTCACCTCCATCACCATTGCCAGCACAAATTGCCAGCGCCTTCCCTCTACCCGCTCCGTGGTTCTGCTGTGTGCTGACGTGCTGAGGATACGGGGCTTTGAAAGCCTGGGACCAACTCACTCGTGTGCTATGCTGAAGAGCTTGGCAGATTTGCATTATTCGGGCAGCGATTTGTGCAGGTAAGAGGTGTGTGTATGTCTGTTTCTGTGTGTGTGCGGTTATGTGTGTTTGTTTGTGTGTGTGTGTGTGTGTGCTGCATGTGTGCATGCATCCAAACGTGCGTAGAAGCGTGTGGGGCTGCTGCAGGGCAATGTATGGGCACACATTACCTTGCCTTGTTCAATTTGTGGTCCTTTCTATGCGACAGGCACAAGAGAAGGGAGAGTAAGTTTAGCTTTCTGATCGTATCTATGAGACAGGAAGAGAAGGTAGGGAGAGTAAGTTCAGCATTGTGATTGTATGTATGAGACAGGCACAGAAGAAGGGAAAGTGAATGAACAATGTGAGGCTCCCTGTGAGGCTCCCTGTTCCATGTGCTCCCCATGCCCATCCTTGAGGACGCCTGACAAGGTTGCTGAGTCAGTAGTAGCATTAATGGTCGATCACCAGTGGTAGAGGACGCCTGAGAAGGTTGCTGAGTCAGTAGCAGCATTAAGCATTAATGGTTGATCACCAGGGGTAAGGCGTACAAGGAAACTTAAAGGAAAGGAAAAGCAGCGCTGGTAGTCTGAACACGCCCTGCATGATTAAGGGAAAGAGCCCCACTTCAAAGCCAAAGGGAAGGAAACCTGCGTCAAAGCCAAAGGGAAAGGCTCCTACGTCAAAGCTGCAGGGGGGAAATTGTGCGTCAAAGCCGTAGGGAAGGAAGCCTACGTCAAAGCCGGAGGGAAGGATTCCTACGTCAAAGCTGCAGGGGGAAAATTGTGTGTCAAAGCCGTAGGGAAGGAAGCCTACGTCAAAGCCGGAGGGAAGGAATCCTGTGTCAAAGCCAAATTGACTGCCGTCGTGTACGTGGCAAACGTGTACGTGTACGTGTGCGTGTACGTGTACGTGTACGTGTGCGTGTACGTGTACGTGTACATGGCAAACGTGTGTGACAGCCGTCATGTAGATGGCAACAAATAAAGGCGCTGTTACATTCAACATGAATTTGGTATTGAATTTCATGTTAAATGTGATTGAGCCAAACTCATGTTAAATGTGTGATAGCCGTCATGTACGTGGCAACAAATGAAGGCGCTGTTACTTTGCCGAGGTTGTGAGTCATGTGTCTGCATACTTGGCTGCAATGAGCTGCAAAGTAATGTGCCTGCATACTCGGATGCAATGAGCGTCACCTTACAATTGTGGGATGCTGGGATGCTGCCTGTCGTGTACTTAATTGCATTACCTATTTGCATTACCTAATTGCATTACCTTGCCTGTCGTGTACGTAATTGCATTGGGATTGCTTACAAAAAGTGAGGGATTGCTTAATCTAAATGAGTGCTTATCTTGGGTCGTCGCAATGCTCTTTTTTTATTAGGTCACAGTGCTTCTCTGTACATGTCGTGGTGCCTTTTGGGCCTCGATACCGAATGCAAGGAAACAGGTATCTAAATAAGGTAGCTGGGTCTTGAGCCTGAGCCTGCAGCCTATAATAATAATAATAATAATAATAATAATAATAATAATAATAGCCCAGGACTACCTATTAGGTCGCAAGGCTCTAGCATTGAAAAGTCGAGAATTTGGCTCAATGGACTTGCAGGGGAACTTATGGACTTATAACTTGTAACTTGTAGGAGGGGACTTATAACTTGTAGATGGACTTATAACTTGTAACCTGTAGGAGGGGACTTATAACTTGTAGGGGAACTTGTAACTTATAACTTATGGATTTATAACTTGCAGGGGTATGCTCATGTGTTGAGCCAAGAAGGGGGCATCTCGCCCTATTGATCCCTATTGATAAAAGATGGCGTGCACTGTGTGGTTTCCATTTGCGCTGTGTGGTTTTCATTCAAACAAAAGCTGTGTTGGCCCTTGCATCGCATTCCAAACACATATTCCTCACCGTTCAATTACTATCTACTCCTGTATCCACGTATATGCACTCCCACCCCTCCAAGACATATACACACAAACACAAAGAGTCTTACATAAACCATACCTACGCACCACATATACACATACATACACACACACACATTTACACACACACACTCACCCTCACACTCACCCACTCACGCACACAGCACCATCTCGCCTCAAGCCCAGCAAACCTACGCACCACTTACACACACACACGCGCACACACACGCGCGCACACACTCACTCACTCACTCACTCACTCACTCACTCACTCACTCACTCACTCACGCACTCACTCACTCACTCACTCACTCACTCACTCACTCACTCACTCACTCACTCACTCACTCACTCACGCACACACTCAACACCATCCCGCCTTAAGCCCGTCACACCTACGCACCATACACGCACACACACGCACACACGCACACAAACACACACATTTACACACACACGCATTCACTCACACACACAGCACCATCTCGCCTCAAGCCCATGCCGCACTCCCCACCCTTCCACCTCCTGCCTTGGCCAACCTCATGTGGGCCTACGCACACATGGCCAGCCCCGCCAACGCACAGCCCCTCTTGCTCAAGGCAGCAGCTCAGCTGTTAAATAGCCACAGCATCCCACCCACAGCGCTTGCGCGTGCGTGCGTGGCATGCAGCATCATGCCGCAAGCTCCTGAAAACCTGCCTGAGAATGAGGGTGAGCGTCCGTGTGTACGTGACACCAACTATGAGTAAATGGAGTTTACACTTGAAGATCTTAGTGTACAAGCGTTCGAGCACACAGCGTTTAAATATCTATTACACGAACGGAATGCCATAAAATCTGTGCCAGAAACATCGGTAAAACAACAGTAGGGATCCCCTGCTAATAGTTGCAACCTCTCACCCACAGTATTGACATTTGTGTGTGTGTGTGTGTGTGTTATTTTGTGTGTGTGTGTGTGTTTTTGCGTGTGTAGTATCATGTGTGTGAGGTATATTGCGTGCGTTGTCTTGCATGTGGTATCTCACATGTGTGTGGCATGTGTGTGTAATCTCCCTGCAAGCCAACATTGACCTTTGTCTAGATTTGTCAGGTAATAATCAGTTTATGAATTTGCATCACTTCAGGGTCGTCACATATTGGCAAAAGTATAAAAGAGCGGGTGGCACAAATTGCATTTTACGCACTTACATGTACTGTTATGCACCAAAGTCACCTTTGATCATTCATTCCCGCACGGGACTAACCTCTGCTGACTCCTGTGTGCTGCAAACCAGATGACACCTTTGTGCTGCAAACCAGATCAGACTCAAGTGCTGATCTTGCTGCGGGTCACGTTGCCTCACCCTGCTGCGCGTAACAAGCTCAAGCTTGTAGATATATTGACCACACCTGTTCCTATTTTGCACCTGAAGGCGACTCACAAGCACCTGGCGGTTATGCCCTGTATCCTATTCACATGCCCTGTGGCCGAGTTTTGACCTTGCTTTGTAAACTGCTGACTTTTTCATCCCCCTTTTGTGACCCCCTTTTTTATCCCCATATCATCCACGTGTCTTTGATGCCTAAGGGCGGTGTGACTCGTTTAGCAAGTGGCAAGTACCTACTCACGCGGTGGGCCTTGTCGTTTACTCACAGGCCGTGTGGCTGAGCTTGGGTCTCTGCTGGGCAAGCAGCTAGAGAATGTGGGGGAAAGCCGTTTGGAGTCTCAGCTTGAGAAGAACCTGTTGGCAAGACTGAGGGGGGTGTTGCCTGGCCTGTTTGCTACCACGCGTTTTGAGGAGTCACAACCACTGGAAGTGGGGGTTCACCCTCCGCCAGTAGAAGTGCCATTACAACCTTAAAATAAAACTGCCTAGCTGAGCAAGAGAGATTCTTTGAGACATAGCATTAAGCGATAAAACTTCTAGACAGCATAGCAGTCGCACGTTTTAATTAACTGATGGTTTAATCTGTAAACTCTGTAAAAGTTCTAGACAGCGCCAACTGCTGACATTATTGGTACGTTCCTCAGCTTTCCTGTTCCTTATATTTTTTACCCCATTTCCTCCGTCCGTTGGTACCTTAGCCGGCAAGAGTAACCATAATAATTTGTTTCCGTGTTAGTAGCATTTCTTTTAGGTCTGCTCCCTACCTTGGTAGGCAGCAGGTCTATTCCAAAGCAATAGGTAGTATGTATGCAGGCATTCGTCTTGTCGAATCGCCTAGAACTGTAGTTTAGTTTAGTTGGATTACAAAAGTAGCAAACCAAACTAACTCTAGACCTATCACGTTACCAGCATCAACATAAATTAATGCCAGACACAGACTACGACCTCTAAGTGCCTCCTACCCAGAAGAACTTCAAGCGCTGCAACATTCCGCCAGCCAGCTATTGAGGCTCAATATGTGTTGGGAAGAGTGAACCCGTTGCTAAGACGACCGTCTAAGCTGCTAAACAATTCCCAAATCATGGATCATGATAGTCGTCACTTATACGACAGTCAAAATAATTTCAAATTCAAGGAACAATGCTAATAAGTTTGCTGTATGTACGAGGAAAACTGTTGTTGTTACACAGCACAACAGCAATGTTGTGGAGGAAGCCACGACCATACATGCACATCTGCGCTGAAGAATGGCTGCCTCCAAGCGTGCAAAGTTTGCCTGCTTTCGCTGCTTCTCTTGCTGCTCCTCCTCAGGAGAAAAGACTGGCGCGTTGGTAGCCAAGGCAGCGTAGCGGGTCAAGACCTTCAAACACAGAAGATTGAAGCAGGCAGACTTGTAAGACACCCCCATACAAAATGAATTAAGTAAGACTTGCACTGTTATATACATAGGTGTTCCTTGCCCACCTATTAAATGTACCTAGCAAATATTTATGCCTCGCAGGAGCCAGAAGGAAGGAAATCAGGTGATGATTTCAGTGATTACTCTGTGGCTGCGGAGTGGGAGATCCAGAGGGTCACTGATGTTAAAAGTTGTACGAAAGGAGGCAAAAGGAAGAGCGTCCAGCACTCTGTGTGCAATGATGGCACAGCATTGAAAGCAACAGAGGCCTTACGTGTAGATGAGGTTAGCCATTCTAATGCCAAACAAAACAGCAGCGGAAGTTGGCACTCACCTCCAGCGTCTGTTTCTCTTTCCTGGCGAGTGGATGAAACTTGGAAGCAATACAAAGAATGCACTCTGCCTTGTCAAGGGGATTGTCTCCATATGCGCACCGCACGAACAAGCTCAATGAGCCCGCACGCAGCAGCTCCTCGCAAACGCCGGCCTCAGATGAGTCCGCAGCCATGTGCAAGGGTGTGTAGCGTTGTGGACCTGTCTGTTTGTCCATGATGTGCTGTGCCCCTGTAATTTCGCAGAAGAAGCAGTGTTGCGGTGCGTTTTTGATCTCGGTGTTCCTGGCACACGCACAGCCTTGCGATGAAGGTGTGCATGTGTGTACTGGGAAGGGCAGTCTGCCATCTCTATTTCATCTGTTCCGTGACCTGATTTTACGTCATTGCAAGCACGATTGAAACATCGCAAGTAAACTCTGTAAACTCTGTGAACTCTGAAACGTCGCAAGCACAACTGAAACATGCTGCCTGAGCAGACGAGCATAGAGTGGGCCAGAACCATAAAGTTGTACGTATGGTACTCTTTACAGGGAAACCACCATACACACTGTCATACACGGTGTATATAAACGGCTCTGGCCCAGCCTAGACGTACAGTCATCGTTTTTGGCGTGGCCTCTCTAAGACCATGCTTCGCTTGACGACAGTTTAATAGGGTTGGCCAGAACCATATGTATGCATATCATATAATATATATATATATACGGTCTATATACGGTATATTGGCAGGAAAATTACCAAATACACGGTCATATACGGTGTATATATACGGTTCTGGCCAACCCTACAACTTAAGCTTCTACCATGGAGCTCTCCTTGCACACCTTAACTTGCTGGTTGTATTCACATCCTGTGGCACTTCCTAGGACATAAAAATATAAATCTGTTGAGTTCAGTGCCAGACACATGGACTCCAGTTCTTGTAGTGCAGCAAAAGTGATATGTTACGTTATCACTCTTGCTTTTTATCTGATTTTCTCTGCTGTTCCTGCATCTTTTTATTTTTCCACTAAGACCTAGGAGGGGCGCAAGCTTTGAATCTTGTGCGGACACCAAATACATAGGGTTGGCCAGAACCATACATTCATAGGTATATACGGTGTACATACGGTATTTTTAGCAGGGAAATCACCATACATACGGTCATATACGGTGAAGATATACGGTTCTGGCCAACCCTACAAATAAATGAATTGTTGAATGAGCAAGTACCTGGTACGAAAGATCGCTGGGCCCGTAATAAGGATTGGCCAGAGCCATATATTTCATGGTATGGCACAGGCTTGTGTATAATATTATTATACACAAGCTCCAACTTATAATATTATTATACACAAGCTCCAACTTATAAGGTTAGGCCTTTTTCTGTCTGTTCTTCAGACACACTCTTAGCTTGTGCTCTTGCGAGCGTGGGCCAACTTCTCAGACTGTGGTTTTTTCAAGGAGAGTTTTTCTGTTTTAGGTAGGAGTTTTCCTTTTCCCAGTCTTATAGGTTTTTTTCCTTCATTCTGTCAGGCCCTTGCTGAGGACCGTGTAACAACCCCCACCAAAAAAAAAAATTAGCAGGTGGCGCTCCAATTACATGGTTACACACGGTGTGCGTTTATGTTTTTTGGGCCACGCCTTCGAATGACCAGGCCTTCCAATGACACTTATTGTACCGGTCTAACTTACCTTCCGATGATTAGGCCTTCCAATGACACTTATTGTACCGGTCTAACTTACCTTCCGATGATTAGGCCTTCTAATGACACTTATTGTACCGGTCTAACTTGCCTTCCAATGACCAGGCCTTCCAATGATAATGTTTTGGTCTAACTTGCCTTCCAATGACCAGGCCTTCCAATGATACTTAATGTTTCGGTCTAACTTGCCTTCCAATGACCAAGACTTCCAATGACACTTATTGTTTCGGTCTAACATGCCTTCCAATGATTAGGCCTTCCAATGATACTTAATGTTTCGGTCTAACTTGCCTTCCAATGACCAGGACTTTTAATGGCACTTATTGTACCGGTCCAAGTTGCCTTTCCATGACTAGGCCTTCCTATGATACTTAATGTTTCGGTCTAACTTGCATTCCTGCTCTTGTGTTTGTAAGGTTAGCATCTCTCCAGTTGCGTCACAGTCCTTTTTCCCCCTTGTTTTCTTTTGAAGTGCACCATGTCCTTGGGTGCCTGATCAGCCATCCCAGGTTGACTTTGTACCAATTTAAAACTTAACTAATCGAATTTACCTGGAAGGTAAAGCAGGATCCGAGCTACGGACGCCCGTTTGCCAGGAGGCGTAATTTCCCACAGTCACCTGTTCTTGCAGAATAAAAATGGTGCACAGCTTTGTTGGTGTATGAGGGCAGCGTCACCTGTTTTTTTTTTGTAGCACAGCATTGTTGGTGTATGAGGGCAGCGTCACCTGTTTTATTTGTAGCACAGCATTGTTGGTGTATGAGGGCAGCGTCACCTGTTTTTTTGTAGCAAAGCATTGTTGGTGTATGAGGGCAGCGTCACCTGTTTTTTTTGTAGCACAGCTTTATTAATGTATAAGGGCAGCGTCACCTGTTTTTTTGTAGCACAGCATTGTTGATGTATGAGGGCAGCGTCACCTGTTTTTTTTTTGTAGCACAGCTTTGTTGGTGTATGAGGGCAGCGTCACCTGTTTTTTTTTGTAGCACAGCATTGTTGGTGTATGAAGGCAGCGTTTTTTTGGAGGTGCTACAACTTGTAGTACAAGTCTGGTGCTACAACAATATTGATCACAGTTTTACACGTTTTACATACGCAGCCTAGCAGTCGCACGTTTTGACTGATGGCTTTATCTCTAAACTCTGTAAATTCTGTTGATGTATGAGGGAAGCGCGTCAGATATGGCTTGTCCATTCATTTGAGCATACTTGGCTCTTTGCCTCGCGTCTAACATTACTCCGTCTCTTCACTAACAAGAAAAGAAGTTCCGGTCAAGTGATCTGAGGAAAAGGTGAGCTGAGAGAAGGAGTTTGTGTTGCACACCTTCTGGAGTGTGTAGGTGGGGAGAGGCCCACTTTTCCAGGAGGTACTGCAACTTCTCGACCCGCCCAAAAGAGGCGGCAGTATGAAGCAGTGAAAAGCCCACTGTGCTGCTGCTGCTGCTACTGTTGGCAGTGATAAGCGGCCGCGTTTGCTCGAGCATTTCTTTCAACGTTGAGAGCTTTTTAAACTGGATGGCACTGAATGTGAATTTCAGGGTTGCGTTCACGAGCCGCTGGTGTATGCGCAGCTTTGCACGTGTGGCGTCTTGCTCTTGGCTTTGGGTTGTAGGAGGCGGTGCAGGTCCTACAGTGCGAGTCCACAAAAAAATCGCCAAGTACAAGTGCATGCGGTCTGTAGCAATTTTCTTGCCTAATTGTTGTTAACGAAATAGAACTGCTCTCTATACATCGTGGTTATAAATTTAGGCCAGCTGTCCGTGCAGCAGCTTTGTGCACAGCAAAGCTCTTAATAAGGCGTTCTTCTCAATGCATCAGAGCAAGATGGTTGCTGCACCTGTTTGTCCGTGCTGTGCACGGTGCACAGCAAAATTCTTAATAAGGTCTTCACAATGCATCAGATCAAAATGGTTGCTGCACCTGTACGGTCTTCACAACGCATCAGAGCAAGATGGCTGCACTTAATATATGTTTGTCCGTGCTGTGCACAGCGCACAGTAAACATCTTTGTAAGGTTTTCACAACGCGTCAGAGCAAAATAATTGCTGCACCTTCAAGGTCTTCTCAATGCATCAGAGCAAAATGGTTGCTGCACCTGTTTGTCCGTGCTGTGCACGGTGCACAGCAAAATTCTTTGTAAGGTTTCCACAACGCGTCAGAGCAAAATGGTTGCTGCACCTGTTTGGCACAGTCATTGACCTCAGTTCCATCTTGGGAGCAGAATTTGCACCATCCCGTAATTGCATAAGTTGCACGGGCCTGCTGCAGCAACTGCAAGCAAGGAAAGCAAGCTGGCACGACAGGGCTGTGCGTCATTGGAGGAGAAAGCGTAATTTTAACACACAAGAAGGAGAGCGAGCATGCATGTCTAGCTCCGTCGAGATGCTCATGCCGACATGCACATGTCAAGATGCACACTTACTTAGCTGGAAGCGGACCGGACCCTCAGGCTATTAACACTTGCAAGCACACAAGAAAGACTTGACGATTGCATTGCAACGAGTGGCCTTAATTGCATGGTTAACCAGCTAAGGTGGATTAGGAATGTACAAGAACATTCAGCCAGCTCAGTACCAGAAGCTGCTGCTTGTCCGAGCTTGACTCCTCCGTGGTCACAAAGGGGGTTTATTGCCCCAAAGCCCTTATTGCGCAAAAGTTGCTGCCTTATTCTTTCATTGTTTTAACCAAAGAAATGCGTACTAGCATGTTCAACAACCATACACACACGTACTTGCCCTTCCGGCTCAAAACTTCCATCTCCTGTAGTTATAGCACGGCTCTACGGCTGGGGGACCAAGTTGGTCACGTGTGTACGAGGGCACCTATGGGGCCAGGGGGTTAGGGTGAGGGTTTGGGGCCATCTCCTCATGGTACCTCCGTGTGGTCTCAAAATCTACGGTTGTCACCAGCTGCTTATTGATACTTCCAGCAGCAGCAGGAGGGGAACGCTAATTTGACACAGCATTTATTCCCATTCCAAACGAGTTCATCTATGTGTGATGAATTTAAAAACTACCAGGTAGCAGAATTGTTATGGAACCTCTTTCACAAAACAGTTGCTAGCATATGAAACAGGGTTGCGCAACAACACGCATTCAGTGGAAAAAATGGTCAAATGGTCTCATGTGCGTTCAAGGTGCAGCCAAGGAACTCGTAAAGCCTGCCCTCCCTCTTCAATGAACGGCTCTACGGCTCTGCGGCTGGGAGCTTAGACGCCTCGCCATCCCACTCGCACTTTGCTCACACACATGCATGCACGCAAATGCAATTTGCTGTTGCTTCTTTATTACACCAAGGTGCGCAAGACATCCAACGTCAGCCATTAGAGAGGAAAACCGAACAGCATGAGTTAAGCTCTGGTTGAAAACATCTACTTTGATACAGTATACGTACTATAATGACTATAATACAGTACATGTAGTAGGGGAAGGGGAAGGGGAAGGGGAACTGTAGACCTGTCAGTACATATACAGGGGAAGGGGGGCTGTAGGACAGTATAGGTAGTAGGACAGGGGTAACCCCTCCCCCTGTCCCCCTCCTGAAAGGCAAATGGTGCGGTCTAAACCCGTAGCTGACATACTGGAAGTAAGCCTGGTTGAGGCTCCTTTAAGGCACTGTGCTGTACTTGCAGTGAAGCTGGCTGTGAGGTTGGCTTATAAGTAGGTAGTGTAATAATTGCAGGAATTATATCGTGCATGCATACACTTTGTGGCCCGTTGCAAGTTCACAATCACATATTAAATAGCAAATGGATGATATTACGATATTGCATATACACATAGAAATCCAGCTTTTCAACGTCTAGCACCCACGTTGACTGCTGACAGAAAATTCTAAATTTTTAAAGACTCAAGGTAAACCCGCACTAAAGTGTCCCCAGCTGTCTCCAGCTGATTTTACACACACACGTACGTACTCACGCACGCACGCACGCACGCACCCACCCACGCACGCACGCACGCACGCACACACACACACACACACACACACACACACACACACACACCACACACAAAAACACACGCGCACACACACACACTC
>Ga0307945_1004427_pt1 | contig 11339 bp, 9 predicted proteins | sample OrgLakmetagen228_FD_201818 | JGI IMG/M metagenome (GOLD analysis project Ga0307945, IMG submission 201818) | Saline water microbial communities from Organic Lake, Antarctica - #228 | ecosystem: Environmental > Aquatic > Non-marine Saline and Alkaline > Saline | place: Antarctica: Organic Lake...
TTAGAGCACGGCATAGAGCAAGTAGCAAAAAGGAAGCAAGTGCATGGCATAAACGAGGCACGACATAACAGGACAGCAGCGACAGGGACCAAGCAACTTGCAAGATCGCAAGGGTCTTATAACATGCAAAATTAGGGGCCTGTGCAGCAACTTCAACCGAAAAGGGCGCTCATGAGCTGGCCGGCCTGTTGAGTGGAGAGCTATCATATCTATGTCTGTAAGCCTGCCTTACTCACCACCACCGAAAAAGTACTCCCTCTTGTTGCCGATAACTATGGATGTATGCCAGACCCCTTCAACAGGCTTGCCAACCAGCATGGGCCCTAACACTGATGCCAGTCCGTTCGTCAGATCTGGAAGAGTAACCCACATTTGTATTGTGTTGTTTGTCCAACATAAATCGGTAGGCAGTGCATCGCTAACTGAGTAACCGAGGAGTTTTTTGGTACATGGAAAGCGGCCTGGTAAGCCAGCAAGCTTGCTTGAACAGTATCCATAGTAAGCCAGCAGTAACCCCTCTTTGTATGCGTTGTTAGTCCGAAAGGAATTGGTAGGCAGTGCATCGCCTACTCAGGAACCGAGGTGTATTTACCAAGTGAGGGCTCAGCCCACCAGTGGCAGCTCTGCCGTACAATTCCGACAACAGTTTTGAGTGCTAATAGGCTGCAAACCCCTTGGGCCATTTTATGATGGACTTCACATGGATGCAGGAAATGAAATTGCAGGTCTACCACAAAGGTATAAACTTCAAATGAGCTCACTAAGCAACATTTGTAAAAAGGCTAAAAATTCCAATACGTACTACACCCTAAGGCGCATTTTGACTTCCCTCCAAAAATGGGCACTATTTATCAAACAAAACTTTGCTAGCCCCCTAGATTTTGACCCTAGTTACAAAGCCTACTGGAGCGAAAATACCAGAGACACAGTATTTGGGGCAAGCATTAATGCTTTTGCCACAAAATTCACAGGCTTCTCCTTTTGCCACCCAAATTATTGTGACTACCTCCTGCACTCACTTGTGGGACATGCACTTCAATCATCAAACTCCACTCAAGAAGCTACAGCTACATTCCTGCTCCTCCCTGATTGGCTTGGCTGGAGTAAGAACGGGTACATGACTTGGATAAACGACTGCCCTGAGCATGCGTGCGTTTTATAGCGCTTTCGCTAGCTAGCCAAATTTCCTGCATACAGCATGCTCTTAAACCCTACAGAAGTTTGGTTTGATACTCCACCTTAACCTCAGCACAGCAAGAATTGCAGCTAGTTGTTGTCTGGGACAATCTAGGGAAACAAGCTTAGAATGAACCAACCCAGCTTGACTCGACAGTCTTGAGCAGACAAATCCTGAAGCAACGTGGACTTTCAGTAATCCTGCCCATGTGCTTGACAATGCTCGTGTGAAACGCATGAACAAGCAGAGAAAAAGGTTCCAACTCTGCAGGATCCTACACCCAGACACTTTCATTGCTGCTAACATCAGCCAGTGGCAAATGCTTCATAACACAAATGTCAACCAATACAAGAGCCCGCATATTCCCAGAGTACAAACTGGAAATCAATCACATACACCGACGGCAGGGCCATGCAAGATGAGGCCAGCAAGCAGTTTTTTTTTTGGCGCTGGCGTTTTCACCCCCACCACAGGCACTGGTTATAGTGATGCCATCACTATCAACCCTGGGGGCAACGGCCCCACGCTCACCATCAATAGAGCCGAATTTGCAGCTGTGCTAGTAGCGGTACAAAAAGGCAATACCGAAATTGCTACTGACACGTGTATATACTGATACTGTCTTCTTTCCCCATAGCTAATCAAGATTTATCCCAAAAGACTCAAAGAACCCACCATTTAACAGAGCCGAACTTGCAGCTGTGCTAGTAGCGGTACAAAAAGGCAATTATGAATTTGCTACAGACAGTGCCTCATCCCTCTTTCAGATGAGAAAACAGCTATTGAACCCAATGGCTGTACTCCACCATTTGCACAGGGAACTACTCAAGGACAATGTAAAACTAATTCAATCCTCACCTTCTACCATCACTTTCTACAAGGTGAAATCCCACTCTGGTATTATTGGCAATGAAGGTGCAGACCACCTAGCACACAAAGCAGCAGTCAATAATCAAAATTCTGACATTTCCCTTCCACCAGCTACTGACCCCTTCTACATCCTGTTCTGGCTAAGCGTGCCTGACAAAGATGACTCTCATCCGGAAGAGCTACGAGTTTTGACTAACGTACAGGACAAGCTAAAACACCATATGCACGCCCACCATTACCTTGGTGAAGCTAACACAGATACATCGCTTTACAAGCTCTGGCAAGAATTGCATGATCAGCCTGAGCGTGCAATACAACTTGACCACAACACACAGCAACTTAACACAAAGCCCCTTGCTCATGCCCAACTCAGTAACAAATTCTGGTCCATGCCAAATGTGAAAAGGAACAGGAACGAGTTTTTAAGTATAGAACGGGTACAATATCATACACCGTGTGACACACAGATAAACATACCAAAAGATTTAGCCACATGGCAGGTCCTGTCATCTGCCCTTTATGCGGAGGATCAGACAGTGCTCCACACATGCTCCTTAGGTGCAACAACCATACTCTGAAGAGAGTGCACATAAACCGTCACCACCACGCAGTTAGCCTTTGTGGTGAAGAGATCAGCAGAGGCAAGCTGGGCTCAGCAATCGTTGCAATGGATGCTTGTAACAGTGAAAAGCTATCTGAGCATTGAACCGCCCGATGACATTGAAAGAAACATTCCTAACTGGGTTTTCCCAACATAACAAAACTTTCCAACAAGACATCAAAGCCGTCCAGATGGCATATTAATCATGCCCATTGAAGGAAGAGGCAGATATTTGGATCCCAAACAGATTCCCTTAAGGGACAGAGACGTACATCTTGTATAATTTAGATTCTGCTCAGACATAAACCTGCAGCAGACATTAATTAAAGTGCACAACCAACATCTACAGCTTATCCAGTGCCTATGAACAAGGAGCCTCTGGGGCATCTCCAGAAACAACAAAGTCACTCCTCATGTTATACTCCTTGGAGTCGGGGGCACAATCTACAATCAGTACACCATATCTCCTCTACTAAACTTGGGCATCCCCCTGCACAAAGTAAAACAACTAGCTACTAAACTACATTCCATGCATTAAAAAGCTTTAACAAGATCACAAAAACAACAACAGTGGTAATGGGGGATCTGATGGGGGGTTAATTGCTAGAGCGGCTGGCTTCAGAAGGGCTAGGCGCAGTTTGGATCGCATGGCTAACAACCCGCAAGATCCTCATTTGGCTCCTGTTATTTCTCTTCATCTTTTTTTGGTGGGGCTCTGGCTAGTGTGAGCACTAGTTTAGAGCCTTTCTTCAATGCACGCTGGTGCTCTCCACCGTAGACTTTTACTTTTTACTTTTTTACTAGGCATACTTCTTGCCAGCAGGAATAACATACGTTCTTAGTGAGCCACAAAGGAGCGTGTGGTCTGTCTGCTGCGTAGATCTACAAATCCTATAGGCAGAAGCAAGGAAAGGACTGGACGCACGTTCAGCGGACTTAGCCATCCATATTCAAGGTCCAGTAAGTAACCATATCTAGATTACCTGAAAGATCCAGCAGATCAACTAATCCCTCCTCCAGCCTATTGAACAGATTAGTCAAAATGACCTCTACTGATATACTGCTGTATATATTTATATATGTATATGCAATCAGTACATCATAACTCTTCAGATATTAATTTAATTGGCAAGAAATATGCAAGCAGATACCTGCTTACATTCTGAGCAGATTGACACCTTTTTTATTGGTTTCGGGGTCAGGAAGGGGAACTGGGGGGGGGGGTCATTTTGGGCCGGAGGTCCATGTTTTACTCATGACTGTCAGAAATAGGGAGCGGGAGTGAAGTTGCAAGCAACAAACTTGTTCCCACTGTGCTTAATCAGTATGGTTTACGTTTGCTTAAAAGCAGGTTTAAAAACACTAGTAAAAATCTTTGAAATCATAAAGATCAGCCAAATTCCCTTTACCCAGATGTGCCTATTAATAATCAATTTATTCATCCCTGCAGCCTGAAAGCATGTGGTAGGTGCCGTCTAGCTTCTGGAAGATGGGGCGATTTGGTAGGTCTTCTATATGGTTGCACTGAGCGACACGCTGTTGGCTGTATACCATATACAATTGTGTGGCAGAGCATGGCATTTTTCTTTTCTCAGAGGTCAAAAGAAAAGGAAAAAATGAAGAACCTACGCAGGCAGTGAAAAGCACTCCCCACATTAATTAAGGAACAGGAGCCACCTTGGTACCTGGTACCGTAAAACTCCTCCACCAAAGGAAAAAGAAAAAGATCAAGAGGATCAGGAGGGTTGCAGACCTGAAACCGTCTCCTGTGAGAGTTGATAATATTGCTGGAAAGGGCACTTCATGTCGTTGGGGGTGTTGACGTTGATGTACGGATCCGGCTGCATCTGCGGCTTTGTGTTGGTCATGGACCTGGTTTACGTCTTTGGCTGCTTGGAGATGCCTCTCGAGATCATGATCTTGCTCCTCTCGTTGATCTCTATCATGATCGTTCTCATGCCCGACATCTCCGTCAAGATCGACCTGGTATGGACAAGTTCGGCAGCGTAGTTAACAGAATGTATACGATGCTTGGAAAACGGTTTCTGAAATCGATGAGAATCAAGACCCAGCTCTCCAAAAGGCCCCAGCGTGTGATTGTTGTAGATGGTGCCACCCACTCCCAAAAGGATGGTGCAGAGGGTAACGGAGGCTCCTTGAAGGATGGAGCAGAGGCCTTTATGCTGTTCCTGCGCGACGCTCAGCTGGTTCTGCGGTTAAGTGTCCTTACAGTACTTGACTTCAATGAGGTGAATGTCACGTTGAATGCAATGTTAAAGCCAAATGTTGCATTCAAATCCAAACGTTGCATTGAAGAATGCTGAGACCTTTGGGTCGGTGCTGTCTGGGGAAGGTGGATCTGCTAATGGCTGGCGGTGCTGCTAAGCTCTTGGTCTCCCTCAGTTGCCCCCTGCCATTCCTAAGAACCCACCCCCCTTCATTGCTAGTCTGTTGCTTTTGTTTTTTTGCGGAGATGGCTGAAAATTTTGCATAGCCAGCCGTCTGCTGCTACCTATATCCATGCAGACAAAGCAGCATCCTAGGGAGCCTGTCTCACTGATGGCTTTGAATATCATGCTGCATGCTAAGTTGTGTCTCTCAGTGATCATATTTCTTATTTGCGTGTGTTGGCATCCAGAAAGGATATGCAGGGCACTGTCTAGTTAAGGGCAGAGGGGGCAAGTTAGGCTTATTGCGTGCTTAAACTATGCCGCGTGCTTTTGGTTGCACAGGGTTCCAGTTAGTATGCTATCAGTCATGGATCCCTCTTTTCAGTGTTCAGCAATCACATCTGCCTTTCATGCAATCAGTCGTATGTTATACGTAGTAAATGTCAGGGCTGTTAATTCAATGGGGTTGAATCAACCAAAAGCGTTGATTTCTGGTTGATCATTGATTGAAGCGGAAATCAACTGCTGTCCTGGTTGATTCAACCAGACAGTTGATTCAAGCAGCAATCAATGAGTAACGGTTGATTTCTGGTCGATAGTTGATTCAAGCAGTAATCAACTGCTGGTTTGTTTGATTCAATCACACAGTTGATTCAACCAGCAATCAAGCAGGAGTGGTTGATCTGAGATTGATAATAGGTTGACCGTTGATTCAAGCAGATATCAACTGCTGTATTCAAGCACATGGTTGATTCAACCTGCAGGTCAACTGCAAAGCATGAAAAAAAGCCATAGCGTCTGTGCAATCATCCCAAATCAACCAATAACTCGAGATCTTAATATTCATTGAATCTGCATATATGTAGCAAAAAATAAGCCAGCCTGCACTATCTTAAAGGCACTTAGCTGCTTAATGTGCCAAAAACTGCCAGCACAGAAATACCTAGTCAAGATAACAAAGACAGACTTGTATCGAGATGTGTCTTAGCACTCAGCACACAAAATTGGCCTCCACAAATGTATGTAGCATAATGCCTGTATAAGGCCCGTAGTGCGCCTCGATGCGTATTCCTGACTTTTGATTAAACACATTCTTCTTTTATCTGACTTGCTGGCTATGGCTCAGCCCCCCAAAATTTTCTTAATGCCAAAGCAATGCAGGTCACCAGCATGCCAATCATCAGCTTTGAGCAGCGGGCATTTGTGGCCTACTCTGCCTGTAAGTCTGTTGGAAGACTTATCTTGCGCAGTAATTCTTGTAGTTGTGCGTGCTTTTTTTGCATCTTCCGTTGTCCCCTTATCTACAACTGCTATAAAGGGCATGCCCCTACTTTCTATGTCATTGCAGGTACGTAGTCACTTGCTGGATCCATACCAGCAGCACCAGCGTGGAATTGAACGCTTCCCGTAGATCAGAGAAATGATGGTTGCGTTGGAGAGGGAGGTCCAGGAGTATGGTGGATGGGACAAGCACTCATGTGTTCAGGTCGACGGCAAAAGTGCAGAGTTTGAAGATGTGCAGCGGGCATTATGCCCCATTTATAATTTGGTCAGTGAAGCAAAGATTGTCAGGGGCAAGCATGAGACGATCATGTTACTAACAGTAGTACAACTGAGCGTTTCTGTGTTTACAAAGCGATCGTACCACTTATAGTAATATTTGGTCGGTGACTTGAACTTGGGGAGAGGCAATGTGTAGTTTTACACATCATTTACAAGTGTGGATGGTTGCTTAGATGTTGGTTTAAAGTTGGGGCGTGCCTGATATGTTGACTGACCCCAATAGGCTTGACTCAACCATGTTCTAATTAAGAGGCGGCTTAAATCAACCACAGATCGTTCACGATTGATTCAACTAGAAGAAGGTACCTACCGCAAATTGAATCGATGGTTAAAATTAACCACACTTCTGGTTGATTCGAGCGGCAATCAACAGCCCTGACTTTTCCGACGTGACTAGCTCAATGATAAAGGGAGCACACTCATAAGAGCAAAAAGGAGAGAGCATGACTAATAGTATACGTCTGATAGCGTGAGTGAAGAGCACAGTACTGTCACTTGCACGACTGATAGCATACGACTGATGGCATGGCTGGCAGCTGCGTTTGCTTGCTGCCAGCTGAAAGTTCAGAGAAATAAGGAGAGGGAATGGCTAAAAGCACACAACTTGTGCGACTCATTTGCGAACTTTCTTGAGTGCCCGGTGTCCTTCCTGTGTGCTTTCTGGAGCTCCTTTCAGGCTTTCCTGTTTCCAAATTTCTGTTTCAAAATGCTGGTGCAAGGACATATGCTTGACACGTTTTTCATGATTTTCAAACAGACCCCCCTGTAACTTTGAGGTTTTCAATTTATTAGTGCAGCTGTCGATCGTTTTGATTGATTTATTTGTTGGGACCTATAGGTTGAGCAGCCATGCCAGGCTGGAGGCCTTTGTAATCCAAACAAAACAAACAAACAAAAGCACACAACTGATCATGATTGCGTGATCAAGCATGACCGCCTGCACGACTTGCGTGATTCCATAATAATGTTCTATCCTGTATTCCATGCCGGAAATATGGATACCATGCACGGCGTAACTAAACTAGCTTAACCGCCAAAATTTCACACTCAAACTTCCTAAGAAATCAGATTGACCTTTGTAGCCACATCAAAGGACAAATTACAGTAGAAATGGCAGATTATTCATTATAGGGACGGCACAGTAAACGCCATAATATATGATTAGTAATAATGATTAATCATAATGGGCTCAGCTAGGCTATAAATAACTTTCTTGTTAAAGTGATCACTTTTTCGTGTTAAATTAACCTACCTAACATACTACAACACTACAAGACAAAAAAGTCAATCAGACGAAAGCAAGTTCAATCAAGTTCATCATCATCCTTGCAAGCTGATCTCTAAATTGTATTTGAACATTCTCTCAAGCAGCCGTACGCACACTGTAATCAGCAAAACGATTCCTCTACTTCAAAATATCATGCACAAACTGAGATGCGCATTGGGGTGGTGCCCAAGCGCTACGTGAGTGCGTTGACAGCCTTGAGGTGCTGGTGCGCACGACAGCTGCTCAAAGCCTTGACAGCCCTCTCTTTCACATCACACTCAGTGCATGCATGCGAGCCATCAGAACCGGCACACGTGGTCACTACATCCTGCAGGGCAGGCCTAGTGTAAGCGTGAGGGACGGTGGTGTGAATTGTCCTTTGTTGTTTGTGCTTCAGTAACTGCCACTAGGCATAAAAACCAGGGGGGGTCTTCTTCTCTGCTTCAGTAACTGCCACTAGGCAAAAAACCAGGGGGGTCTTCTTCTCTGTCGCGTGCCCTTCATTGACACAGGCGATGACATCCTCTCATTGACTGCCACCTACAGCGCCAAAGCCCTGCACTGTGGCCCCCCCCAGTGAGCTCTCCATCTGCAAGAGATACGTGAGCAAATGCGACTGTTTATATATCATATACGAAAAGAAAAACTACGCCGGCAGTGAAAACCGCTCCCCACATTGACTAAGGAAAAGAAAGTCACTTGGTACCGAGTACCGTAAAACTCCTTTACCAGCAGGCAAAAAAGGCCCAGTCAGTACATATATAGAAGAATGTAAGTTACGCAGGAGGTACAACTGCTCCGTGGCCCTCCCCCATTGAGCTCTCTCTCTGCAAGAGTTAGGCAAAAGTAAGACTACTGGTATAGAAGAGCAAGGGCTACGCCGGCAACTAGTCCCCATAATAAAGAAGAAACTACGCAGGCAGTGAAAACAAGGCTTCCACACTTGAAAGGCTTCCCAAACTATATAATAAAAGAGCCACTAGGTTCTGGATACTGCAAATGAAACAAATCCAACACAATAAGAGAAGCCAATTTCCAAATAGAATAAGGAGGGGCGTATTGCAAAGTGCCATCGAGACTTGTGACCAATGCGAGGTTTGAGAAAACCCAATTAATAAATCCCAATGCGAGCCAATGCGAGGGGCACACAATCTAATTATTTACCCCGATGCTGCCTATGCGAGGGCCTTTGGTCTTCTGAGCTGCACGTGCACGCGCGTGTGTGTGCGTGCCCATGTGTGCGTGTATGCGCGTACGTGTGTGTTATGCGTGCGCGTGCATGTGTGCGTGCGTGCGTGTATGCGTGTGTGCGTTCACGTATATGTGTGTATGTGCGTGCGCGTACGTGTGTGTGCGTGTATACGGTTGTGTACGTACGTGTGTGTGCGTCGTATACTTGTGCGTGTGTGTGTGCGCTTGTACGTGTGTGCATGCGCGTACGCGTACGTGTGTGTGTATGTGTGTGTGTATGCGCGTACGCGTACGTGTGTGTATGTGTGTGTGTGCATGCAGGTACGTGTGCGTGCGTGCGCATGTGAAGAAATTGAAGGCGCCCTTCCTCTTGGTGTCTTTCCTCCCCAAGAGAGGTCCACCCTCCCAAGCTGTTTGTCCACCTTGGGGGCTTTGAGGGGCGGCTTGGAGGCTTTCCCGGCCTGTCCCCGTTCATGCTTAAATTTAGTTATAACCCCAATGCGAGCTTCGCGGGGCCCTTGTAGCTTAGTTATTCAAATGCTCCCGGCACACCGCGAGGGGGCCAGAAATGTTTGCGGTACGCGGTGATATACCGTCTCAACGGTATGAACTGTTAGATGTGGGTATGAATTGCGAAAGACAACAAGACGTATATCCTGTGTATTTGGTCAAACACAGCACGAGCAGAATTAGCATAATCTTTTGGCTGCGGATTGAGTTCTCTAAGCTTGAGAACAACAATCCTACAGGGCATGCGTCTTTTGTGCACCTGTAAGCTTAAAACTCACTCACTTGTTTCATTTCAAACACATTTAACTGTTCATTTCAGACACCCATTTGTTCATTTCAGACACCATTCGTTCATTTCAGGCACCCAGTTATTCATTGTAGGCATCCATTATTTTATTTCAAGCACCCACTTGTTTCACTTCAAGTATCCAGGCACAAGGAAGAACGCTGCAAAATTGCATCATGCAGGTCTTGCGCCAGGCAATTCTTGGCACCCGACAAGCATTTGCATCAGGCAGGCAGTCTTTGCAGTATCCAGGTCTTTGCATCAGGCAAATTTGCATCAGGTAGATGTTTGCATCAAGCAGTATCTTTCCAATTAGCAGTATCTGTACAATTCGTTATTTGGCGTTTTGCCTGGCACACCTTGACTGAAGCCGGCACACCCTCCTTAGGAAGGCCAGTGCCCTAACTTTTCGTGGTAATCCTAATCTATGATCTGACACATTGTTTGGGTCGGCCAGAACCATATATATAAACGGCGTATACGGTATTTTGGCAGGGAAATCACCAAATATACAATCATATGCATCGTATATATACGGTTCTGGCCAACCCTTATGATATGATTTCCGATTGGTGGCCACCGAAATCCGTTTACTTCTTCACACACACACAAGCTACAAAAGCAGCAACTCTGCATGAATGCTCACCGCTGCCAAAATGGGCCGAAGTTGTGGACCCATGGGGGAGTTGAGAAGGACCTCGTGCTGCGTCAAAATTCCTGTTGCCTCAGGGATACCTGCAGCAATGGAAGGAGCCAAGAGTTGGCAAGCAAAGCAAAAGTATTGTTCTCACCGGAGAGGCCTCAGTGACAGAGATGAACCAGGGCAAAGGTGATTTTTTAAATGTTTAAGGTGTGACATTTTAATAACCTGATTAGTTTCGTCGCGTATAGCCCTGCGCTAACGAGTTTCTACCATACAAAGTAATTTGCATGTATACCAAAACATACCTATGTCAAGGAAAAATTTAAACCCTGCATATAGACCACTTACACACATCCACACTCGTGCGCACACACACATACACACACATACACAAACACAATTACAGGTGAAAAACATTGCAAGCACGTCATACGTCATATGTCATATGCAATCGAGTGGGCCAGAATTCTCATGCACCACATGTGACCATATAAATAGGGTCGGCCAGAAGCGTATAGGTTTGTACAAATGCCTCACGCCGTATATGATCGTATATCTGATGAAATCCCCACCAAAATATGTTATACATTTACATATACATATGGTTCTGGCCAGCCCTACGTATAGTCATTGTACAGTTTTAAACCGACTAAACAACAATGTGTGCTGTTGAAGGAGATATCTTTGTCTGAGGTGCCAGTCTGGACATGTGGGAAGTCATAGTGCAGTTACAAACTAACTAGTTGGTCGCATACTGTATGTGGTGAAGCATGTGGTAGGTATGTATAGCATGGTATGGGGTGAAGTATATGGTAGGTGTGTATAGTGTATAGCATATGGC
>Ga0307945_1004428_pt1 | contig 11339 bp, 14 predicted proteins | sample OrgLakmetagen228_FD_201818 | JGI IMG/M metagenome (GOLD analysis project Ga0307945, IMG submission 201818) | Saline water microbial communities from Organic Lake, Antarctica - #228 | ecosystem: Environmental > Aquatic > Non-marine Saline and Alkaline > Saline | place: Antarctica: Organic Lake...
CCGATGCTGTCCTCCACAACTTGCCAATTGAAACCGTGAGCCAGGGCATGCCTGGCCGCGAAGGGAGCCGGTGCCTAACTCGCCAGGAGCAGGTCGCAAGCTACAGCCGGGCCCTGGTTGTGGCTGGCGCTCCCGAGTATTTCCGGGCGTGTGCACGAAGGCACACGAAGGCGTTTTCCAGGGGGCACCACGCGGAGGTGCTCATACATCGCCCCCCGAAAGTAAAAGAAAAAGTCTAGTGTTCTGCTGAAAAAGGAAATCATGAACAAGTTGGTTGTTGACCTGTTGCAGCAAAAAGGGTTGGGCTGCTGAAAAGTCCTCAAAAAAAGGTGTAAACAGAAAGTTAAGTGTTTCCTCAGCTCACAAACTCGATGGCCTTGGCAAATTCAAAGAGCATGCACCTCGTTCTGAACATGTTCATCTTCACCAGGACATTGGTCACATACGCAAGAACCATCCTCAAGCCACGCTGCTGCCTCAACTTTCAAAGTATGCGCACGCATGCGGAATCTACTTATATTGCGCATAACATGTTTGGACAGATCAAGATGGAAATACCGTGGAACATTCATCGGCATATGCTCATTTCTAGGAAAAGGGATGGCAAACCAAGAATGATAGGTGGCCAGTTTGTTGTTGTGCGTGTTGGGGTCCACCAACTCAGCGTCTAGATCTCTCCAAACACCTCTCATCCTATGCTTCAAATCTGCAGTAAGCTCTTGCATAAGAATAGCACGCCCGGTTTGAACAGCTCGTACATACAACTCAGACCCACGCAGTTCTTGAAAAGCGCTCAGCAATTGAGCTGTCCAGCAGGCACTTGGACGAGGCTGTAAATTGAGATCAGCATATGAAAGCTCTAAAGCATGCATGAAAGGCAGGTTGCACGCTTGCATTATCAAAGTAAAAAAGTAGAATGTACACATTTTGTTATTTACGTCTCGGCCAGTCAGAACAGATGTGAATAAAACCAGTAAAACAAGCATCAAGCATCTGCCAGGACCAGCCGACCGCATTAAATCGAAGATGGGGGATCATCATCTGTGTGTGTCATCTGCACTTATACTTACAGAGTAAGCCACCAGTCAAAATGTGTGACTGCTAGGCTGCGTATGTAAATGCGTGTGTAGAAATTGTACCAAGTGTTGCTGTAGAACCAGACTTGAAGCACCTGCAAAAAGGCCGTTGGAAAGGGGAAAAAGGTACAACGCTTTTTGTGACACTGCAGCACTGGATAAAATTAATAAACAATCAAGCATCTGCCAGAACCAACAGACCGCATCATCTCAAAGAGGGGGAATCATCTGTGAGTTTTGGGCACATAAAAAAAACTGTCACAATGAGGATATCAAGAATGATGGAGGCAAATATTGTTATACAGAAACTCATGTGTGAGGAGCAAAACATGCACGACGAGAGGGTCTGGAACATCAAACATGGTCTGGTTCGCCACTCTTTTGCTGCAGGCCCTGCTGCTAGATGAACTCTGAACCAGCACTTGCCTGGCTAAACTGTAAAATTGTATATAAAGAGTGTAATTGAATTCAGATATAAAGCAGATTAGCAGGCACTTCCTTTTCTGCCTTTTACACCTCACACAGCAAAGCACAATCAGAACCAAGGACTTGTTCAATTGAAACAGTGTATTTGACTCTTTATATCTACCTTGAAACCTGAAACCAACAGCACCTTGCAGCCAAGATGTACTGATGTTTATTCTTAACATTCTCACAGGGAATGCACTGCTGTTTGTGTTAAGGTATTGCGCTCAGGCAGAGCGTCGACATGAATGGACCTCTCTCATCTAAGCACACACCACGTCCTCTATGCAGTGAGCCAGCCCTTCATCAGTATTATTAAGCGAATCAATTGTTCTGTGTGAAGAAGGCACCTCAAGCGCGAAGAAACTTCTTCACGGTTCATAGTTAAGTCTGTGCCCCCTCTTTCGTTGTGCTTGAATGGCAGGCGCCAGTGCTTACTTGCATCCCCGTTCTCTTGCAGTGTGTGACTGGGGGGGGGCACTGCGTGAGATTACCAAGGACGTCGTCAGTTGCGATTTTCAGGTCTGATCCAGGACATCCAGTTATAGGAGAACAGAGAAGCTGAGCGAGCATTCATGAAGTTGTGGCCACTCATGTTGTAAACGCGTTGTGGTCCGCGGGGGTGCAGAGCAGCTGAAAAGGAAAAAGGAAAAGAAAAAGAAAAAACTACGCAGGCAGTGAAAGCCACTCCCCACATTAATTAAGGAATAGGAGCCACTTTGGTACCGGGTACCGTAAAACTCCTCCACCAGTGGAAAAAGAAAATATGAAAATATCAATGGGGATCAGGAGGGTTGCAGGCTTGACCTGAAGCTGTCTCCTGATGAGAGATGATAATACTAGTGCTGGAAAGGGCACGTCTGGTATGGACAAGTTTGGCAGCGTAGTTGACAGAATGAACATGACGCTCGGAAGCAAGCTTCTTAACTCTTTGAGAATCAAGACCCAGCTCCTTAAAAGGCTCCAGCGCGTGATTGTTGTAGATGGTGCCACCCACTCCCCAAAGGATGGTGTGGAGATTAGCGGAGGCCCCTTGATTAGTGGAGGCTTTAAGCTGCTCTTGCGCGGCGCTCAGCTGGTTCTGTGGTCGAGTGTCCTCACAGTGCTTGACCTTGAGGTGAATGTCACGATGAAGAATGCTGAGATCTTTAGGTCAGTGCTGTCTGGGGAAGGTGGATCTACTAGTGGCTGGCGGTACTGCTGAGGTGCTTCCAGTCCCCCTTAGTTGCCCCCTGCCACTTTTAAGAACCACCCTCCTTCATTCCTGTGTTGGCGTATTACATAGGTCAAGGGGAGATGAGATAACAAACTCCCTACTTCGAGGTTAAAACGAACTGAAAGTTGACAATTAAAAAGGGAGCAAGAGAGGCAGGCTGGAAGAGATAAAAGAAAGGGGAGGCAACCAGATTGATGAGAAGAAGGGCAAAACGTATACGAGGAGGTCAAGCACGGGAAAGAAATAAGGAAAGCCTGCGTACTTTGGTGCCTACGTGAAATAACAAGGTTTATTAGGAAGACAGGACTATTAAAGAGTAAAAAGGCAACAGGCCCGAGGGCACATCTAGCTATACTACCGCGGGGCGCTTAACATAAGAACTAGGGAAGCTAAGAGTAAGCCAGGATTAAAGCAGCTAAGCCATTGCGATGACTGGTGCGCCGAAACCAACTCCAACATTCCATCATTTTTAGTCTGTTGTGTTTTTGTTTTTGCGGAGATGGGAGCAGCCAATACAGCATCCGGATGGCTGCAGGTAAACCTATTTTTGTCTGAGAAGCGGGGTGGCTTGACATTTACTTTTACGTCCATTAACCAATTGCTTTTTATGAGCAGGCTTGCAGTCGCGCTTCTTGAAACGAAAAGAAAAGGTTCCCCTGGTAGTGATGACACAGCCAGCATGATTAAGGGAGGGGGCTACATAGGTGCCCGCACCAGGCAACCCCCCACTCCGCTAACAACTAAAAAGAAATAAATGTGGGTCAGGGGGTTGTGTGCCATAGCACCCAGACCTAAATCTTGATTGTTGTTGCTTATGTTATATTGCAGTGCATACCTTGTTTTTATGAGTACAGATGCATGTCTGATGGAGCGCTCATACAGTTTGTGTATCAGGTTTAATCTTATGGTAATCCAGATTAAGGTCTGCCAGAGGTTTGTCTGTAGTCTTTGTAGGTAGTTTCCATAACTCCAACGAGGATCACGTGGAGCTTGACTTCCCTATATCCTTGTCTGTTTAGGTTGGCAATAAGCACGCTGTGCTGTGCTTTTGCTTTTTGGAGTTGGGGATCAGGCCAAGTGTCTTCACCAAATTTTAACTCATTCAGGTGAACCTCCCACTGGTTTGAATTCAGTTTCTTGTCTTTAGCAAGCTGTTGAAAATTTGAGTTGCGGTTGGTGACGCAAGAAGAGCACATAGTGCTAGGTAAAATTAGGATAGCCTCAGGACGAGAAGACTTCTTGACTGAAGGCCTTTTTCTGTAAACCTCACACCTTTCTTTCTTCTGGTACTCTGTTAGATCTATCTGACTTGTCACGCCCAATTTTTGGCAGTGACGATTCGTGTGATTTAATTAGTTGGTTGGGTAGTTGAGGTTATTTTGCCTAGCCTTGAAGCTTCAAGCTGAGGAAGCCAGTTTAATGAAGATAGCATTCTCTGGTTTTGATACTGCGGTATTCAATTAGCTCAGCCAGTGTACTACTCAATGCTCAGCCAGGTGGCTGAGTAGACTTCCCATCCCTGGGGAGAAAAGGTGCGGCAGCCGACTAGAGTGTTTGTGGTATATTATATGTCAGTGTGTTAAGCTAGTTGGAATTGAGAAACAGAAGAGAAGAGAGAGAGAGAGAGAGAGAGAGAGAGAGAGAGAGAGAGAGAATCGAAGGAGAATTGTCAGTCAGAGGTGCAGTTCCCAGCCTTTGCTCCCACTGATTGTTGTGCTGAGTCTATTACTTTGCAGTGACAGTGATTTGACAGACTGCGCCTTTTTGATCTGCCAGTAAAGGAGTTTTACGGTACTTGGTACCAAAGTGGCTTTCTTTTCCTTAATCAATATGGGGAGTAGTTATCACTGCCTGCGTAGTTTTCTTTCTTTTCTGAAGGGTACTCAAGCTTAAAGAAGAAAAGACACGTTGCAACGCGCGGCAAAAAAATAAAAGCAATTAGGCAAGAGGAAGCAAACTGAAATTGATTTGCTTGGCCCATTCAGGCTTTTCATCTTATCTTCAAACCCTCTGTCCTCCGCTTTATAGCCGCTATTCCATGCTGCTGCTGCTGCTGCTGCTGCTGCTGCTGCTCGCCACTACTTTGCAAGGGGGATGACGATATTTGTGTGATGGACGAGCTAGACGCATTAGGTAATGTGAAAGAAGGGAGTGTTTGGGGCAGAAACTTTTGCTGCTCTGGCGGCTGCTCATACTTAATTTGTAACTGCTCCGTCATCCGCTGCTGTGCCAGTAACGTCGTGGTCACCTGCGTAGAAAAACGATCATATTTTACACAAAGTCAGAAGGTTACATCATAGACGCCTGTGCACTGAACATTTAGCACGCGGCATATGACATGCTGTTTTCTTCCTCCGAGGCCCCTTGTAAAGGCAAAGACGCATGTGCACAAACACACTCACGCTACTCAACACACAAGCACACACATAGAGTCTCATAGACACGCGCTGACACACACACACGCGCGCACACACACACACACACCTGCTGCCTGCTGGCCTTCTCCATGCGCTCCAGCATGCCTGGCGGCCGCTGCTTCACGTTGTTTGTCTGCAGTTGATCGAGGAAACGTGGAGAGGGGAACTGTCACTGATGCGTCAAACATATTGTGAGTACATGATATTGATTTATTTAGAAGGCGCAACAGGAGTAGTAGCAGCAGCAGCAGCCAGCAGGGAAGCATTTTTGTGTCAGGCAATCAAAGAGCACGCCAGCTGACAACGGACGGCGACACCACTCGCAGTATACTTTAAGGGGACATTTGGAGAGTATATGATCGTTACACAGTATCCTTACCTGAACAAGAAGAAATTTGACATAAAGAACACCGCTCGAGGTAATCAAAGGGTGACAACCTATTGTTCACAGCTTTCTCTGACAAGAAGGAAGCCTTTCAAAAGTCCCCTTAAAAAGACACAGTACAATGCAGCGATCACAGTGCAGCGGTTCAGGTCGCCTCAACCACAAGGACTACTCAAACAAGAGGTTATGTTTCACTCTTTACACACGCACTCTTGAATATGCAGCGTATTATATATGCTCCTTGCACGACACTGTGCTCAGTCACTCTGCTGAGTCAAATCGCGCAGAACTTAACGGCACACACATGACACACTCTCTGACACACACAGGCCAACCCACCGGTGTGCGCATTTGTTTTGCGGTGGTGTGGTTGCGTGGTCTACTGTGGTGCGCCTCGGCACGCCTATGAGCAAGGTTCTTACGGGGGGGGCGAGGCATGGCTTGACGCATCATGGCAGGGAGCAAATCGTTCTGTGTGTCCCATATAATGTTTTTAACGTCACAATGTTTTTAACGTCATGGCGCCTTGTGTTGTGTGTTTGCATGCGCGTGCGCAAGAGAGTATGTAAAATGGCAATTTGTATCAGTAACGTAAATGATGTGTGCATGTGTGGTGGCTGACGCAAATCACCTGCAATGCCACATACACAGTACCAGGCAGCATAAGCCATTGTTGACGACAAAAACAGAGCACCACAGCACACAAATATGCACGCTCGGTGTGAGCTGCCTATGGTTCAAGTCAAGGGCATCAAAAGCCACAGTATTGTTATCCAGGAAGGTTAAAAGCAGCTGTCCTTCTCAAACCCGATATTTCATACATGTGTGTGTGTGTGTGTGTGTGTGTGTAAAGCAGCACGGACCTTTGGACGCAGCTCTTCCTCTACAGACGCAACTGAGTCTCCGTCATCATCATCAGAGAAGTCCTCTCCTCCTGTGTGTGTTCATGTGTGTGTTCATGTGTTTTTATGTGTCTGGTATGTGTGTGTTTGCAGTAAGCCAGTGTGAATGGATGGACAAGGCACATGGAGGTGCGGGGAGTGCCGCTCCTTTCTTTTTGTTAGCCTGCAGTTGTGCTGATCGTGGTGCTGCGCCCTTGCATAGCATTTTGATTTTGTTTTAAGTAAAACACACGTACACACCTGCAAGCGCCCTTCTATGCCCGCGCTTTCGCAGCAGTGTACGCACAAGGGAGACAGCCTGGTGCAGCACAAATCCAAGCATCAGGAACTTGCTAAATGGCACAGTGCGGGGCTTTTGAAAAGGGGATTTGCCGCCGCTTTTTTGACCAGGCTTAGGCTGAACTTTGCGGGGGTTGTACTTGCGGAACGCAGGAGTGGCTTCCTCCTGGCCTGTGCGAGGTCTGAGAGTGTGTATGTGTGTGCGTGTGTGTGTATGTTTGCATGATAGTTATGCTTCTGTGTGTATGTATGTGTGTATGTGTGTGTGTGTGTGAGTGTGTGTGTGTGTGTGTGTGTGTGTGTGTGTGTGCGCTCGCGTGCACACGTGCATGCATGCATGCATGCATGCATGCATGCATGCGTGTGCATGTGTGTGTGTGTGTGTGCGCGTGCGTGTGCATGCGGCGAGATGGCTGCTGGACTTACAAGATCAGGGTTTCTCCGTTTGGCAATTTTACTAAAGTATCAGGGGGTTTCAAATAGGAGCGGGTGAGACTGGTGCTTCCCCCTGCTGCATGCAGTCCCACTTTACTGCTGTTCGGATGTTCCACCATGTAGAATTTTGTGCGAAATATTTTATATTTTATAATATTATAGTATTGATTTTGCAACCCAACAAAACCTTTGAAATGAATTTTCATATCTAGGCAACATCGGTGTGGAGTCAAGTGGAATTCATGAATGGAGGACAAGCCAGTTCTGAACAGGACAGGCAAGAGAGGCCGGAGCAAACAGGCGCCCCCCAAAGCCCCTAAACCGACTCGTTCTGACACAACACTTGGTAGGAACTGCGCGTACACACATACACACATATTCACACACACACACTCACACGCACACACACACACACACGCACACACACACACACACACACACACACACACACACACACACACACACACACACACACACACACACACACACACAAACACACACACATACACACAATCGCAAACCCAAGTCCTACACACGCATGCTCACATATACACAGAATAACACACCCATGCACCCACGCACAGAAAGGGTTGTAATTACACGTGCATAATGTTTGCTATACACAGCCTGCTTCATTAAAGCGCTGGAGGGGCGTAAAGTGGTGGTAGAGCTGCGGAATGACATCATCATCCGCGGCGTGCTAGACTCGGCAGATGATTTCATGAAGTCAGTAGATGGCTGTATGTCTGACTTTACGTTAGTCTGTAGTACCCAGGTTTGCTTAGGAGTGTTCAGTTCAGCTGTTAAGGGAGCGGTTGGCATATTTATGTCTTGAAGCACACAAGAGTCATGTCAAAGCCTCCAGCTACCCACTCTCACGTATGCTTATGTTTTTGCCTGCTCCTTCCTTGCTTATGTAGCTTGACGATGTCGCAAGTCACCTACCAGACCTTACACGTGAGTGAAGGGAAATGCGTTGACATTCACTGTGTTGCTTCAGTACTGCGTGATGTTTGGGCAAGGGCACCTGACCAAGAAAATAGCATGCAAGGGTGTGATAAGAGCTTGCTTGCTTGCGTACGTACGTACGTACGTGTTGCAATTAGGGGAGGGCTCTAGGATAGTGCGAGCACTGTATGGGTCTCCTTGAGACAGCTCACAAAGTTTTGAGAAGCAGCCTCGTGATCTCTGGCTGCAGGGAAGCAAAGCGCAGTACGCCACGCTTTACGTGAAGGTGGGTTTGCTTTTTTTTTGTTTTCTCATGCGCTTGCTTTCTAAAATTAGGCGGACAGGCTAGCCACAAAGTGTTCTAATTCTGCGTGACATTCTAGTATAAATGTTTCTAAACCTCAACCTTCCCTTGGTTTTCCTCTTGCGTGCCTTCTTGTACAGGGACGCAACATACGTTTTGTGCACCTGCCGCGTAGCTTGGATCCAGCGCAGCTCGTGGAAGCTCAGGTGCACACATGCGCATGTGCTATTGGTGTCTTTGTATTGTATGTTTTGTGTGTGTGTGTGCGTGTGTGTTTGTGTGTTTGTGTGTGTGTGTGTGTGCTCTATAAGGGAAGGCTTTCCTCTTTTGTTTTCTCGCCCCTAGGAAACCCCTAAAAAATCTCTGGACGACCTACAACCCACACAAGCAAATGATACGTATAGGAGAAAATATATTGACTTTTACAGACACACACAAGCACGCACACACACTCGCACTCACACGCACTCGCACTCACACGCACACACGCACACACGCATACACACATAGACATGCACACACATAAGCACACACACACACGCGCACACACACACACACACATAAAGAAAGCACCTCAAATGATCAAATTAATCCATGCTCAGTTTCAGTACCAGTGCAGTAGGTTATAAAGACCAGTTTCAGTAGTTTCAAACTTGTGTTTAAACTCCAGTTGTCCCTGCGTTTCCAACTTGTCCAATTTATTCATGTGTGTGCAATGTGCGTGGGTTTTGCCCTTTTGAAAGGTCTTAACTATGTTTCAGTATGCGTCTATTCTGGTGAACTAATGTCTACACTTTAATGTGTTTTTACCTACTTCTTCTCGTGTCTTCAAGGTTAGCCCTTCCAGTTGCGTCACAGCCCTTTTTTTACTTGGTTTTTTTTAGGTTTACCTCGTTCTCATAGGTTGAGCATCCATTCCAGGTTGAATGCCTTTGTAATCCAAACTAAACTAGACTAAATAAATGATCAAACCCAATACACTATGCCCTCATCTTCCTATATCATTTCCTTTCCTTTTTTCAGCGCTTCAAACTGGAGACGGCACGCATTGCAGAGTACAAGGCACGCCAGCAGCTGGGCAGGATGGGCAAGGAGGAGGTGCGATGTCTGGCTAACTACTAGGGTTGGCCTGAACCATACAATATATATAGTATATATACGGTGTACATACGATGTTTTGGGCAGAGAAATCACCAACTATACGGTCATATACGGATATACGGTGTGTGTATGATATACGGTGATGATATACGGTGTATATATACGGTTCTGGCCAACCCTAAAAACTTATGCGACTGCCATGCTTGCTTTTACCAACATTGTAATGAATGATAACAACGAGGCACGACCTTCATTTACCTGGTTTGGCTGATTGATTCTGCAAGCTTGAATAAGACAACGTGGAAACTAACGGTCAATCTCAGCTGTTGCGCTTTTTGCTGTGTGTATGCAGGTTGGTGGCAGTGCTGCTGGAGGAGGGGATGATGCTTCGTGAGGTGTTGCACGTTTACACGCAAAGAGGAAGCGTGCTTGCTTTTAGGTGGTTAGTTGATGTAGCCTCACAATAAAACCTTATCTCCTCCTAGTACATGGCTCTGATAGGAAGGAAAGTCACGGATGCTTGCCTGTATAGTATGGGATTCATAGGCAGGTTTTAAAAGTTATGGTGCGCAGGGAGTGCCGTTCGTGACTGTTTTTGCTTCGTCACACAGTCGTGTTCAACTCAAGCGCTAGTTAGATAAATGCGCGCACAAGTTAGGGAGGATGTGCCACCAGATGCATGTGTTACAACGACCAATCAATGACCTGCCTGCCTTGTGTGGGCATTGATCCAACTGTTGCTTGGGTTGAACGTGACAGATTGTTTTTGGTTTGGCACAGGCAATGGCTATGCGTACGCTGATCAGCTGCAAATAGTGCTAAAACGATGAGCTAAAACAATGAGCTAAAACAATGAGGCGAACACCTTATTATATATTGTGACTCTGAAGTGCAAGCGCCCCTACTATGTTTCCCGTACATTTGAGACAGTTAGCTGCCTAAGCTCCTGTTGTATATTGCATGCCATAATCATTTACAACTTGCATTATGATCCTTTGGTTTGTTTTTGTTTGGATAAAAATAAGTGCCACACATTTTTCATAGTAAAACTGACTGTAATATTGTAATTGAAGGAGAGTGGCCCACATTTCCCAGAGGGGGTCATATGAGGCAGGCCCCAAACAGGGGTATTCTAATATGGGAATTGAGCATGGGTGCCCCAACTGGCTGTTTCTAAACTTAGCACCTAAAGGTAACTATTTAAAACACCTGAGCTTGAAAAGAGCCAGCTAGGGGACCAATGTCTAATTTTGTGCAGCGTGAACCCTATTTTTCACCACCATTCTCTCATATCTCACCACCCACTGACCTGATTTGCGTCATTTTCATATGAATTGTCTACAATAAAAAGAGAATATCATTGCAACAAAAATGGGGCAAAACCGAGCAGTACCTGGCCAGATGCCCCATTTCCCTTAGAGAAAACCAGCATAGGGTGTCAGATCAAATTACGGTCACTGCAAAGTACAAGATTCAGCACATCTACTGATGGTTGCGCCTTCGGACCAAGAAAGGCCTCCAAGGTGGAAAAACCATCCAGCAGAGGAGTGAGTTCTTTGCATCGCTGGTCCCTAATGCTTCTACCAGTTCTCTGGCTTGTGCCCTTGCGCTCTTTGCACACATGTATCTGTGTCTACTCAGCTTAGCGTGGTTGCTCCTTCTCCGAGGGTTACAAGGGTAACAAGGGTTACAAGGATGGCCTACAGCCCGAGTCTCTGGCTGATGGCAAATTGGCTGGTGAAACAAAATCAACCAGTGTCGAAAATTGAAACTAAATCTGACACAAACTTGAGGAGTCTGTATGAGTCTTG
>Ga0307945_1004430_pt1 | contig 11336 bp, 11 predicted proteins | sample OrgLakmetagen228_FD_201818 | JGI IMG/M metagenome (GOLD analysis project Ga0307945, IMG submission 201818) | Saline water microbial communities from Organic Lake, Antarctica - #228 | ecosystem: Environmental > Aquatic > Non-marine Saline and Alkaline > Saline | place: Antarctica: Organic Lake...
TAGACTTTTTCTTTTTCTTTCTGAGCTTATGGATTTATTTGTGGCTGGCCGAGACCAGTCAGCAGCCGATCAGCCAAACAACCTGGCTGAAGGTCACCCCCAATTGTAACCATTGTAACCATTGTACCTTGGCGCCTCAGCGCACAGGAGCAATCTACCAGATGCCTAATGGTGTACACACACTTTTACAACCTGTAAATAAAGCAATTTACCAAATGCCTAATGGTGTACACACACTTTTACAATCTGTAAATAGAGCAATTTACTAAACGCTTGGTGGTGTACACACACTTTTGCAATCTGTTAATAGAGCAATCTACCAGATGCTTGGTAGTTTAAGAATTTATTAATAGAGCAAACCACACACATCTTGCGCTGGCAAGGACAGCATCTCACACCAAAAATGTACGGATGAATGAAAAGTCACTTCAGTATTATATTAAAATTCAACAGGGCACGTGGAACCCTGAGTGTTTGTACACGCACGAAAAAAAACATCCAAAAAATCCACGGACAGAAATACACCGATCGCTTGAAATTAAATCGGCAAACAAAATCTTGAGGTGTGCAAGGGACAACAATTTCAGTACACCAGACTCACACAAGAGGGAGAAGGAAAGAACTCCTCAGAGCGATTCACAGCAGCAATTCGATTTATGGCATACCCAAAAGGCTAGATTACTTCTTCTTGGCGCACAGCATTGTCAAAACTGTTTCCTAAAATTCACCTGAATTGCAGAAAACTACCCGGTACACAACACAGACCACACACGCTTGTTGAGTTGGATCCGAATTCCGAATTCCTACCACGAACAAAAATTTCGACACAGGCCTCTGCCAGTTCGGGATGTATGTCTATATAACCCAAATGAAACAGGAACAGCATTTCGATATTAAGAAGAATGGAGCTCCGCCACCAAACAGACAAAATATTTCCCAAGCAAAGAGAGTAGCCATCAAAGGGACTGCCCGGAGAGATTTTTTCTAAAACCTAGCACTCAGCCGTCACACAGGAAAGTGCCTCACACAACACTGCGTTGTTCCCCCCTTTCCCTTTTGAGCACCACCCCCTTGCAATCACAGCCCGATCCATACACACATAGAAAACATGCACCAAGCAACCTGCTTTCATTGCACTCGGAGGCGTGCGAAAAGAGCGCAAGCTGACAAAAGTGGCATGCAAAGTACGTGGAGAACATCCTAGACAAGAAAAAGACGTGGCGCAATGATTAGCCGGCTCCATCTTTCCGTGAGAGGGCAAAAAAAGTAAAAGTCTATACTGGAAATCACCAGCGTGTATTAAAGAAAGGCTCTCACTAGTGCTCACACTAGCCAGAGCCCCATCAAAATGGCACAAGTAATGTAGAAACAAATGGTCTGCTGCACACAGAATGCCTACCAGATTTGGCAAGATACATCAAGACGTCATGCACATAAAACAAGGACGAGCATGTCAATGTCAGCACACTCGCACACAAGCCCACGCATGCAGCACTGTTCTTCTTGCACCCGTGCTGTAAAACAGCGATCTGCCTGTTTTTAATCATGCTTTCAATTACTGGGTACCTTGCTAGAACCACTCCCTCACTCCTCACACGCACTAAAAAGTGTAAGGTGCACAGCGGGGCGGTAATGTTCAGGTTGCATACACATAAATAAGGAAGCCGTGGTTTTTGTGATAGGCCACACACAGTGTGTCCACACACGTTGGCATACAGTACACAAAAAAAGCGGCCCTGCCCCAGCCCTCTCCCTCTCCCCCACCTAGTCCTCAGCACAGACACACATCCGATTGTAAAATTGCAGCAATACATCCAGCTAGACCCACACACACATGCAACAGTCCCTCATACAATCAAAAACCGTCAAAAACACAAGGATTCCATGTACCCACAACAATTCGGCGATTGGCAGACAGACGCATGCATGTCCCTGAAAATGCACCAGAAGAACTAGAGCGCTCCTGAATCAAGCAGTGCAAAAACATATTTCGTTTAAATCGACGTGAAGTCCCCCCCCACCTTTACCACGTGGGGTTCAAACGAAATGGGGTGTGTGCTGCTGCCCTGCTGCTTAACGTGCTGGTGCTGGTGCTGCTGCTGTTGACCTGTTGGCTTATGGTGCTGTCGCTGCTGTTCGGTACCTTCTAAGGGGCGCTGTGAGGCTTGCATGGGCCTTTGCTCAACCCCCTGCTGTAAACGCACCTGAGCATACACGCCGAAAGCGTGATTTTGAACTCGTTTGTGTGAGTATTTGTGTGCACGCTTGTATTTGCGTGTGTGTGCGTGCGTGTATGAGCAAGTGTGTGTGTGCGCTTGTGTGTGTATGTGCACGTGTTTGTATGTGTGTCTGCGTTTAAGTACCGAGCGTCCACGATCACCTGTGAGACCAGAAAAAATAATAAAAATTTCGTTTTCGATTCGGAAAATTATCTTAGGATCAATTTTTAAATTCGTTCGAAGGGCCACTTCACCGGTGTGTTTTGTACCCCTGAGCGCCCAAAAAAAGTATAAATATCATTAAAATTCAAATTGCAGTTCGGAGTGGACTCTGAGAATTACCAAATAATTAATATCCGAAGTGATCGTGGACGCACGGTTATAAGTATTAGCGTTAGGCATAAGTACGCGCACCTGATGCCCAAAGCCGCCCGTTAAGGCAGCTGCTTGCGGTGCTCGGGCCCTGTCGTGCATTTCAAGCACCATTCGTGAAGGCAGCCCAGTGTGCACCTGCTCCAGCATTCCCACAGGGAACACGCAGTGAGCTGCTGTTCTAGCGTCCCGCTCCTGTGCCTCCTGCAGAGACGCAGTAAACTGAGAGCTACCAGCGGGCGTTGCTCCTGTGCGTATTTGTGTGTGGGCGTATTTGTGTGTGGGCATTGCACCTGTGTGTGTTGCACCTGTGAACATGTGTATGTGTGCAGCTGTGTGCGTGTTTGTGTGCACCTGTGTGCGTGTTTGTGTGCACCTGTGTACGTGTTGCACCTTTGTGTGCGTGTAAGGATGTGTGTGTACGTGTACACGCGCATATGCATTGCAAGATAACAGAATGCAAATGTGTGTGTGCATGTGTGTATGTATGTATGTATGTATGTGTGTGAGGGTGCTTGTGTACACGTGTGCATGCACTTTTGAGTGTGTGAATGTGCATACATGTGCGTGAACATGTGCGTGTGTGTGCCTGTGCACGCAAGCAGACGCGCCCCACCTGCTGTTGCCGAAGCAGTGACGTGGCGTGCTGTGGCACCTATAAGCTGCTGCTGCACACACTGCTGCAGCTGAGTGCCCCCAATGTCAGCGGCTGAATTACTGCTGCTGAACTGGTGCTGTGCTGTGTGTGCTTGAGGAGGGTGCAGCGCCCCATTCTCGTGTGGCGCCATGTGCGTGTGAGGGAGGGCGACAGAAGGTGCGTGACAGTGGGAGCTGAGGAGGGCAATGGTGTGCGTGGTTGCCAAGGTGGTGGCAGCAGCAGCCTCACACAAGTGGGGGCCAGAGGGGTCGTCGTTTGTCATGGTATCCCCTGCGTGTATGTGTACGAGTGTGCTGTGGTGTGTGTGAGTGTGTATGTGTGTGTGTTTCACGCACTTGCACATGCGTGTGTATATGCTGCGTGCGCAGCATGTGTGTGTGTGTTTCACGCACTTGCACGTGTGTGTGTATATGCTGCGTTCGCAGCATGTGTGTGTGTGTGTGTGCGTGCGTGTGTGTGTGTGTGCACCACGTACCAGCATAGTTGTTGTTGAGTTCGCTGCTGCTTGGGTCTGCAGAGGGATGGGTCTGCAAGGGAAGGAGCTCCATAGAGTCAGCAGGCTTGTCCAAAGACCTGTGCATGTGTGTATGTACAGTAGCGTGTGTGTGTGTTTGCGTGTTTGTGTGTTTGTGTGTGTGCCAAAAGAAAGAGCTGAGTGAGTTGGTAAGCTTGTAGAGGGCCTTGCGGGATGGTTGTTTTTATGTACAGTAACGTGTATGTTTGTGTCTGTGTGTGTGTGTGTGTGTGTGTGTGTGTGTGTGTGTGTGTGTGTGTGTGTGTGCGCGCCAACGGAAAGCGCCTAGTTATTTAACAAGCCTGCTAGAGTTGTGTCGGTAAGGTGCATATATACAAGCGCGGTTTTACAAACATAAATAGGATCACACATGTACACATGCACAGCCACTCATACACACTCACTCACTCACACACATACGCACCCACCTGTGAGGGAAACTAATAGGGCATGCTGTCCAAACACACACAATGCACACATACACACCTGTGAGGGCACCTTGGAGAGCATGTCACACACACACACACTCGGAGACACACACACACTCGGACACACACACACGCACACACGCACACACACACACACACGCACACACACACACGCACACACACAGAGACACACACCTGCGAGGCAGCCACTTGGAGAGCATGCTGTCCACTTGGCGCCAGGGGGGAAGGACAGAGGCCTGCTGTTGGAACGACTCCGCCATCTCGTTGCACAGGAATGTGACCAAATGCCGGACCATGCCCTCCTACAGGTATAATTCACATCGAATAAATCACATTGCACCATCTCGTTGCACAGGAATGTGACCAAATGCCGGACCATGCCCTCCTACACGTATAATGTATAATTCACATCGAATAAATCACATTGCACCATCTCGTTGCACAGGAATGTGACCAAATGCCGGACCATGCCCTCCTACACGCACAATTAACATCGAACAAATCACATCGAATGACAGGTTTAATAAAATAAACGTAGTGGGTTATAATGGACAGGCTTGGCCAGAATGGAAATCCATGCCCACACACGTTGCACAACCATATATATGTGGTGTGTATACGCTATTTTTGGCAGGGAAATCACCAAACATACGGTCATGTACGGTGTATATATACGGTTCTGGCCAACCCTACAAGTATTCTTTTTTGCGATGCCAGGCCTGTGCATAAATTAAAAACGCAGCAGCCAACGGGATGCCATGCTTTTCTGCAATCGATGGAGTGCGCTCATTGTGGGCTGCGGATGGAGAAAAGTACACATAGCTAGGGTCGGCCAGTCCGTATTGCGACTCCTACTTATTGCGAGGTGCCTAAATAATCAGCATATTCATTTGCGAATATTTGGGCATTGGGAGGCCAGCCTAATTAATTCACAATTAGCGATGTTTTGCAAGCTTTTGAGCGTTTCTCTGTGCTCTGCTCTATGTTGTCCATGAAGGGACTTGCAATTCCTTGGGTCGCCTCATTTGAGAAGGCATAAAGCTCCAGGTGAAAAGCAAAAATGCATTTTGGCAGAAATTCGAACCAAAGACATGCAGGCTGCAGCCAAAAATCGGCATTTTGAGGTCAAGTATTGCGAGGCCAAGATTCTCTTAGACTTTCTTAATTTCTTTGGTGGTTTCATGACATAAGACTGTGTATTTCGTGGTTTCCCTGCCAAAAACACCGTAAACACGCCGTATATATGTATGGTACTAGCCAACCCTACACATAAGATACAGCACGGAAACAAGAAGTTTCGTCAGGCCAGGCTCTCGCCCAGTTCACTTGGAAAAAAAGCGAGAGAATCTGGTGGAGAGCCCCAGCTGCCGGCAAGAAAAGCGACAGGTTTTGGTGGAAAGCCTCAGCTGCCGGCAAGAAAAGCGAGAGATTTTGGTGGAAAGCCCCAGCTGCCGGCAAGAAAAGCGAGAGATTTTGGTGGAGAGCCCCAGCTGCCGGCAAGAAAAGCGAGAGATTTTGGTGGAGAGCCCCAGCTGCCGGTTGCACTCTGCTTAACGGCAGCTCTTAGGGACGTAGAGAGTAGGGAGCAAGTTAGGGAAAGAGGAGGGAGCAAACAGACAGTTGGGCTGCTGGAAGGAGGAGTTTGAATCAAAATATAGAGCTGAGATGGCTTGTTACACACACGTATCCTCAAACACTAACACACACAGTCTCGCTCACCACCAACAGGTCTGCCTACAGGCTCATCACACACACACATACGGGCACACACCCTCACACACACACCCTCACACACACACACACACACACACACACAACTAAATGCCTTCACGCTACACGCAAACAAACACATGCGCACACCGATTTCGCTCACCTCTGCTACATGAACGGCTGGGAGGCAGTCAAGGAGCACCGCGTACTTGTCTGTGGGCTTAGCAATTATGAACTGCTCCTTGAAAGCCAGGTCGATGATGTACGTGCGCCCTGAGTGTGATTGTGTGTGTGTGTGCATGTGCATGTGCGTGTGTGTGTGTATATGTGTGTGTGTGTTTATGTGTGGGTGTGAGCTTGCGCATGGAAGTGGCATTGTGTGCCGATGATGCAGTGCTATTAGTAAATCACTCATGCTGAGCCTGCAATGCATGTGCAGCCTGTGCGTACAGGGTTGAAGTCGTGAGCCTTCTATGTCGAGCCTATCCGTGCAAAGAACCTGCAGACTAGGCAACCCATTACGTCATGCACCAAAAGACATGCTCACGCACGCGCACACATACATATACACACACGCATGCGCACACACACACACACATACACACACACGCACACACACGCACGCCCGCACACACCTGCCAGTTGAGTGGTAAGAAACATATGGCGCAGGTTGCGCAAGCAGCTGTGACCATCTCCACCCCCCAAAGCGGTGCGAACACGCACTCCTGCAAAGTGAACACAATGATGCAAGGGACGAGTGTCACAGCAAGTCGGGTGAGCGTGTTTGAATGTCACGTCGGCAGTATTGACTTACTGACAGGTCCATGCGTACATTAAAATATGACAAATTAGAGGCAGCAGGTTTGTGGTGCGATGCTTGGTTTTGCATTGAGCGAGGAGTTAGACAGTGCTGATGGGACAACCTTGGGGTGGACAGAGCCATACGTAAATGGTGTATATACGGTATTTTTGGCAGGGGAATCACCAAATATAAGGTCATATACGGTGCATATACAGTATTTTGGGCAGGGAAATCACCAAATATAAGGTCATATACGGTGTATATTTACGGTTATGGCCAACCCTAGACAAACGCGCAACCCTTGTCAAGACGTGAACAAATATTTTTTTACACGAGAAACCTCTGAGTGTGTGTGTGAATTAGTGTGAGCAGAAGTAGCGCAATTACCTGCATGCTGTGAGCAACAGGCACATATTGAAGGATATGAACACAAACCTTATTTGAAGTGCAGGGATACACCCACAAACACGCACACACGTACGTACGCATGCACGCAGACACGCACACACATACACACACGCGCACACACACACACACACGCACACACATATACACACGCGCACACACACACACGGGTTATAGTAACCTTTTAACCACCTGCGTGGCCTAGGTGGTGCTGTAAACATAAAGTTTGTTTTTGGTTCATTTGGAACCTTTCTTTGCCTGATTGCCTGATTGCACGTCTGAATGTGTGTGATGCGTGTGCGTACTTGTACGTGCGTGCACGGTGTGTGTGTGCGCGCGCGTGTGCGTGCGTGTGTGTATGTGTGTGTGCGGGTGTCTGGGTGTGTGCGTGTGTGCGCGTGTGTGTGTATGTGTGTGTGCAGGTGTCTGTGTGTACGCATGTGTGTGTATATGGTGTGTGCGGGTGTACGTGTGTGTATGTATGTGTGTGTACGTGTGTGTGTGCATTTGTACAAGTGAATGTCAATGTGTCCGTAAATCACCTGTGTAGCCCCAATGCTGCTGCAGCTGCAGTGCCAGCTGCTGATTGTCCTCTAGAGAAGAGCGATTAGGAACGTCAGTGAAGGTGCACTGCTGTGCGGCCTGCTCCACGTTTTCACGCAGCTGTGGGGGCACACGTGTGTATGTATGTGTGTGCGCATGCATGCGTGCGTACGTGTGTGTGTGTGTGTGTGTGTTACAAATACCTTGACCTCTTCGTCCGTGGACGCTTCCAGGCATGCATAAAGAGTTTCCACTGTCTTGGCAGGCAGGACAGGCTCTTGCTCTCCAAGGGTTGCACTGTCACTTCCCTCCATCTGTGAAAATGTACACGTTTGCAAAAATTTGTGTCTTGCGCGTAGGCAATTCTTGTGTGTGTGTGTGTGTGTGTGTGTGTGTGTGTGTGTGTGTGTGTGTGTGTGTGTGTGTGTGTGTGTGTGTGTGTGTGTGCGCGAGCGCTTGCGTGGGGGTAGGTGGGTGGGTGCATGTGTGTCTATGTGTATGTGTGTGTAGGTCTGTGTGCGTGTGTGAGCGAGCAAGCAAGCAAGCAAGCGTGCGTGTGTGCGTGTGTGTGTATGTGTGTGTGTGTGTGTGTGCGCGCGTGCGTGTGGGTAGGTGGGTGGGTGCGTGTGTGTATGTGTATGTGTATGTATGTGTGTGTGTGCGTGTGTGAGCGAGCAAGCAAGCAAGCAAGCAAGCAAGCGGGCGTGCGTGCGTTTGTGAGTGTAAATGTGTGTGCGTGTGCGATGTGTGAGCGAGCGAGCGAGCGAGCGAGCGAGCGAGCGTGCGTGCGTGTGTGTGTGTGTGTGTGTGTGTGTGTGTGTGTGTGTGTGTGTGTGTGTGTGTTGAGTGGAAGTTCAGTCAGCGATGCTGACACCAGACTTGCCCCGCGTCCTGCTGAATTCGCTTTTCCTGCCCTGCCGTTTCCTCACCTCAATGTCAAATAACAGGCTAGGCACCCTGTTTCCCAGTCCACGCGACACGCGCTGCGTGATATTCCTTCTCAACTCGCGTTTTTGTCTCCCCAACGGCGAAGTGCAGCAGACCTGGCTCTCATCCTCATTTTCGTGTCCTTTAATATGTGCAAGAAGTGTTCCACCCCGCTGCCTCTCCTCATCCATTATGTATATCTGTGAGTGTGGAACTCAATTTTGATATTATTATAAATACCCATATTGTGTGTTGCCCAAATCGGTATCTTGACACGTTGGCAAATCTCAAAAGTGACATTGCGTGGAAATAAAACACATCATACTGCACTGTTTTAATTAAATTTACGCTTACATTTGTCCTAGGGGCTACTGTCTAGGGCGGTTGCTCCGCCCGGCCTCCTCCATCCGCGCCCATTTTTGCACCGTCACATTTCTCTGAAGCAAGTTATAATGTGATTTATCACGCCAGTGGTCTACCAGATTTTGAAAGTTGCAACCCCTTACAAGTACCCTAGGCCTATGTAGTATACCTTAGTAGTAGGTAGTATACTTTGAGTCCCCACGACGCTCCATTATTTTAAGTTAGGTGACGCTTCAATTTTAACTTTGAACTACAACCAGTGGGCTTATTAAGCTAAAGCGTATTAAGGGCGCATAATAAGCTAAAAGCGTAATTTCGGACGAGCGAATTGCCCCGCGCGCGTTGACATTGCGCGGACATGTATGACCGTGATGAGTATGTCTTGATGGTGATTAGACTGCTCGTGTGCATCCGACTCGTGTGGTAAAACAAGGATTTCCTGTCCCCCCTGCATTTCCTTTTATTTCCATTAACAATTGTTGTTGGCATATTACATAGGTCAAAGGGAGATAGCAAACTCCCTACTACGAGGTTGAAACGAACTGAAAGTTGATAAATAAAAAGGGAGCAAGAGAGGCAGGCTGGAAGAAATAATAGAAAGTAGGGGGGGCAACCAGGTTGATAAGAAGAAAGGCAAAGCGTATACAAGAAGGTCAAGCACGGGAAAGAAAGAAGGAAGGAGAGCCTGCGTACTTTGGTGCCTACGTAAAAAGAACAAGGTTTAGGAAGGTAGGGCTAGTAAAGAGTAAAAAGGCAATGGGCCGATCTAGCTACATCACCGCGAGGTACTCAACATAAAAACTAGGGAAGGTAAGAGTTAACCAGGATAAAATAAGCAAAGCCATTGCGGTGCGCCAAAACCAACTCCAAACACAACCCAAAGAGAAGAGAGAGGTCCCCTATAGGAAATGCAGCTGCACCAACATGTCACTCTCAGCATTACGAGCCCATACTAGGGAGACAAGAAAGGCGTACAGTGAGCTAAAGGTTCAGATAACAAGAGTTGGGTTGTTCTAATGGGAAAAAAAGAAAAGAAAAAGAAAAGACTCCGCTGGTAGTGATAACACAGCCAGGGGTTGTTCTGCTAAGAGCCGAGAGCAGGGGGAAATAATAGGCCAACCTAAACCTAGAGCAAGGCAGCAGACACGCTAGGAAGGGAGCTGCCAATTTTAACGACAAGGGAGCTAACAATTTTTACGACATTGCTGAAGGGGTATCAGCGGCTGTCACTGGAAACGCGGGTGCGCACGTCTCACACATGTTGTATGCAGATGATCTGACTTCTTTGCTGACTAATGAGCCCCGTGATACGCAAAACATGATTTTGCTGAGTCGGTTGGCTGTTTACGCCAGAAATTAACATCTGTTTGTCAACACTTTTAAGTTTTAAGGTTGTGCACTTCAATTCCGCGGATGAAAATGTTCCTGTGTTTAATGTTAGTGGTGCCACCCTTCATCACAAAGATTCTTTTCAGTATGTGGGCGTGGTTTTGCTTCTACAGGACCTCGAACATGGCTTAGTCTGCTGAACACTTTGTGCATCCTGTCCTTTTCTTGCCTCTGCCTACAGGATACGAAGATTTGTGCGTGAACACGCTTTGGCAGACAGGCCGCACACTTCTTTGTGGCTCGATAAGACGCGCATGTTATTCCTGCTGGCATGAATGGTAGTCAAGTATGGGGTACTGTTTTTTTGCAGGCAGGCAGGGAGTAGCTGTCAACGCTTCACTTGCATTTTCTGAAGGGCACGCTAGGTGTGAAGCGGTCTACCACTAACTGGGCTGTACTCCGAGAATGTGGACATGAACCGTTGCAGTTCTACTGGTTTCGGTCAGCCTGTCAAGCTTTTCAATAGCATGCTCAATACCAATAGTGTCACTTTAGGGGGGGGCTTACTGATCAGGCTTACTGCATGCTTCTTAGGCAGGCTTACTGCCGCTTGTTTGTCAGCCTTACTACGGCTTCCTGCACCGCTTCTTTGTGGCTTACTGATCAGGCTTACTGCATGCTTCTTAAGCAGGCTTACTGCCGCTTGTTTGTCAGCCTTACTACGGCTTCCTGCACCGCTTCTTTGTGGCTTACTGATCAGGCTTACTGCATGCTTGTTTGATCAGGCTTACTGCCGCTTGTTTGTCAGCCTTACTGTAACGTTCCAGGCGTTGCATAAATCACAATATCTAATATTGTGTAAATTACCAGCCACACTAGTGGTTTTCACAAATGTCACAAATGAAAAAAAAAAAAATTTAATAATAATAAATAGAGCCACTGTGCTCGTTGCAGTGGCTCTCTCAATTTTTGTCGGGTCTGGCGACCTGTGTTGGTCATGCATGGTTATCAGGAGACCAGCCTCGCCGTCTCCTCTTCACGTGGC
>Ga0307945_1004433_pt1 | contig 11333 bp, 10 predicted proteins | sample OrgLakmetagen228_FD_201818 | JGI IMG/M metagenome (GOLD analysis project Ga0307945, IMG submission 201818) | Saline water microbial communities from Organic Lake, Antarctica - #228 | ecosystem: Environmental > Aquatic > Non-marine Saline and Alkaline > Saline | place: Antarctica: Organic Lake...
TGTGTGTGTGTGTTTTTGTGTGTGTTTTTGTGTGTGTGTGTGTGTGTGTGTGTGTGTGTGTGTGTGTGTGTGTGTGTGTGTGTGTGTGTGTGTGTGTGTGCACGTGAGAGAGTGTGTGTGTGTGCGTGTGTGCGTGCACTTGTAAGCAGTAACATAGTGTGATTCCAAGACGTGTACTCAAACTTAAAAAAAAGCACACTGTCCATTATATTGGCATGCGTGGCATTTGTGAGGCGGGTACAAGTAGATGCTCACCGGTTGAGGTACCTACAGCACCATCCAGGAAAACAAGTTGATCTTCACGACCTTCTGTCCCCCCACCCCCACACACGGGCAGTATGCTGTCCTTCGCAAAGACAACTTCAAGCTCATCACAAATGGCACTGCTGCCTGAGGTGCAAACCACCATGCATTAGCATGCATCTTAGCGTCACAACACTGTTTGCCCACACTTTGATGATCACCTGTGTGAAGGCCAGTCATCCATGGCTGAGGTGGCATCTTCGCTAATATCGCTGCCTGGCAGGGTGGCGTCAGAACTGATGTCATCTTCCCCTATGCAAGCATTAAACAGCACGGCCGGACATTAGATAAGGCGATCCAAGTAAATAGAAGCTTGGCTTGAAGGACTTAGAGTATGCTCAAATCGTTAAAACCTTCTCCCTTTCTCAGTAGTATCAAAGGTGAGGCTATGTCCCATCGAATCTGGCAAGATGCAGTGATAAACTGCCGAAGTGGTTTGGACCGAATTGTTACTCCGCGGTATGAGCTGTTGAGCGGACCTCAATTTGGCTGCTGTGTTTCGACAGCGCAAGCGTGCCCCCTTCCTCTCTCGCTGAGGTGGGGCTCTGTCTAGAGTGTGTGCATTTAAGTTTGGAGTTAATGATCCGCACGAATTTGATCAGCTTAAACTCGGACTTCTACTTCAGGTGGGCAGGGCACGGCACCCCCCCCCTCATGCAACAGAAGGCACACGTGTGTGCTCGTACATGAGAGCACCCTTACACCGATGTCACCAGAGGTGGGGAATTGTCAGAGGGGGTCATCTGAGGCCCAAATGGGTTTATTTTCTGCATGCTCCTAGGGTATGGCTCCCCAACCTGCTAGTTTCAAGCTCAGCCCTGATATGCCCTGATTTCAAAGCAGCTGAGCTTGAAACTAGCAAGTTAGGGGAGCCATACCTAATCGGCCGCGGTGTAAACCTTACTATTTGAGAAACTGTATGCTGTGTCTGACCGGCTAGCGCACCAGGCTGGCGATTGTTGGTGCCTCAAAATAAATAAAGATCATTGCATAAACAATGAAGCAAAAAGACCAAGTGGTTGGCGAGATATGCAAATCAATGCGTCATTCCCCATGCAAAGCACCCATCTAGGGTACAGATGCGCGACGTGTGCAATTAGTCCTGTCATTTCTTACGCAGGACGACTTATCTAGATCTGAGCACATGCTCCGGTAGCTTATAAAGTAAGCATCAGTGTGAAGCTAGATTGGGTCCAATTTGATGAGTTAATGTTTAATGTGTAAGTAGTTGCCCCTTTAATGCAGAAATGAGCATGCTTTAGCTTTTGCTCAGATTACCCCCTCTGGGGAATCGTTTTCAGAGAAATTGAGTGCGGGTCCTGGCACTCGTGGTGTTGCAGTGCTCTCGTGGTGTTGCACTGATGATGGTGTTGCACTGATGATCCCTGGCTTGAATGCGAAAGCAAAGTTTTGTGGTGTTGCAGTGCACTCGTGGTGTTGCACTGATGATCCCTGCGGATACTGCGGATCCCTGATGATCCCTGCGGATCCTGGCACTCATGGTGTTGCACTGATGATGGTTTCTGATTTCCCTCTTAAACCCTGCAGAATAATTACAGAGCCCTATGATTCACTTAGTGGGTCACTTAGTAAGTCTATAAGTCACTTAGTAGGTCGTGATGAAGTGCTGATGCCTGCCACAGTGTAGCTTTCGGCCCAATATTGTTGCAAGCGTACGCAAGCACCTTGCTAACGCAAATACCAACGCACATGCGAGCTCAAGCTGAGCCAGGACCCTACTTCAATTGACCCCAATGCAGGTTACTGATTCCCTCTTAGACCCTGCTGAATAAGTACAGAGCTCTGGCATCTTCCTGCTTAAGCATAAGGCACGAGAAGGCTTTAAACGTGCACATGTATGCAGATGGGAGCGTCTTGAGCCATTAAAAGGCAATATGGCAACCTTATACATGGGGGGCTTCTGCTGCTCGAATGCCAGCAACCAACAACTGGCTTGGGCCTTCCTGTCTTCAAAATGTATGTTGCAAGCCGTCTGTGGTTTTTCCCTCCACAGTACCGCTAAAGAGCGCGCTTCAACGTGGACAAATCAGTCAAACAAACGCCCACAATTTCTTACAGTTTAGTAACCATGAGCAGCTACAAATTACAGCTTTCCTTGCTGCAAGGCGAACCCCTTTGGATCCCATGTTCACTAGTCACGCCCTGGGGTGAATATTATGCTATGGCGTGTTCATAAATCATATCATTACATCGCTTCAGCGCTTGTATGTGCGTATGTGTGTGTATCTATGCGTATGCATGCGTGTGTGTGTGTGTATGTGTTGCTAGTGCAGTCCGCTTTCCGCTTTTCTCCCCCAGCGCACTCACCAACACCCGAATCTGTGCCTTGAATCGAAGCCAGAACAGCAGATGCTGCATCTTGGGCCGTCACTGTCCCTTGCGCCTCTTGCTCCTGTTGCTGATGCTGCTGCTGCTGCTGTTGCTGCTGGACAGCCCTTCGGGTGCGTGTACGCACCGCATAAGGGCTTGCCACCGAGGGCACAGTGACATCAATGAATGGCTCTGGGCTCAACATGCCTGCCGAGCAGTTTAATAATCAAGTGAATCTTTCATTCATGTTTCCCCATCTTTATGCACATGTCTGTGCATCATTGTGTTATGTCTGCGCATCATTGTGTTATGACTGTGCAAGGGGTAAGCTTCACAAGTACAGCTGCTTGTGTAAAAAGGAGTGAGTTCCTTGAATGGAGCTACTTTATTTTGTTTGAATGCATTGATATGACTGTTGTATTGGGACAAGCTCCACGAGCGCAGCTGCTTAAATAAGGGTGAGATCGTTAAATGCGGCTGCTTATGTGTATGGGGGTGAGTTTCAAGTGCAAGCACGCAGCAAACAAATCTGCTGCAGGGAGCAGCTCAATTACATCCAAACGGTATCCAATATTTGGGACGACCTCAAAAAAACTGGCAAAAACTGTTGCGTCGGTCAGGCCTGTATAAATACCATATACATAAATCTGAAGAACCTCCTTCTTCATTATTGCATTATTGACACACACACACACACACACACACACACACACCAATCACCATTTACGTAGCTTTGGTGAAAACAAAAAAAGCCATCCAAGATTCCACCTAAATGCTCTCTTTCCCTTTCTTTCAAGTTTCAAACCCAATTGAGCTCACCTTTCTCATGCCATTCACCTTTCTCATGCCATTCACATCCCAGGCACTCGCATGCTGCATACCACGCACCAGGCACAGCCTAGCACCTGCATATTGCCTCAACCACCTTCACAGAGCCATTCCCCTCTCCTCATCAGTCGAGCCTCATGCTTCGTTCTGTTTCCTCCAATGCCTAGACCCTTCGCACCTGTCCTGTTGTACTCAATTTTGACCTTAGGGTCTTTGGGGATGAGCGTCTGACCCATGAAAATCTCCACTTGAGCCATGACCTGGGGGAGGGCACATGTGTGTGTATGCATGTAATTTTGCGTGTATGTATTTGTGTGTGTGTGTGTGTGCGTGTGTGTGTGTGTGTGTTCATGACATAATGTGAGCGCAATGTTGTGTGCAGACAAAGCACAAAGCAGACACCCCCATCTGAGCCATGACCCAGGTGCAAGTGCGCCAATGTAAAACAATGCAGGAAAATGGTATGAGCAGATAGTGAGGGCACCTTTGCTTGAGCCATGGCCCTGGGGCGTAAATGCTTGCAACTTGGCAGTATATTAAAGGGTATATTATAGGATAAACTGGCAGAAAACAAGGGGCTGCGGAGTGCGTACACACACATTCATCAAACGGTTGCAGGTTTCTTTTGCGCTGTGAGTGGTTGTGTACAAGCACATGCACCCTTTTGAAAAGGAGGCCGTGTTTGCATGTAATCTATTTATATTTCAAAGCCCATCACAATGTACCACTGTTCCCACATCCTTCACCACGACGCCAGCATTCAGTATCTTCACAGGTCGACCTTTAAACGCAGCACGTTGAAGCTTAAGACAGCACGACGCTTGAAGAAAAGGACAGTTAATTTGGCCAGCCATCAAGAATGCTGGGTGGTGTTGCTTCAGCATCCTAGGCTCTCAATGCATCGGGCAGATACAGGCAAAGGTTTACAACAAATGTTTGTTGTAACAGGCAGGCAGCGTGTGTTCATTGCACCCACCCCTCGTTCTATGTCAACAGCAACATCTTGGACCTCGCCCACACGCACGCCCTTTAACCTGCAGATTTCAGAAGAGGAATCAAGGACTACCTGTGCTTCGGTGTATTGGCTTTGCAGGGGTAGCTAGCACTAGGTGAGGGTCCCAAGCACTCTGCACTTGCAGCTCTGGATGTGAGACACTTTGAGTTTGAGCTTTATTGAAACATATTCAAGGGGTCCTGCCTGCTGTTCAGAGTGTGGTATTTAATTGCACTTCACCCATTTTGTGGCATCAAAATTAATTTGCAATCTCCCATCCATTCTCAATCCTGCATTCCTTACCGCAAAGCCACCCCCTTCTCTATGCCCTCCGCCTCTGGGAATGTCACATGGAAGGAGTACGGTTTGTTGCGGTACACGTTGCTGCCTTTGGCCCACCCAAACAAGGCAAATGCTGCTGCTATGCCAAAGGCAATGAAAAGGAGCACTGGCTCTCGAATAGCCTTGAGCACCTGCAGAGCATAACCAGCGCAGTAGTTGTTGTTGTCATGAAGTAAATGAAGAGCTGGTGTGCGCCTAATCCAGCAGAGTATTGGGCACTTTTTTTGTGACACCGTATTGAATTTGATTTGCTTGCTCTGCATGTGCGTGTGTATATGTGCTTGTGTGTATGTGCGTGCTAAAGTGCGTTTTTTTGTGTAATTGTGTGCATTTGTGTTGCATGTGTGTGTGCATGTGCTAGCTTGTTTATGTCTGCGCACATGAACATGTGCATGTACTTGTGCATGTGTGTATGTGTGTATGTGTGTGCATGTTTGTGTTAGTGTGTGCATGTGTGTGTGCGTGCGTGGGCGTGCACGTGCGTGTATGTATGTGCATTTGCGTGTATGTATATGTGTGTACGAATGAAAAATGTGCTTATGTATGTGATTTATGTGTGTGTGCTTGTATAAGTGTGTGCTTGAATGTGTGAACATGTGTTTGTGTGTGTATGTGAGTGCGCTCGTGTGTCCGTGTGCTGTTTTTTAGGTATTTGACCTCGTCATACTTATTTGTGTGTAAATGAGAGTGATAGTGTGCGAGTGTGTGTGTGTGTGCACGTGTATTCGCGTGTCTCTATGGGCGCATGTCTGTGTGTTTTCACGTATTCATGAGCAAATTTCTTAAGTCAGCGTACCTGAGGGACCTTGTGGAGTGTGGGATGGCTTAGCACGTTTTGAAACCAGCTCCCTCCCTCTCCTCCTGAGCTGCTGTTGTTGTGTGCTGAGGCTGCGACGGGAGGGTTCTGCCTCACAAAAAGGTGCGGAGAACAAATTCCTCTTGGCAATGGCCTTCTGATACTGGCTTGATTAGTGGGGTACCTTTGAGAAGGCAATTGCAATGGAGCTGTGTGGGGGCCCACCATTGCCGTTTGAAAATGTACACCAATCGTGCCTCTCATTTTGCTTATATTATTTTCATATAAATCATTGATTGAAATGCTATGTTTTTAACTCTGCGGTCGCCTTTCATATATTTAATTTAGGTTCGTGTTTAGGGTCTATACTATACCTTATGAACAAGCTCCCAGCGACATGCCTCGTTATTCTGATACAGCTCCTCCACCTGAAGGCAGGCTGTGCGCAGTTAGACAACAGCACTCAGGTCCGACCTGTGAACTGTCCTTTCTTGCTTCGATGGGTTTGTCCCAGATACCAGACCTGCCATCAGATCTAGAATTCTCCTTCCCTGCTCAAACTCGTCTCCCACAATAATAACAAAAACTTATGCTGCGTGCACGCACACGCCACAGGAGGCCGCCTTTCCTACTTTGGCAAGTTTGTTTCAGGTGCAGCAATAATGTGCATGCATACATAGGGATCTGGAAGACAGGAGTTATTTGCACAGGGAGTTTGTTCTTGTGGCACTCCCGCCCTTCTTCTGCCCTTGCACAAAATTTAAAAAGGTCTAATTCACTTGCCTATAAACCGCAGGGAAGCAATGGCACAGGTGACCGGACAGATGGGTGCCTCACTACAGCTCTGTATCTTAAGGCTTGTCTACAAGCGGGGCCACAATTTTGACGACTTGCGCACGCTCAGGGATGATGGATCAGCTGATTGATCTTCAAGAAAATGTGTTCAGTGGCGACGTAATGCTGGCAGAGCAATTTTGCACAAGCTATGGTATGACTTGAGCTCGTTAACTTGAGAATTGCAGAGCAAGCTGCGATGGTTTGTTCTGGTTGAACTGCTACCTCTTGCTAAAAATCGATTGTTCTCATAACACGCTTAAGTAAAGCACAAGTCATTTATCGTGCAGTATTTGAGTCAATTCCTTTTGGCCGCACCGCTACTCATCTATTTTCCCCTTTCTCATATCAGGTGCAATTGCGCTCGTAGATAACATGTAAGTGTTATTTGTAACTTCATTAATTATTAGACAAGCTCAGTCATTAATACACTGTTGATTTTGCTGTTTTAACATTGTCAGCGCTGCAAACATGGATGTTTACAATCTCTAATACAGGTACCTCACAACTCGGAAGGCAAACCCTGTCATAGCCAACTTTTTGGGGGCAGCTGTTGGGCAGATACTAGAATCAACCATCGGGAGGTAGGTTTATGAAGTCACACTTAGAAAGGTAAAAGGAATTCGGTCTTTCCATTTATAATGTCAAAATTCCGCTTTCCAAAATGAAATACTGGATCTGGATCTAAGATGCAAGCTCTATGTCACCTGTCTAGCACATCCAAATAAGACCGTGACCTTAAACAAACATAACTACACGATGACACGTTTGCCATCAACAGGCTCGGACCTTTGTCTCGGGTCTTCCTTGACCAGTCTTGCAATCCCTTTACAGCTCCCTATAATAGCTCCCTTCAAGCTTACCTGAAAGAGGGGGCGATTGAAGGTTCTACGCTTGCCAACCTCGTGTCCCCCTGGGCAGCTCCTTTGGACAGATACTACGAAGCTGCGGTAGGTGACTGTGCTGAATCCCGTGAAAAGGACCTGAAAACATTATCTGCTCTGCAGCATTATATTGTCTGTCTTCCGCTAAAGCAATTGTAGGGCAGTGGCAACCTAAAAATATTTCCCTGCTGTATTTTACTTTTTCACACAGCAAAGAGAGTTGTCCAGGACCGAGAGTCCCGAGCTTGGCCTGCTGGGTTCTCTTGCTGTGCGCTTCTTTTCAGATCCTCCAGCTGCACCTGATAATCAGGGAAGCTCTGGCAGTGGAGCTAGCTCGGATAGAAGCATGCTTCAGGGTATTGCTGGAGGTTGGGGTGGGGAGAACGGTGCAAATGAGGGAGAGGCCTCAGAAAGTAAAGCTCTGGGGGGAAGTAGCATCCTTGATTCTTGGTCTGAAGCAGTAGACGCGTTGTCCTCCTTTTCTCTCTCTAGTGAGGAGCTAGCAGAGCTACAGAACCAGATCGTGGAGTCGCCCAGCTTGATTCGCTTTGTGACAGCTCTGGGAGACATCAACGCAAGGGCACTGTTTGTGTTGAAGGTGAGAAATTGGGTTGTACTGTTCCATAACGTACTCCCCTGCACATCCTTTCCTATTTTTTTCTATCTTTCCTGAAAGGCTTTCCCTTCGTTGTGTGGGGAAGGGGGTTACATGCTCTGTTATCAAGATTTGTGCAAGCGCTAATTTTGGAGGAGTACGTTTTTGTTAGAAATTGATGGGCAGTCAAAAAAGGAAGGGAGGTTTTTGAGCAGTATTCCAAGTCAACCAGGACATCTTGTGTGCACTTACAGGAGATCAGATCAATTCCCAAGCAAGAAGAAGGCGCCAGACTTGCTGTTGCAACCGATGATCAACCTAGTGACGGGAATTCTGACTGAGATCCTTGCAATGCTGACCTGTGCTTAAGAGGTACCAATAAAACGGCCACTCATTTTGACGAACATTATGCTGTGACATTACAGAATGAATGTTTCCAAATCAAAACAACGCAAGGAAAATAATAAATTTGTGGATCCAAACAGTGTGAACCATAGTATTTGTATTTGTTTGGGATTGAGAAGGTGCATTTTAAATCCTTCCCCAACAAATGAGGGAAAATTTACTCTTGTCGTGCGTAATCTTAATCATGAAGATCAAACATTTATTGAGATATTTGCACTTGCGGTTGTGCAAAATCTCAAGAAGAAGAAAAGAGAAAGCTAATAGATAGTAGGCAGTGAAAAACACCTCCCCACAAGGAAAAGGAGCCACTTTGGTACTACCCTTCAAGAACCTGAGTTCAGGTGTTTCACACTGAACTCATGAGTTTTACACAGAATGCCCCCAAGGGCTTAACGGGTGATGTTGGCGTTACAACATTGCCACCGTGCCACCACTCGCTCACTGTAAACTATAAGAAAAGTGAGAGGGCCCTTTAATAACAACAGTAGGCTTTTTCATCTTGAAGGAGGAGTGTTTCTACATTAAGTCTGAATGATTTCCATTGCCTATCAGAAGCCTAACCACATCATCTTAAGAGGGCGCATGATCTTTATAAAATCGCTCAACGGCCAGGTGCAATACATTCAAAGACAATCCTGCAGCTAACAACACGCCCTTTGGTGATTAAAAAAATCGTAGCGATTGAATATGGTGTCCCAATTGCGTGATAGCTTGTTTTTGTCCTATAGTCGAAAATCATGATTAATTTAAAATATATTTATTTTCATGCAAAGGATTTTGCCTCGCCTATCCGCTCCGTATCGCACAGCACGTACAATGGCAGGGACAGCAACGTGAGGGGATTTTGCGCAAGGTTCGAAGCATGCGGACACGTGAATCACCTGTCTCTCTGCTTTCTACAACTTTGCAGGACAACTCCAGGTATTGGTGATGTCGTGCCGACTGTCACTAGGGGGCTGGAGCTCAAAATCAAGTAAGAGGGTATGTTTTAAACCAGGGTAACCACATCCGGTGAGGGGGTAGTGGGCATGAACTTTAATTGATCATGAGCAATAATAGCAAAGCATCGATGACACCAACTGTTGCTGATCTCTGATATTGCGTCGAAGGGCTAAGCCTCAAAAGGGCCCTCCCTGTGCGTCACACATATTTAGCAAAAACTCTGGACGTGCAAGAAAGGCTTCTCGTTATGACGCTAAAGGCGATGATGTTTCACAGCTTTGCTCAGCATATGGACATCCTATGCACGAATAATTGGAAGTTGCACGAATATTTGGAAGTTGTACGAATAATCGAAAGTTGCACGGATAATTGGAACACCTGCAACAAAAGAGATTAAGTGACAACCCAGAAGATAAGTGGAGACACACACGCTCCAATTGAAGATGGGACCTGCCCTTGCTTAAAGCAGTTGGATTAGTGCCCAAAACTACTAAATTAAGTGATGCTGCTTGCACGCACACTGAACGCGCAACCTGTGAAGCAATCTAGAATCGAATCACCGGGTCTCCTCCCACCTTTAGAAACATGTACATATGCGATGTCTGAAATTGTATCTACCACTTCAGTGCCAATTACTGTTATGCCAATGAGCGAAAGGCTATTGACACCATGGACACACGGGCTTGCCCAGCCTGTAATAACCTCGATCAAATTAAAAAGGAAGCGCATAATTTTCTAGTCTTGTAGGGTGTTTCAAAAAAGAGTGGTGAAAGCCTCGTAAAAGCCAACCTGGGAGCCAGAAGAAGTGCAAGAAAAGGCTGATAAAGGTAGACGCTGTCTTCAAAGTATGATGAGAAGAAGACCAGACCTACCTCAGCCTGCACCAGATATACACGTTAACGGTCTTCAAAAACAAGGGCTCTCTACAACTAAGAAGGCAACCCAGACATTGAGCTTTGGTACAAAATAAATTGACTTACAACCCACTAACCCACAAGTAGACAGAGCAGCCACAGGGCGCTGCGAGTAGGGTGGATCACTGACAATAAAATTCCCCCACGACATCAATAACATCTTCATTAACAGCTTGGCTTTAAAAAGGGGAAATCCCGTCTGTAATATGTATTGGCTCGCAAGAGAAGATGATAAAATAATACAAACAAAAAATAATTTAATCACAGCCCAGTCACTTACCCCAAGGCTCTGGTACCCGTCTATTACAACGCCCTGCAAACACACATGCACCTTCGTCACATACTAGGAAGCGCCATTACTATAGCAAACTACCATGAGTACCACCAGACCCCCAATCGATAACAGCTTTGCCAATGGAGCCCCCAGCAATGCCTACCTAACATCTACTAACCTGTCAAGAGCAAGTGCATTAATGAAGTATAGGACAGATACTGTATAATCAAAATATACGGTATGGTCCAAATGCTTAACAGATCTAACTTGCCCCCTCAGCCCTAAACAACAACGAGCCCTGCACATGCTCTCTGGGTGCCAACACACGCAAATAGGGGGCATGATCTTTGAGAGGTATAACTTGGCAGCACGATCATGAAAGCCGTTAGCAAAGCAGACTCCTTAGACTCCTGCTTTTTATCTTCTTGGATAGGCAGCAACAAACGACTGGTTCTGCAAAATCTCTAAATTCCCAAAACAACTAAAACGAGAGTTGTGGGTGGCTCTCTCTGTTTCGTTCCTGCAATGTTTTTAAAATCCCTTTGGCATTCCGATGGTGATTGAGTTTAGAAAAGGACAAATTGTACGTCCATTATCTTGCCAGTCAGCCAGTCTTTATATTAATGTTGTTCATCGGCCAAATAGGGACGTACTGAGGTGGCAAAGAAGAAGGGGGGATGCTGTTGCAAAAAAAGTCTGAAGGCCTACTTCACATGTGCTCCAATTTCAAGCAGAGGTCTCCCTCAGGTACAGAATTTATTTCCAAAAGGCAGTGGTCCCATCTGATGTCTCATTGCCCTCAGGTTTGGCGACATTGAGGTGACTGATGGGATGCACCTTTTGCCTGCTGCAGCTGCTGCTGAACCTGCATACGATCTACGCCCCCACCAC
>Ga0307945_1004434_pt1 | contig 11332 bp, 12 predicted proteins | sample OrgLakmetagen228_FD_201818 | JGI IMG/M metagenome (GOLD analysis project Ga0307945, IMG submission 201818) | Saline water microbial communities from Organic Lake, Antarctica - #228 | ecosystem: Environmental > Aquatic > Non-marine Saline and Alkaline > Saline | place: Antarctica: Organic Lake...
ACGTGGGACCCATGTGGGAAGCAGGGAAATGTCATGTTCCATTGTGAGTGAGATAATTCTGAGTACAATGTCATTCAAGCGCAAGTCTGTACTGCCCTGGCCCATAATCCTGACCACGTTGGAGTTGTCAGTGAAGATCTGAACGGACTTGTGCCTGATGATGTATAAAAAGGATTCAAGACTGTGAAGAAGTCCCCACATTTCTCTCAGTGTGCTACTGGATGTGCCATGCCACAACTCGGGGGGGAAGAAACCTTGTGCCTGCAATTTTTGATTTTCCATCGTGGCACCCCAACTTGCTGCTCCAGCATCACACCATCACACCATATGGAAATGTCAGAGGTAAAGGGGGAAGGCCAAATCTTTTTGCGAAATGCGTACAAGTGGGACCAGTAGGTGAGTTCGTCTCGCAAGCTGTCAGAGATAGCAACGTAGAATTGCAAGCTGTACTGCTGCAGGTAAGAGTGGCATTGCCTTGATTTGATGAGAGCAATAGGGCCTCTTGCCATAATCATGCTGCTAAGGTGGCCAGCAATTCGCGAAAGCAGGTGCACTAGCACCTTCTGTCTTGACAATGCTACTGTGATCAGCTGTTGCAAACTTTCCCATCTCTCTAACGGCACTTTAAAGGAACTAAAATCCAAGCCAATGACAAAACCAAGGTGGGTCAGGAGGCGTCGTGTAAATTGCAGATGAGACTTGGACTCGTTGATTGCCAGGCCAGCTAATTTGAAAGTGTCCAAAACCAACTTCCTGTGTGCTGTAGACTGGGAATCAGAGACCAGGAAAAGGAAGTCATCCAAGTTTATAAGCCGGACCCCCCAAAAGCGCAGGTATAAAGAGATGGTTCTCATAATTTTTGTGAAGCACCAGGGGGCAGAAGCAAGACCGAAAGGAAAGACTCTGAAAACATAGAATTCACCCTCCCATTGAAACCCAAGGTACGTGTAATATCTGGGATCCATATCCACCTGGTGGTAACCGCTGGCAAGGTCAAGAGAAAACATGAGGTCATCCAGTCTGCCAGGTCAGTCAGTAGATTGAGAGAGTCCATGCGAAAAGAAGGTACCATCAGAAATAGGCGCAAAAAGGCGCGTGTCATAAACGTAATAAGCCCAGAATCAATGCAGCTGCCCCGACGACGAGTCCCCTAGCCAGAAATACGACGTGCACTTTCATGAAGCTCAACAGGGTCGATGAAAAGGTCAGCGTGGTGTGGACAAAGGTGCGGGAGAGGAGGAAGTAAGTGTCAGCGGCAAGAGCAAAAGCGAGTGCCCCGCCGTGTACAAGCCAGGTTGCAGCCTCGCTCCTCCATCAGGGCTGCAGCAAGCCCACCAGCGAACATTGCGAAATGCGACAGAGTCAAGAGTCTCAAGCGTCAGGAGCGAGAAAAGCCATGAGACAAGGGCCCATAGGGCCGTGGGTCGAGAATTGGGGCGCATAGCGCCTTGCAGCAAGCGACTTAGAATAGAAGTATGCTGAAGAGAGTTGTGTTCTCCAAGGAATAAAAAGAATGGAGAAGGGAAACAGAAAACCAGAAAGTGAGGACACCTCACTTTATGCTACACTACAAGAACCTGAGTTCAGGTGTACGTTTCACACTGAACTCATAAGATCATTTTGCATGTGCCAGCTCCCCTGAACCAATTCAGACAAACATATTTAGACAGCATGTTGCAACTCAATTATGCCTACTACATACAGACCTGCTCCAATGAGTATGCACGTGCCAATATTGAGCGCATCAGAGACGGAAAAGGGGAAGCGTAATATTTTCCCCCTCCTTGTACTTTGCGCATGCGATGCAGCCGAGAAGTGTCACAAACTTGGCAAGCCCTCCAATTCGGGAATTCTTACGAATAGAAATATCATAAATGAAATCATATAGCGCGGCGCGGGCCAGAAATGTCTGACGGCGCGGAGGCGGCGGCAGTTGGGAATTGCAGTTTACTCCAGTCACAATCCAGCTCACAATCCAGGCAGCTCTGCATGACGCAGAGCCCCCCACGCTTGACCCCAGCAGGCCCCTCCTGCTCCTGGCCAACCAGGGCAAACAGCTGGGGGATGACATCCATGCCAGCGTCGGTGATCTGGGAGAGGGCGGCTTGTCGTGGGAGGACCCATAACTTCTAGAGCACCCCATTTCAACAGGAATTCGTTGACAGTGTACAATGCCACTGTACACTGCCAACGGAATCCTGTTGGCCTGCCAACAACGTAATTTACACAGCTCATCACTGTGCTGCTCGTTCTGTGCAGAATGCTCATGCTCATGCTCATGCTCATGCTTATGCCCATGCTCATGTTTGCAAAGACTACCAACTAGAATTGCCTTGCCTTCTGTGGGTCCTTGCAGTGGGTATATATACGGTATGTGCGTTGGCGGCTTGCGCTCCTACATAGGAGCGCAACCATCAACGCAAAGGAGGGGTAAAAAGAAAAATGTTTCCTCACCTCACAAAAAGCTGGTGGTCTTGCTTGGCAAAATAAAAGAGCATGCACCTCGCATGCACTGGTCACATACACGAGAACCATCTTCGAGCCACGCTGCTGCCTCAACTTTTTCAATGTGCGCACGCATGCGGAGTCTAATGACATTGCGCACAACATGATTGGACAGATCAAGATGAAGATCCCGGTGTACAACAGTCAGCATAGCTCGTTTGTAGAAAAAGGGATGGCAAACCAACAATGATAAGTGGCCAGCAGTTTGTTGTTGTATGTGTTGGGGTCCACCAGCTCAGCGTCTCTCCAAACACCTCTCATCCTGTGCTTCAAATCTGTAGCAATTTCTTGCATGGCAATAGCACGCCCAGTTTGAACAGCTCGTACATACAACTCACGCCCACGCAGTCCTTGAAAAGCGCTCAGCAATTGAGCAGTCCAGCAGGCACTTGAACAAGGCTGAAATTTGAGATCAGCCTGGCGGACTTCCCTCCACAAAGTGACACTGATTGTATTAAGCATACTACTAAAAAGCTTGACAGCAAATTTCAAAGTGCACTTAAACGACGAGGCCATCAAAAAGTGTGGCCCTTAAACAGCCAGAAGTCAGACCTTGTTTTGAACTGAAAGATTAAATGCTTGACATTCTCATTAACATCATTTTCAGATGAAGTAAGTCGAACTTAAAGGCACTAATTGCGTCCTTGATCGAATAGCGCTAGTAACAGGCTCGTAAATGTGCTGCAAAGTAATATCAGGAGAAAGCAGGTTGGCATACGTGCTGCAGCACGCAACTAACGTTTAACAACATCAGAAACAATAGATCTCGCTTTTTCTGTGTCAAATCAGCCTTCAGCACAAGCATCTCTGTATTGTCTTTTAGATCACCAGTTAACGTATGATGGCTCTGATTGTTCTGTGCCCATCCTCTCCAGCTTTTTTTCTGAAGCCGCCAAGCTCCGTGCTGAGCCCAGCCTGCAAGCACCAAAATGTGGCACTGCATCATAATGCCTAAACACGAAAGAGTTGATGTACTTTACAGTGATAAATAAGTCACCATGTCTCAGAAGTAGGAGCGCTCACCCCCAAATCCTCTTCCTTGGTATCCCCCCTTGCCACAGTTGTAAAAACAGCTAACTAGCCACCATGTTTTGTCTGCATCGCAGAATATCATTCCTAATCCCTGGAGAATCCTCCATGACTTGCAGGGTGAGAGTCACACCTGCAGTGCAGGACGTGGCATTCCGCGTTAGAGCAGGCTATGGCGCCAATCAGTCCGCCAGAGTGGCATTGCTGGCAACGAGAGACTGTGCTAGTCAGCTTGTGCTGTGCTGTGTTAGCAAGTGCCTGAGAGGAAAGGGTTGTGTGATTAAAAGGGGGACGTGAAACAGCCTACACTGGTTTGTGGGCTACATTACACATTTCATTGTCCTTTCATCTTGCTCAGTTCCTAACTGCCATTCGTCATAAGTATGCCTTTAGCAGCGTTCGAGCCCGGTGCCTAAAATATCAGCATGGAACACACCTGCTCTCTGCAAAAAACTTCAGTCCATGTCCCAGGGCGCGCACGGCATGTGTCACACAGCGCAGGGGAAAGCCCAGGAGGAAGCTGCTGCTTCGGGAGCGCTTGCTTGCAGCTCAAGCACTTGGGCAGAGCTTGTAGGAAACCCATTAATCCAGCCTGTCGGCCCCCTGCGCCTTTGCCAGCCTGCGTGTGGAAAAGATTGTGCAAGGCGTGACAGTTAGCGCTCTCAGGGTGCTCAATTTTGCACAAGCAATTAATCAGGCAGAGGAGCCAAGAGCAAGCAATTTAGCGAGCAATGCAACTTAACTAAATTCAATGAACAGTGGCTCAATTGAGAACTCCGGTACCAGAATTACAACGATGACCATCTCTTTAATTCTGGAGTCCACGACAGTATGGACCTTGATAACGCTTTCAAGTCCTTTTGACACAAAACGATTAAAAATCACAGCATGCCAACTTTTTCCAGTGCTCTTGCTTTATGGCTGTTAGGATTTTCAGCAGTGCATGAAAATGATGCATGAAAAAGGGCAACAATTCAACGCACCTTGCCGGGGTCCTTGATGTCCACAGGAATCCCTGCAGCACCTCCAGCCCCAGAAACTGCCACAACTCCTGCATTTGCCTCCTCAGATCCTGCAGGGCAACAAGCCAGGCTATGCTTGACTTGACCAAAAGATTTGTGAAGGTATCTTGGTCAGAGGAAGGAGGGAAAATAACAACCAGGAGCACCTGTACATCACACTTTGCTCTATCTCTTCTGTCTGTTTTCACCCCCTGTATAATGCTGTACTCAGACCTAGGCGCTTACCCTCTACGTAACAGGGTGTGTGGCAATCTAGCAAGGCACAGACCTGGTAAGGGAGGCTCCATGCGCACAAAGGTGTGCGGACCAGTCAGGAGAGTAGATAGGGCCTCAGGCTTTAGGACCTTTGCCATGACCTCCTGCAGTGGCGGCTGTAGGATCAAACACGCAAGACATTTATAAGAAAAACTATGCAGGCAGTGAAAAACCACATTATCAAGTGCTCCAAAGGAAAAGGAGCCGGTTTGGTGCCGGATACGGTAAGCTGCTGAGTTCTCTGCTTGCAGAAGATCTCCAGTTCTTGCAGGCAAGTAACTCGTGTGATGCTCTTTTTTACAAATTTGCATGCTTCCCTATCTTGTCCATCTTTAGTATATCTGGGTGTATGGGGGCAAATCATTTTTGCTTGCCCTTGTAGTGCAACTGCAACGACCCAGATGCCTGCTTGTTTCCCTTTCCGTTCCTTTTCCTCCCTTTCTCATTCCCTTTCTGGTCGTTCCCACCTTCCCATATGAAATTCCTCCTGCCTACTGAACGAGCCATAACAAAAAATCTCACCAAAGAAAAGAGAAAAACTGTGAGGATCAGGAGGATTACAGGCTTGGCCTGAAACCGGCTCCTGGTAAGAGTTGGTAATGGTACTGAAAAGGGCATATCTAAATTAACAACTTTAGCTGCACAATCAACAGAATGAACATGAAGCTTGGAAGCAAATTTCAATCTAAATTTTAAGACCCATCTTAATTTTAAGACTTGAGTCCATGGAATGCTCCGATGAGTGAGTGTTGTAGATGTGCCACCCATTCCCAGAAGGATGGCGTGGAGGGTAAAGCATTTTTTTCTCGATGGCATGAAAAAGTGAACAGACAAGTTAACCTTTTTGCCTCTCGCTCCCAAATCTCTAAGACAAAAACGCTCGCCTTCAGCTTGTTGTGAAAGTACAGCTCGTAAGCGGGGACAAGACCTGCTTCCAACGTGAGCAGCGGGTCTTCTGCTGCTTCATCTTGCAGCCTTGCACCAGAAAGTAGGACATACGAGAGCCGCTCGCCCAGTAAGAAAGTTCTGCCTGTGTGCATTTAGATATCAAGCGCCCTGATTTCCTAATCTTGCATATTCATAGGACAAACAGTGTTCTAGGGGGAAAGCAAAGCGACAAAGCCGCACCTGGATCTCGCTGAGCAAGCTTAACAGCCAGATTTGCATGCGGCCCTCTCACATCTTCCCCGCCTGCACATTACGCGTGGTCCATGCCATGCAAGTTATGAACATCCTTGCACATTACGAGCATAACAAACTGATGCTCAAGGTCTTCACTGTGAAAAGTCGAGAAAGTTGGCCAGCGATGCATTTGATTGCCACCAAATTCGTGTGACCCTGTACCACCACCTAAATAGCTTGGCGCTTCTTAAGCATGGACGCAGCCCGCAGCACATGATACCTGAGCCCGTGACTAGCCAGGAAAGAGGTATGCATAGAAGCCTGCTTAGCTCGCTTGCCTGCAATGCTCCTACTTAAAAGTAGTTAGACATAGGATGTCCCAATAGCCACAGTGCGTGCTTATGTAGTGCATGTACCTGCAGGCTCCGCTGCAGCTTGAGCCACCTGCGCCCCAGTGACCCGCCACAAGCCACCTGTCATTACTAGCTCCCCCACAGTGCAACCCCCTGTGAGCAACCTGTGTCGATGAAAACTTATTCTTAGCGCAATTTGTTCAAACAAAAATAGGACAAGAACAAGAGCGCAGAACAGTTTTTTGCAACACATGAAAGAAGGAACACAAAAGCAACCCCCACAAAACATTTCCGCGCTTATAATTTTACCTGTGAATCTCTTGTTCACAGAACGAGACTGCTGCAGGAGGGTCTTCATGCAGCAGGATTCGCTCTAAAGCACCCTGAGGTTCGATTTTACAATAGTATAATTGCAAAAACTTCTTACATGAATAGGGTTACAGGATTGGTTTGATGCTTGTGCGTATAGAGATCATATCAGTGTCTGAGCGTCGAAACTGTTCACTTGCTTGTGCTTACAAGTCTGTTACGGCATGTGATAACGCCGTTTCTATGCATATGCCTTGTAATACCAAAGCAGCTATGTTGCCTTACTTTTACCTGCAGGCAGTTTGCAACAAAAGGTGCAGATTGCCTCCACATAGACTTCACACCCTTCACCACAAGCTGGGAGGAGGCACTAGGAGAGTCCAAAGGCGTACGGTCCAGCAAAGCAAGCTCCTCATCAGTCCCAAATGACCTTCCTGTGTTTCATGCGTTAAGAGGACAACTTATTTGCCATCATAGAAGAAAAGGAAACAAAAAGGTTATAGCAAGCAGGTTGCAGCAGATTGTGAGACCTTGACACTGCAGAGTACTCTGCAAAGGTACTCAAGTTCTTGGAGACGTGCAACCAAATGTTAATTAAAACTGTCTTGCCACAGCTTGCGCTATGGGATCCATCATGTTTATAAATCAGCGTTTAGGTTTAGCTTTTCCCCTCCGACTTCAGCTTCTGCTGTCCTTGTTGGCAGTTTGGGAGTCAACAGCCCAGCTGCCGATTTTCTTGAATTGTTTCTCGGAAAGCACCAATTTTAACCAGTTCAGTGTTTCTTAGGTTTGTCAGGCACTCCCCTCTGCTCAGAAATTTCAGGCAAAGTTTTTCAGGAAGTGTTTTTTAGTCTGTTTTGGTTAGTTTGCCTGTGCAGATTCTTCCTCCAACATTCGACGGAACTGAGCCGGAGTGAAACATTCTCTCATTCAGCCTTGTGATGGTGTGCATAAGCACTCACAGTATCTGGTATGACGCTATGAAGAAGGCACAACACAATGAACCAAGGAAAGAAAATTAATCTTTCCACTCTTAGCCAAGTCCAAAGCATGCAGCTTACCAGCGTAGCGATTGACGTGGAGAAGCAAAAATGGACGCATAACGTTTTCAAACCTGCATATTCAACGTGCCACAGATCTTACGTCAATTACCACATGCAGCACTACTCAATTACCATGTTTTATGAAAGGGGTTCCTTGCTTTTCTTTTAAGCGCACTCATAGGACCTCACACCACTGAAGGATGTCTGAAAGGCTTATTACCTCAGCTCCATTGGTGGCTTGAAGCAGCGCGATGTGACCATTTGTGCAACCTGATAGAAATGTGTAAATGACCGCTGTGGATGTTGCAGAATGGTTACAAATGACCCATCTTGTTTCAAGTTTGCCAGCAGCATCAAAAATCAGAGTGGAAATTTGACACTTCTTGTTTTTCCCAAATTGTTTTACCATTTTTCCTAGCACGATAGCCTCTCTGGTTGACGCATTAGGGAAGTGGACAAAGATGCTGTCAGTCTGCATTGGCACAAGAGTGTACAGTATTCTCAGAGATGTTCCATGAAGGACATCAAGGTTATGGCTGTGCAGTCAGTAAATACTGGCGGTTGCAATGATCCAAGTCAGGTGGCTGAATTGTTACTTGCCTGGGCATAGATGACTTTCCCAGCTCTTCCTGCGGGGCCCAGAGCGCCCTGCTTAGCCCAGAGCACAACACATCAGCAGAGCAATTCAGTATTGCACGTGATAAATGTTTTTGCTGATTAGCCAGTTTACATGGGAGAATTGGGTGTGGCGACCGTGACCTTTAAACAAAAATTGAGGGCATGAGCACCAATAATAACCCATACTTTGGTCATCAACAGTGTTATCGGTATTTGTTGGTAACCTGTGCAACCCCTTTTGCACAGAAGCCACTGCGGCTGCACCGAGCTGGGATGACCAGGAGCAAAGGGAAGCTAAAAGCTATTCATCTAAGCAGCGGAGCAACCTGGTGTGTACACATAACACAACATGAAATTCTTTCAAAACTTTGACATATCAATATATGGTATTATGGTATTATGGCAGTTGCCCAGGCCACAAATGCTGCTGCCTGTGTGTCCACACACTTACAGTCACAGAGCATTGAGCTCTCACCTCTGCATTGAGCTCTCACCTCTGCAATGAGATTTGGCACGGTTTCTGTGGCTACCGTGCGGCAAGCCTGGGAGCCGAAGGCAAGGCACGAATCAGCTAGGGGCACACACTGCAGTGGTGATGCTGGGGCTCCTGATAAAAACATACAAGTGGAGAAAATAGGGGAGAAGTCAGTTGTAAGCAAAAATAATTTGCGCCCTCCTTGACGCCGCTGCAAAAACACAGAACAGGTTACAGGGTTCTATTGCTGTGAGGTCAACAAACAAAAACGAGGCACGCATAATTTTAGGTAAACGGTAAACGAGATAAACGAGCCATAATGGCGAATGACGTGTTTCTCCAAAAACACCTGAAAACCCGTAAAGTGCATTCGCCACCAACTTTAACGCTTTCTGCCGCGAGTCCTGAAAAGATGATCATAACAAGCATGAATTTGTTGTTCCCCAGACATGATCCAGACATGATTTGAATAAGTGTGTGCTACATCCTCAAAGGCAGGTGCTGCAAATTGTTGCACACAAGGGAAGAGCTACCTGCAAATCAAGCCTTGGAAAAACAACACAATTCATGTGGCTGCTTATTTTAAGATGCATAGCAACACATACATTGCCACACGTTAAGGGGGAAGCACCCACCAGTACAGCCCTTGCAGCAGTTGCATTTAAAGGCAGTTTTTCCAAAGAGGCGCGTGTGCATGTGCGGGCAGCAACTAGGGCTGCTAAAATTGCCGGCAGGATGCCCTGTAAGGAATGCGTGGAACGAGGATGAGAACATCAATTAACACCTGACTCTAAGCCGTAGCATTGCAGCAATGGTATGAGAAATTGCTTTGCTGAAAGCGCAAGGATATGTTTAGTAGAGAAAAGAAGGCACAGGAAGTACATGAAAGGACAGGTGCTGCTTGTTTTTAACTGCAAAGGAAAAATAGGCTTGACATTTATTGCAGAAGTCCAGACTTACCTACTACACCTGCAATACCACCAGGATCTACCTAGTACATATCCAGAGACCTACTGCATACCTATCTACTACACCACTCGCCGGATTTACTACACCACCTGCCTGCTGCACGTGAGGCTGAGAAAAATAGTGCCCAGAGGGAGAGCGCGTGACGTTGTTGATGCCAACATGCTCTAAATCTTCAGGTACAACGAGCGTGGTATAGCACAAGTTGTGGGCCCTGCACAGTGAGAATTGGCTGAACGCTTGGCAAGCATGTACAGGCCAGTGACGTCTGGTTATTGTTGGAAACAGTTTGGAAGCAAAATGCAACTTTGTCAAAAAGATTTAACAAAGTAGCTGCGGCTTCAGAATTTTTTGTTCAGAATCACACACTCATTGATTGTCACCATTTTTGAGAGACAAAAAGCACAGCTTTGGAGCTACAACTGGGTTTCCCCCTGATCCATTGAGAAGTCCCTTTTTGGTTCACATAAAAGATACTCAATACAGTTGCTGCTTACACAAGCAGTACCTGTAGATTGAAGGATAGAGTGAAGCAAAGTCACAGACCGCAACAGGAGAAGAGTACCTGAAAAGTAGGCAAGAAGATTTGCGTGAGAGGGGGGCGGTAGCAATCTACCAAGAACGGAACACAGACCCCTCACTCTCCAAAAAGTTGAAGCAGAGCAAAAAACGTGTTGTGAAATGCAAAAAAGTCGAGAATAGAAGTACCATTCCTCAAAAGAGCTTACAAAATCGTATATGGAAACTTTTGTGCTGAAGCTAGTCAACAAGGTAGAGGATTTCGTTTAGAGCACTTTCTGCAAACATAACAGCACTCATATTGAATTTTATATGAAGGGGTACGAAACCAGTGGATCCTTATATGCTATTTCGCACTGTGTACATTATTTGTCTGTTTGCTTTTGCATTTCTGATGTTCTGAAGAGCACGTCTGTCAGCCAGCCAGCCTTTATGTCTGCCGCTGTTCAACCGTTACCCTACATCACCATTCTGTTCACTCAACAAGTGTAAAGGACTAGGTTGGCCGATTATAAAAAACTCGTCTACGCACCTCTCCATTTAAAAGCAAGAGAGAATCATATTTGCCACCCCTCTTCTTTGTTTCAGTTGTATGTGCATATGTAATATTTTAACGCATTACAGCATTTTCGCCTTTCAGCTCAACTTGTGCTGATTCACGTTTCGCGTGAGCAGAACAAACGTCCCACACAAGAGCAAAAGCCACCCTGACCGCTCATCAATAGCATAATACCAGTGGTCATCTGAGGCCCCAAATGGGGGTGTTTTTGATTGTGAATTGAGTACTGGTCCCCCAGCTGGCTAAAATCAAGCTCAGGACCCAGAGGAGTTGCTGATAGCACCTAAGCTTGATTGTAGCCATCCAGGGGACCAATGCCTAATTTTGTGCGGCGTGGACCCCACTTTTCACTGCTAATCCGCCATATCTCACCACCTACTCATCCAATCAATTTTAGCTCAATGGTGTCGTTTTGATAAATAAGTACTGAATAAGTACCATTGCAATCCACAGGAGGCCTTTTTGGCTTCACGTGTCAATCGAAATATAAATTATCAGAATCCTGTAAAAGCTATCGATTGGTATATAAATGAGTCGATTCTGAGGGGGTCAAAAGG
>Ga0307945_1004435_pt1 | contig 11332 bp, 12 predicted proteins | sample OrgLakmetagen228_FD_201818 | JGI IMG/M metagenome (GOLD analysis project Ga0307945, IMG submission 201818) | Saline water microbial communities from Organic Lake, Antarctica - #228 | ecosystem: Environmental > Aquatic > Non-marine Saline and Alkaline > Saline | place: Antarctica: Organic Lake...
TTCACCTTTTTTTGAGGACTTTTCAGCAGCCCAACCCTTTTTGCTGCAACAGGTCAACAACCAACTTGTTCATGATTTCCTTTCTCAGCAGAACAATAGATTTTTTCTTTTCCTTTCTGAGCTTATGGGTTATTTTATGGCTGGCCAAGACCAGTCAGCAGCCGATCAGCCTAGCAACCTGGCTGAAGGTCTCCCCCCATTGTAATCATTGCCATCATCCGGAACCGCACTCAACTTCGTGCAAGGCATCAAGGTTTGCAGAGAACAACATTTAACAACTCAGTTTCACCAGCAACATGAACTGTTTTGTTACTGTAATTGCAATTTCGTTGCAAATGAAAAAAACACAACTTACATCTAGTAGCCGAGACATAAGTTTTCGCTAATGCAGTCTGAAGCTCACAATCCAATTGCAGGTCATCCATCTTGCACACAAACGCATGAGTGTGTACTTGAACGCATAATAATGCACCGTGCTCAGCCAAAAGCGCTTTGATGTCAGCCGGCAAGCTCCCCAGTATGCATAGCCTTGCTAGACTTGGCTGCAAGGAGGAGCTAAGAACTATTTCCCGTTGTCTAACGCGCCAAAGTATTTCCAACTTTGACGATTCCAGCTGTTGGGGCCCTGACACGGGGAAAGTGTTGAATTCAAGAAGCAAGTAAACCTAGAGCTTGGCAGGCACGAGAGGATCCCTTTTCCTTTGCCGTGCCTTGCCTTCCATTATCCACATCGCAAGGGACAAACACAGCGTCCCCTGTGCTATGGCAGCCTGACGCCTGACTCCCCAACCCCTGCCGCAGTAGGCTTGGAAAGGGCAACACCTTGGCTGTTCATCTCAACATCACCACAAGCACCACTTTTTTCTCTCTCCTTCAGTAACAGTTCATCTAATACACACATAAGCTACACACACATAAGCAACCAACACCCAGCCACTCACACGCAACCACCACTTCGGCTTGCAGGCTGCGGCTTGCCCATCCCATACACACAAAGAATGCCAATGTAGCAGGGCATCCATGGCCATGAAACACACAAGAAATGGCACAGTAAGCATGGAATCTATGGCCATGAAACACACACGTATGGGACAGTAAGCATGGAATCTATGGCCATGAAACACACACACACACGTATGGGACAGTAAGCATGGAATCTGTGGCCATGAAACACACACATGCGCTAGGGCATGGAATCTATGGCCATGAAACACACAAGGAACGGCACAGTAAGCATGGAACCTATGGCCATGAAACACACACACATACTACCAGGGCATAAAGGCAAGTGCTGCTGTTGCCACTGCTGCTGCTGCTGTGCACACCCACACTCACGCCCACAACCACACCCAGCACCCCCCACATGCAACGAGGGAGGGTCAGACACAACACCCTTGAACATGACACCACTTCTGCTCCATCCACAACTTCTGTCTCCTCGAGAAATGCAAGCCTTTGAACCCCACCCAACAACCATGTGCAAGTAACTGCAAGGACGTGACACTGGCACATTTGCAAGTGCTACCACCCAGCATGCTACTGCCTGCAGCCACAGGCCGAGCACTTCACACACAAACACGCATGCCTGCAGCCACTGCCAATTCCTGGCTCGATGCTGCCACCACACAAGCATGCATGCCCGCAGCCACTGCCAATTCCTGGCTCGATGCTGCCACCACACACTCTCTGGCCGTATGCTGCCACTGCCATTTCCTGGCTCAATGCTGCCACCACACACTCTCTGGCCGTTTGCTGTCACTGCCAATTCCTGGCTCAATGCTGCCACCACACACTCTCTGGCCTTAGGCAGCCACTGCCATTCTCTGGCCGCAAGCGGACTCGACCATCTCAATGACTTGGCTGGGCTGTACGATGGTGGCAGCCTCCAGCTCGTAGGCGTATGCGGTGGGCACGTCTTGGGAGCTGAGGCGCAGCACCTGCGTTGCGTGTCATGCCGAAAAAAATTGCTGGTTTATATCAAGTCACTCTTTTTTAAATGTATCAAGTTTTGCAACTTCCATCGCATTTGCAGGTGCATCACGGCTTGAGAGCTGCAGCACAGCACCTACGCTGCGTGTTTTGCAGAAGAAAATGTTGCTGTTTATATCGAGCCACTCTTTTTTATATGCATCAAACTTTTGTAACTTCTATCACATTCGCAGGTGCATCTCGGCTTGAGAGCTGCAGCACAGCACCTGCCTCGCGTGTTTTGCAGAAGAAAATGTTGCTGTTTATATCGAGTCATTCTTTTTTATATGCATCAAACTTTTGTAACTTCTATCACATTCGCAGGTGCATCACGGCTTGAGAGCTGCAGCACAGCACCTGCGTTGCGTGTTTTGCAGAAGAAAATGTTGCTGTTTATATCAAGTCACTCGTTTTTATATGCATCAAACTTTGTAACTTCTCACTTATTTTAAATGTATCAAACTTTTGTAACTTCTCACTCTTTTTTAACGTATCAAACTTTTGTAACTTCTATCACATTCGCAGGTGCATCACGGCTTGAGAGCTGCAGCACAGCACCTGCGTTGCGTGTTTTGCACGAGGTGCTGAGGTACATCAATTGTCTTTTTTGTACGAACCAAGTTCTTTCTCAGAAACACTCTCACCACATCGTCGTGCGTGTGTAAAAGGCAGGATCTGAAGAACATATGGTCTGACAGAGTTGAATTGCATGAGAGTTGAATTGCACGTTGAATTGCACGCATGCACGCACACACGCTCAGGATCGGTGTGATGTGTTACTTTTCTGGTAGACTTGGGTTAAACACTCTTGGCTTGAGAGCCTCCGGGCATTTAAACAGGCAGATCTCTCCGCAAATTCAGTATGCAGAGGAGCGCTGGGAGCCAGATCAAGGCATTGTGCGTGCAGCAACACACAAACTGAATGCAATGTGCATGGGGTTTGTGGAGTGCCTGCTTCACACACATTTAAGTGAATTACGCGCACAAGATGATGAGTCTGGACCGGAGAACCCGATAACATGCTGCAGCCAGTTTGTGTGCTTGGGACAGTCACCTCAGGATTCAAATTTCTGCTTAGATTAAGCCTCATGGAAGAGGTCAGCATCGAGAGTTGATCATCACAGGTGGTGTATGGGTGGGTGGGTGGGTGTTTATGTATGCAAGGAGCAATTGTTTCCATTTGTACAATTAAGACATGCATGCCTGTGCTATTGTCACGTGTGAGCACTCATAATCACGTGTTTGCATTCGTGCCGTTAGCACGCAATTGTGTGTGTGTGTGTGCAAGTAGTTTAGCTGATTCCATTCGTACCAATTGCAAGTGCATGTCTGTGCTATCATCACGTGTTTGCATTCGTGCTGTTAGCAAGTGCATAGCATGCAAGGCATGCTGCAGGTTCATGTAGGGCAAGGTGCACCTCAGGATTCAAATTTCTGCTTGGATTAGGCCTCACAGAGGATCAGCATCAAAAGTTGATCATCACAGGTGGTGCGTGCGTGTGTGTGTGTGTGTGTGTGTGTTTGTGAGTGTGTGTGTGTGTGTGTGTGTGTGTGTGTTAGACACGCAAAGGCTACCCAATTTCAGGCAAGCAGAGTGTGTGTGTGTGTGTCGATCATCACAGGTGGTGCGTGTGTGTGTGTGTGTGTTTGTGTGTGTGTGTGTGTTTGTGAGTGTGTGTGTGTGTGTGTGTTAGACACGCAAAGGCTACCCAATTTCAGGCAAGCAGAGTGTGTGTGTGTGTGTGTGAGTAGTATAGCTGATTCCATTCGTACCAATTGCAAGTGCATGTCTGTGCTATCATCACGTGTTTGCATTCGTGCTGTTAGCAAGTGCATAGCATGCAAGGCATGCTGCAGGTTCATGTAGGGCGAGGTGCACCTCAGGATTCAAATTTCTGCTTGGATTAGGCCTCACAGAGGATCAGCATCAAAAGTCGATCATCACAGGTGGTGCGTGCGTGTGTGTGTGTGTTTGTGTGTGTGTGTGTGTGTGTGTTAGACACGCAAAGGCTACCCAATTTCAGGCAAGCAAGCGATGCGTGCGTGCGTACGTGTGTGTATGTATGTGTGTGTATGTATGTATGTGTGTGTGTGTGCGCATCTAGGCTTGCTACGAGCATGGGTAACGGGTTACCCAACTGCTTCAGGATGACTAGCTCATGGCGTGCAAGGTCGAGCAAAACCATGCGTGTGTAAGGTTGACCCATAACATACATGAACACATATACCGTTCATTTACGATCACTTCGTGACCACACTTTCAAATAAATATTTAATTTTCGATTTCAGTATGTGAGGGGGTCTTGGGATTTATTTTTGAGTTCGAGGGCACTTCGGGAGGGCCCTGTCGGGAATTGATTTGAGTTTGAGAGCCCCCCTGTGAATGCTGCCTGTGCACTGCTACTGCTGTTTGTTATGGCTGATGCTGTGGCTGAGGCTGAAGCAGCCAGCCTTTCAGCTGAGGACTGGGCTTCAAGAACCCGGCCAGGGGGTTCACTGGCGCGATTGGAGCTCATTTCGATTTTCACCCTCAAAACCACTATAAATAATTAATTTATCACTACGAATTCAGTTCGGAGAGGCCTCCAAGAATTATTAAAAAATTTCGTTTTCTGGCCAAATAATCATTTAATTTCCGAAGTGATCGTAAACAAACGGTATATAGGGTTGGTCAGAACGATATTTATATACGTTGTGTATTCAATGTTTCTGGCAGGGAAATCACCAAATATACGGTCATATATACGGTGTATATATATGGTTCTGGCAACCCTACGTATATACAGTGTGTATATGGCAAGGAAAAGTTTGAATATGCGTCATGCACAATGTGCTTTTACGGATCCGGCCCATCCCTATGCATATGCAGTGTATGTACGCAGTTCCTGCCGGAGCTATCCAAGTTACAACACATTTACGATGTAGAGTTTACGGTTCTGGCCAACTCTTTTGATGTCATTTACAGCAACAGATAGCAAATGGCAACATAACCACCCTTGTTGCCTGCTCAGAAAGACACTGTTGCCTGTTCAGAATGACATACGCCACATACGTAAGGTTGGCCAGTTGCCTCAAATGACACATAATATGCGATGTACGTAATATGCGGTGTGTGTAATATACGGTGTGCGTAATGACACGTAATATACGGCGCACGTAACGACATGTAACACATAGTGTGCGTAATATACGGTGTGCGTAATGACACATTATACACAGTGCGCGTAACATACGGTGTGCGCAATGACGCGTAATACACAGTGCGCGTAACTTACGGTGTGCGCAATGACGCGTAGTATATGGTGCAACATTCCTTGCATTGCACTGCACACATTTACTATGCGCATTTGCTACAAGTGCATTTGCTAACGTGCATTTGCTATACACGCAATTGCTAAAATACACGCATTTGCTATGCGCGCTTGCTATAAGTGCATTTGCTGCAAGTGCAAATTTGCTTCAAGTTACGTACTCACGTCCAGAACAATAGGCTCGGAGCACAAATGATTGCAGATCCGCACACTGATGCTGCCTCTCGATTGATGAGCACGCGCAAACCTCTCACACACACACACACACTGCACAAGTACGCGCTAACATTTACACACACACATACACACACTGCACAAGTACGCGTTAAGAATCACACACATACACACACACAAACACACAAGCACACACATTCACACACACAGGCACACACACACACACACAGGCACACACACACACACAAACACACACAGGCACAAGCGCACGCATGTACACACACACACACGCAAACACAGGCACACACACACACGCACACGCACACGCATGTACACACACACGCACACACACACACACACACACACACACACACACACACAAGCTATCACACCTGGTGGTCCAGCTCGTTAAACAAGGATTCTGAGATGACGGCTGACAGGGAAGCCCCGATGCCGCCTGTCTTCATACACTCCTCCACAATGAGCACTCTGCGGGTCTTCTTCACAGAGGCTGCGATGGTGCCCATGTCGAAGGGCTTCAAGCTAATGAGGTCCACCACCTGCGCTTTGTGTGTGTGTGTTTGTATGTTTGTGTGTGCTTGTATGTTTGTGTGTGCATGCACGCGTGCGTGTGTGTTTGTGTACAAGTGTGTGTGTGTGTGCTTGTGTACAAGTGTGTGTGTGTGCGTGCGTGTGTGTGTGTGTGTGTGTGTGCGTGTGTGTGCCGCGTGAATTGCTCACGACTGGCATTCCATCCTCTTGACCTCGTTGTCATCATCTAAACAAGCCTGCAATGGCTGGGACCATTGTTCTCTTGTCCTTGTTTTTAACAGTGATCATGCAAACTCACCAGAAGCCACTCGTGCTTTTATTGCCAAGCGCAGCGTTCTCACTTACTACACGCTAACATCCACACCTCAGGATTGTAGCCCCTCTTCTCCAGCTCAGCCACCGCTTGCATGACCACATAGCGCATGCGGCTGTAGGTGAAGATGGAGATGTCTGTGCCTTCTCTCACCACCTCTGCCTGCTCCAGGCACTGCACCTCATCACGGCCGCCCACCTGTCCAGTGGTAAAGCACATACGCATACACTCTTTAGGCAGTGGTGCGCACCAATGTTAATGTCTATACCAATCCACTGCACTGCATCCCGGTTGCAGGTCCAAAACACCGATTCCTTATTCCTATTGCTTACATTGCTTACGTGTGTGTGTGTGTGTGTTTGTGTGTGTGCGTGTGCGTCTGTGTGTGTGTGCGTGTGTGTGTGCGTGTGCGTGTGTGTGTGTGTGTGTGTGTGTGTGTGTGTGTGTGTGTGTGTGCAGCAATGGGACAGGTGCCATGTCAGGAATAATCGCCCTGCTGATTCATAATTTTAGGTGCATTGCGCTTAAATCGCCTTGGTAAGGTTACGTGTAGGGTCGGCTAGAACCATATATATATACGGTATACATACGGTAAATTTGGCAGGGAGTTCACTACACATACGGTCCATATATGGTGTACATATACGGTCCATATATCGTGTACATATACGGTTTTAGCCAGCCCTAGTTACGTGTGGAAGCTGAGAAGACAGATGTGAGGCATGCTTGTAGCGTTCACAGCTGACGGCACATCAGCCTCACCATTGCGTGCATATAGCTTTACAGCTGCTGCCACATCATGGTATAGAAGTGACACATGCAGCAGTCAATGTCAAACAACGCGATTGTTCAAAGCAAAGGAGCAACGCACGCACCTCGCCCTTGACATTGTAGAGCAGCACGTGCTCGAAGAACACGACGGGGTTGTCACTGCGGATGGCCTGCGCCATGTGTGCAAAGGAACAATGTGCGCTTTGCGAGTTTAGTCCCTTACGCTATGTTTTGCGTGATGGCGTCTAATTCCTATGCATGCTGCATGGTTAGAAAACCGAACCTGTATATACACGCCGCATAAAACGTGCTCCTGCCTTTTTTCCAGAGATACATGCTAGACACGCACGCACGCACGCACGCACGCACGCACACACACGCACACACATACATACACACGCACATACCGCTTTAAGGAGAGCTTTTGAGTTGCGCACAGTGGAGCAAGCTACCAGCTGCACGCCAGGGATGGACTGGAAGTAGGATTCCAGGCGTTGTGAGTGCTCTGCACCCAGCTGCTTCCCCACACCTCCCGGCCCTCGGATGACAATGGGGGTCTTGTACTGGCCCCCAGAGGTGTAGTGCAGCATGCCAGCGTTGTTGGAGATTTGGTTGAAGGCGAGCAGCAGGAAACCCATGTTCATGCCCTCGATGATGGGCCGCAGACCTGTCATGGCAGCCCCGATGCCCATGCCCATGAAGCTGTTCTCTGTGGGCAGACAGTGTGTGGGAGGTTGAGGAAGGGAATGCAATGACAGGGGGGGAAGAAAAGGTGTGCTTGCAAGCCTGAGCTCACCGCAGATGGGCGTGTCCAGGACGCGCAGGTCCCCAAACTTCTTGTGCAGGCCCAATGACACCTTGTAGCTCCCTCCGTAATGGCCCACGTCCTCGCCTGCGCGCCAGGGGAGCAGAACAGACAGGTCGGGGATATGACTCAGCCTTTTGTGCCATTTAAAACGAGGAGACGCGATGGTCAGCACACATTATTCTTGGATTTTTGCAGAGGCACCAAGCCTCAAGGTGAGGGACTCGCTCAAAACGCTCGCACTTGCTTCTACCCGTCACACCAAGCACTCCTGCCTACGCACCAATGAGACAAACGGCGGGGTCGCGCTCCATCTCCTCATCTGTGGCCTCGCGGAGGGCCTGCACGCACGCACGCACGCACACGGTGCATCGTCCCGCGTTGGAAGAGGTGATGTATTTTTGGTTGCCACTCTTAACAGCCCCTCACCTCCCACATGAAGCACTCCTTCTTAGACTGCACCCTGACCACCCTGCTGCTGCTGCTCCTATTCGATGGCCGGGCACAGGGGGCGCCCCTCACATTCCTCCTCCCCTGACAGGCCATACCCACATTCGCCCGATTGGCCAGCATTTTGTTAAAATAATCTAAAATATATCGGGGAATCAAAAAATTTTATGAGCTGAGTTTGCCGCTCTTGAGACATTCCTTCCTTCAACCTTTTCTATCACCCTTTTCTATCACGAATTTATGTAGTCACTCGGGCTAGAAGTGAGGACCTCTGTGGGAGGAATATGGAAACAACAACATGAAAATCCCTAAGCTGTCCAAGCACAGGAGGAATGCAAGTGCGGAGGCGGACTTTGCCCATCCTGAGCATTTGAGGGCCCACTCAAACCTTGGCCTACAAGCAGGAAACAGCAGCAGGACCGGTGGTCCCCCCCCTCGCGGGCCAACCCAGTTGGGGCCTTCTCTCCAGCACAACAGCCCGTATGATCCCATCCCGCATAATCTGCACATCAGCATGCCCCCCAGCCACGCATCACCATCTGATCCTGCTGCCGCGGAGGAGGAGGCCAATGTAGAGGCAGCAAAGCGGGTCAGCTTGCAGGTTTGTGTGTGTGATGATTGTGAATGTGTGCGTGTTCAAAGGAAGATTGTGTGAAGGCGGCGTGTAGCACTGTTACAAGCGCTTGCTGTCTAATGTCTGGTAAGCATTGGAGCATGGGAATGAGTGCAATGTTTGGTGCTGAAGGAGAATGTCTACAGGTACGCCCTTACAAATGTATGAACGCACATTTGTTATGTTATGTTTGCTCATGCACATGTGCGTGTATGTGTATGTGTGAGTATGTGTGTTGTGTGCCCGAGAGAGTATGTGTGTCTGTGTGCAAGTGTGTGCAAGTGTGTGCAAGTGTGTGCAAGTGTGTGTGTGTGTGTGTGTGTGTGTGTGTGTGTGTATGTATGTACGTGGGTGTATGTGTGTGCGTACGTGCGTGTGTATGTGTGTGCATGTTTGTGGTATGCGTGAGTGTGTGAGTGTGTGTGTGCGTGTATGTGCATGTGTGTGCGTGTTTTGTATGTATGAGTGTGTGTGTGTGCGTGCGTGTGTGTGCATGTGTGTGCGTGCGTGTGTGCATGTGTGTGTTTTGTGTGTATGAGTGTGTGTGTATGAGTGTGTGTGTGTGTGTCTATGCGTGTGAGTGTGTGTGTGTGAGTGTGTGTGTGTGTTTGTGTGTGTGTGTGCTTGTTTGAGTGTATGAGTGTATGTGCATGCGTGCGTGTGAATGTGTGTGCGTGTTTTGTGTGTATTAGTGTGTGTCTCTGTCTGTGCGTGTGTGTGTGTATGAGTGTGTGTGTATGAGTGTGTGTGTGCGTGTGCCATACGTGTGTGATAGTCTGTTTGTAACTGGGAACACAAAAGTAACATGGATGCGAATACCACTGGCCGCGGATACCACTGGCTGCGAATACCACTGGCTGTGATGTGAGTCGCATGCAATCGCTGTGCATACACATGCCACCTTTCCTTGCAGTTGTTTCAAGAGCAAGAGAGGCGAGAACAGCAGGATAGGAGGAAGGCTGCGGCCAGGGATGCGAGGGTGGCTGCGTACAAGCTGAGTCAAAAGTACCACATGTCTGGGAGGTGGGTATTAGTTCTCAGGCTTGAGGAATGCATGCACGCAAAGACTAGCTGCTAGGGTGGTAATGCCGAGGCTTGAGGAATGCAGGCACGCAAAGATTAGCTGCTAGGGTGATAGTGCTGAGGCTTGAGGAACACGCACACAAAGACTAGCTGTCAGGGTGATAGTGCCGAGGCTCAAAGAATGCACGCACGCATAGACTAGCTGCTAGGGTGATAATGCCAAGGCTTGAGGAACGCATGCACGGATGAGGACTCACACGTATGCTTATCTCAGAACAGCTGCAAAGCTCTTATAAGCACGGCGCTGCATGTTCGCAGTTGTTTGCAAGTCAGCTCGTAAGTCTGCCTGGGTCGGGAGCTGCCGTGCATCGTTAAAAGCATGCTTTGTTCCATCATGCACCAGCGCCAATACCCACTGGCAGGGTGATTGGGCATAAGTACCTCAACCCAATGTCTAATGGCAGGGCGACTCGGCATTAAAACCTCAACCCAACGTCCAATGGTAGGGTTATTCGGTATCAGTACCTCGACCTTTCCCCACACGCGGCTGGCAGTGTGTACCAGGAGGCCCTGGTTGCGGTAACGGTCCAGTGAAATCAGTGCCTGCTCTGCCAAAACATAGATGAGCCAGTGACAAGGATGGTAGTGCACCTCAGCAGCAGTGCTATCAACCTTTTTTTCTCCCCACACACAGCGTAGGGTACTTGAGTTCCCACGCAACCCACACGCAGATTTCACGCAGATTTCAGTGTACACACAGCTCAGGGCACTTCCGTTCACATGCAACCCGCACGCAGATCTTACACAGCTCAGGGCGCTTCCGTTCACATGTAACCCACACAAAGTTTACACGCAGCTCAGGGTACTTCAATGCACACGCAACTCACACGCAGCTTGCACACAGGGTGATTCCGTTCACACCCAACTCACACAGTTTACACACACCTCTGGGCACTTCAGTGCACACACAGCTCAGGGCACCTCGTGCTTAGAGCCCCTGGCTGTGATGGGAGATTTTGCAAAACACTGGACTTGCAACCTGCCTCCATCTGGATTGGAGGTTTTCTGCATTCATCTGGATTGGAGATTTTGCTAAACACTGGGCTTGTAAACTGCCTCCACACACAGCTTGGAGTACTCGGAACCCTTAGTGGACGGGTTTTACATGGTGCATGGTGACTTTCCGGAGCTGGAGGGTATGGTGGACCCCGTCACAGGCTTCCCTTCCCTCGATGAGCTGAAGCGGGTGCCTCTGTATGATGGAGACGTCAGGTGCAGATGACAATGACTCTCTCTCTCTCTCTCTCTCTCTCTCTCTCTCTCTCTCTCTCTCTCTCTCTCTCTCTCTCTCA
>Ga0307945_1004440_pt1 | contig 11324 bp, 7 predicted proteins | sample OrgLakmetagen228_FD_201818 | JGI IMG/M metagenome (GOLD analysis project Ga0307945, IMG submission 201818) | Saline water microbial communities from Organic Lake, Antarctica - #228 | ecosystem: Environmental > Aquatic > Non-marine Saline and Alkaline > Saline | place: Antarctica: Organic Lake...
CAGCAAGGCTTGAAGCTCAGCGCGGTCAGCGGGGCCAAGATAAAGGCAGATGTCGGAGCGTCTCATCTGCAGACCATGCCACAGATGGGGACCGTCGGGAATCCTATGTTAGGTGCAGAACACTAGACAACCTAGACACGACCGGCCCATTGCTGCCGTTCGCCGGTAGATCTGATACTGCACAGCAGCTTCGCTAGACCGGTCATTCGAGGTAGCCGTTGTAAGATAGGAAAGCGGCTGACTGGAAATCAAATCTTACTTCCAAAAAACACAGTCAAATCGTCTTCAGTCAACCCCATTGGCCCACCGCTGGTGCCTTCAAACAGCGCATCTGCCAGTGCCTGTTTTCGGGTTTGCATGTCTTGAATGGCGCTCTCGACTGTTCCCTCTGTGTATAGGCGATACACAAAAACTGGCTTGTCTTGGCCAATTCGGTGCGCGCGGTCCATGGCCTGACGCTCGACTGCGGGGTTCCACCAAGGATCATATAGAATGACGGTATCTGCGGCGGTCAGGTTCAACCCTGTGCCTCCTGCTTTTAGGCTGATCAGGAAAACCTGAGCGTCTCCAGATTGAAATTTGTCAATTTCGCTGGGGCGATCTCTCGTTTGGCCGTGTAGCATCGCGTAGGACCATCCACGTGATTGGGTTTCGCTTTCGATCAGTCGAAGCATCTCGACAAACTGCGAAAAGACCAAAACCTTTCGGCCTTCGCTCAAAAGCTCTTCCAGAATTTCCATGAGGCGCGAAAACTTTGCGCTCTCCTTTACCTTGGCGGCGGCATCCAGTTTGACCAGTCTGGGATCACAACAAACCTGCCGCAACTTCAGCAGGGCGTCCAGCACGGTTATGCGTGACCCCGCCAGGCCTTTTTTGGCAAGCGCTTCGCGAACGCGGGCATCCATGGCGCTACGTACGCTTTCATATAGAGCCGCCTGTTTGCCGGTGAGGGTAATCACGTCGTCAATGACGGTTTTTGGCGGCAGGTCATCGGCCACCTCGTCCTTTGTGCGGCGTAAGAGGAAAGGTTTAACCCGGCTAGACAATAGCCGTTGGCGCGCCTGATCCCCTTTTTGCTCAATGGGTTTGCGATATTCCGAAGCAAAGCTTTTCCGGTCCCCCAAGAATCCTGGAATGAGCCAGTCATATAACGCCCACAATTCAGTCAGATTATTTTCGACCGGCGTGCCGGTTAGCGCAATGCGTTGGCGTGCCTTGATATCTCGAATGCGCTTTGCCACGTTGGAGGTGGGGTTTTTGACGGCCTGAGCCTCGTCCAAAATCGCCAGGTCAAACTCATAGGCGAACAACTTTTCATGGTCACGATTGATCAGCGGGTATGTTGTGATCACAAGATCACAATCTGCAATGTGTTCCATTCGTTCGTGGCGATCTGAACCGTGCAGGGTCAGCAGATTTAGGTCGGGGGCAAAGCGTTTGGCTTCGGTTTGCCAATTGGAAATCAAGCTTGTTGGAACCACGAGCAAGCTCGGGCGATCAGATTTGTTCTCAAGATGACGGTTGGCCAGCAAAGCAAGGGTTTGAACCGTTTTTCCAAGCCCCATATCATCAGCGAGAACGCCACCAAACCCGTTATCACTTAGGGCCTTGAGCCAGCCATAGCCGCTCCGTTGATAGGGGCGCAGCTCAGCCTTCAAGCTTGCGGGAATATCTTTATCAGGAATCGTCGCCAAGTTTTGCAGGCGCTTGCCCAATTCCAGAAGTTCAGGGCCACCCTGCCATTTTGCGCCACATCCATCTAAAGCCTCGACCAGTTGCAGGGCGCGGCCTGACTCAGCTCGGTGGAAGTGTGTCATTCCCTGTATTTCAAGAAAAGCCTCGATAAACCCGATTAGTTTTGTGCCCGCAATTGGCACCAACGTTCCGTTTGGCAAGCTTTGATACAGGACGACATTCGATAAGTAATTTTCCAGTTCGAACCCGTCGGGTAATGACCCAAATTCGTCCAGCGGAAGTGAGGCGATGATCTGCATAATTGTTGGCGTGACATCAAGTGCCGTGCCATCCACATCAAGCTGCAAGCCCAGCGAGAACCAATCCTGCCCCGACGGTTCAATAACTGTCTGAAAGCTGGCGTCACCTTCATAAAGATGAACCGGCCAGCTTTTATCTATTTCGACTTTCCAACCCAGCTCGCGAAGTCGCGGCAGCCCTTCGGCCATGAATTCCAAGGCGCATGACGTGCTCTGTGGCTCTTGCGCAGAAATCTGTGGAAAGATGGCGCTGGCGTCTTCCATTGGCTTTGGAACACGGCCAGATATTTCCAAAAGGTCGGGATGATAGCCTTCGAATTCTTCAGCAGTCATTTCAAGCTGCTGGACCAATCTCATTTCTTCTTCAAAGTCACGCCGGACGATGCTGATCTCGCCCTCGGTTTGTGAACGGATATCGGCCCCTTCACCGGGTTCCAAAGCCCTGTCATCTTCACCATATGTGACATAGGTACCAATGCAGGGATAGATGACCTCTTGCGGCGTCCCCGTCCTGCGCCATCCATAAGATTGCGGCCTCTCCTGTCGCTTATGCCCGAATAATCTGAGGTTCATCGTTGGCCGCACATCCGTGACTTCCTTGACCGTAACGGGCTTAGGTTTGGGAATGCCTTCTGCGTGAACGGTCAAAATTTCAGACACTGCATCGACAGCTTCTGCCGGGATCGTTGGCGCGGCGGCCAGGGCATTCAGGGTCTCGGCTGGCATATCCGTCTCTACAAAACCAATGACGCCAGCTTCTGCGTCAACAAAGACAGGGTCTGGAAAAGGCAGAAGAAGAAGGGTGCGCCCATCAGGGTCTTTGGTTAAAAGCGTCTGATCGCCCTGTGCGTCAAGTAGCCATTGAAACGTAACATGTCGGGGTTCGGCCCAATTTATTCCTGGGCCATGAATAGTTTCCGCTTTCGCGCGACCGGTTGCAACGATCTGCTGAAGTAGCGTGCCAAGCGCCTCCCCTTGCGGCCAATTATAAGTGGGCGGATAGCTGGCGGTAGACAAATATTTAAGTTGCGCGAAGATAATAACGTCATCAATGGTTGTGAGCGACGGTGTATGATATGAATTAAAGTGACCGTTAAATTCTTGGACGTTTTTCCCAATACTTCCGTCTTTCTTAACGTATGCTTTGTGGGGGGCTATCTCTGCCAACCCTCTGTGACTTCGCCGAAAAACAAAAAATATCTGGTCGCTCGAAGCTTTCGGTGCCGTCGGAGTTGGGGACTGCGAACCTGCGACCCTAAAACGATCTAGCCAAGTACTCACCGAGCCCGGCAGAGTCACCTTTGGGCGCGTCTGAGGGTGGTTGGGTTTTTTCGTCGCCGAAGACGCCTGAAAAGCTTCATCTTGCGATTGAGCCGCATCTAACAAGACTGCCGCTACATGCTTGCAATTATACCCAATCGGGCATGAACAATCCCCATATACCTGCAACAGGCGGCCATCTGCACCACGGATCAAGTTAGCATTTACAGAGTAGACACGCCCCCTGGATCCAGCGACGCGGCCAACGATATGGCCATCTGCATCCAACTGAGACAACAGGACCTTTCTGTCTGAAAAATATGAAACGCCACGCTTGAAATATGCGGGGTTATTAATCACTCGGGAGATGTCAGATCGTGAAATATTCATGCACTACATTTCGGACGCGGCGTGGAATTGGTCAAGCAAAACTCTCGCAAATCCGAGTGTCTGCTTTACTCCAAGTCCTCTGAGCCTGTTTGCACCCGCAGCGAAGGTCGGCAATCCGCCCATGCTGTCGCAAAACACCCTGTTGCTGATAACGAACGTTAGGTTCTGAAATCGGCGGGTAGAAATTCGGCGTTTCGACCGCATGGTTCTCGTCATCGGAGGGGTGCCTTGCCGACGGGATCAGAATTCGAATGCGTTCTGCAGCATGTCGGGTTTGATATTTGTCAAGCTCGGTATCGGCGTGCCATTTGCTTCGCTCCATCTGCGAACGGGGCCTGTGTCGATATGCACGAAGCCACTATCGCGATAGAGGCCCAAGCCACCGGAATGCTCTGCCAAGATGGTGCCGATTTCTCCGACGGTCATACCATCCCGGTAAATATCCAGCGCCTGTCCGGCAAGATGGAGTGAGTTCTCTGCCGCGCCCGGCAGGATTGAGTTAGTTGCGCGTGTTCGAAAGCCCGAAAGAAGCGTGAAGGTCCCACCTTGGCCACTTTGCTCCACGATACCCTGAAGAATGTCGATTAGGGCCCCATCCATTGTGCTTGAGATGTTTTGCCTACGGTCACGGGCCAAGTTGCTAAAGGCCGCGTGCTCCGAGCTACTCAGATACCCGTAGTAGCGCAATGTCATGCTTTCGCCCATGACGTTGCGTAGAGAGAGGCTGATGCCGGGCCGCGCGATGGCGGGGGTGGCCACGAAGCTACCCATCAGTGCAAGAGCATGACGTCTGTTCATCGGTTTCTCATACCTACCGCCGTTTGCCGTCAACGTCGCCTGTCGAAAGCGTGAGAGCAAGTATTTTCCAGCGTGCATAGCCTTTTGCCTGGTGCGATGGTTCGTTTCGTGCGGAAACGCGTTGATCACCTATTCAGCCGGCCTGTCGTGAGAAAGCAGCCATCGCAAAACGATAATGCAGCGCAAGTCACGCCCAGCAGTCAGCAATGCTTCAGTTCACGCCATCTTAGAAGGGTCGCCTGCGTCCAAGGCACTCTCGATCAATTTTCTGATCGCTTCATTCTCGGAAGCAATTCTCTCTCGAAAGCGGTACTCGGAGATCCTCTCAGCTTGGGCTTCACTCAAGCTGATGAGTTTTTTTACTGGATATGTTGTTGGGCGGCTCATTCAAACAAAATAAAGCATATGCTTAATATTGACAACCCACGCTTTTAGAGCATATAACACATATGCGATACGGGAGAGTGCGCTAACACTCCCCCGATCTAACCACAAAGATCTGTATTGGAGATCCCTATGACTACTAACCTTGATACCACAGCTATGCCGCGCGCCGAAAGTCCGCGTTACGGCTTCCCCCCAAATTCACCGATTGCGCGTAGCTTTGCGCGGTTTTTGTCTTCCGCGTCCGATCTCATTGCTGCGGAGCGCGATCTGTCCGGCTGTCCTGGGCATGATCCGGCTGTTGACGCTTGGATCCGCGATGCGGAGCGGGCCTTTTCGCGGACGTCTGCGGTTCTGGACGAGCTTCTTGCGCTGCCAGCCGAGGGTGCTGCCGCGACGCGTTTGCAGCGTATGGGATCGCTTTTTCATTTTGTGATGCTGTCCGACAATCCGGTTGCGGTGGCTGGTGTGCGCATTGCGGCTGCGGCGGCCCTGTCGCGCTATCACAGCCATGGGGGATCTGGTTTCGAATGGCTGACCAATCGCATGGTTATGAGCGGCTTGCAGCAACTCGAGACTTATCTCGCGATTGACGACGGGTTGTTGCCTGAAGAGTCCATACCCGGCGCAGATTTGGTTGCGGACGACGCGTCGGTGCCAGCCGCGGCCTGATCTAATTCTTGGTTTGCCGACCCCGGGCCTTGGGGCCTGCGGTTGGCGCGTCCGTCGTTTCAGAAGCCATCACCATTTTTCACAATAGGGACCGCTTCGGGCGGAGCGGGCAGGCTTGTGCATGCCCCCTCCCGCTCAAATCGGGCTTGGGAGATTTCACATGACATCAACTTTTACCAAAGACACCGCGCCTGCAGCTTTCATCCACCCCACAGACCACGCTGCCCCACTTTACATCCCACGCAGATCGCAAGACCTGCCAGCAGATGTCTGGACCACCTACCCTGCACCAATCCCTGCCGCTTGGACCCGGATCGCTGCGGGTAAAGGCTACCGGATCCATCGGCGCATCCGCGACCGGTACCATGTCGCGCTTGAATGCCCGCATTGTGGCGCACATAAAGCATGCAAAGTGTTCAATCTGCGAACGGCTCAGCCAAGCTGCGGCGGGTGCGCTACCGGCGATTTGAACGACCACGCCAAGCATGCCGGCCTGAGCTTGTTGTATCGCGATCCACTTGACCGCCATTATGGAATATTTCGCGCGGGGTGTGGCCATGATGTGCGCCGCCAGTTCGAATTCGTGGAACGCCTTGCCGCCCGCAAAACCACATTACGCTGCGAGACCTGCCAGAACGAGCGCGATGCACGTGAGGCTCAGGCACGCGGCTTAGTCTTGCTCGGCCCCGATATGTCCGGTGACCCAAACTATCGGCAATACCGGCATGACTGTGGTCATATCCAGCGCATCGCACGCGCCAACGTGCTGACAGGCCGCTTCGATTGCGGCGGCTGCGGCGCAGGATGGGCCGCAAAGCCCTCTGTCATCTATCTTGCCAAACTGACGTTCCATGACACGGGGCTGCGCGTGCTCAAGCTTGGCTACAGCGCCAACCCCAAGATCAGGTTCAAGCAACAGCTGGGCCTATCGGCAACTACCGAAGTTGTTTTTCTGAGGCTCTTGCCGATGCGGACCGGACAGGCCGCCTGCGCCATGGAGCGCGGGCTTCATGTGCGCCTGGCCCGCGACTTTCCAGAGAGCGTCATTCCAGCGGACGCCTATGCGGATTTGATCAATGTCGTAAGTGAGATCTACTGCCACAGCTTTTTGCCAACGATCCATCACCTCCTGGATGGAATCGCGCAAGAGCGCGACCAGGCGCGCTGACCAACCTAGACCAATCGCAACATCACCATCACGCGCGGCGCATTGTGTGCCGCGCGGCGCACATCCTGTTTTCCGGAGATCCTCATGAACAAACCATCCGCGTCTCACCCGACCTTGCCACAGGCGTCCCCCACCGCAGGTTCCGGCACGACGCCTTCCTTCACAACCGGCACCACAGCAGGAGACTGGCGCGCGACAACCCAAGAGATACTGGATTTCTGCGCTGTGCCTGAACATCTCGGCTGGGCGTTCCGTGACGATCAGTCTGGCAAAGCAGCAAAGGCCCAGCCTGACAATGCCGCAACACCGGGCCCGGAATCCGGGCCGGGACAGACTGGCGTCAATGAGACCAGCAATGCTGGCGACGCCACCCAGAAGCCGGCATGCGAAGAAGACCCCGACGACGTCCTGGCCGGCTTTGAGGACCTGTTCGAAGACGACCTCACCCCGTTTCGCGCGCTGGCTCGCAGGCACAATCCGCGCGCAGGACGTCTGCCCCGGGTCTTGCCCTTGCTTTCGGCCCTCCAGCTTGCACGCCGCTTTGGCAGTATCGCGCATATGCGCAGCTGCCTCACCGGGCACGGCGAGATCGTGGTGCTGGCAAGCGGGCAGCCGCAAGGCGATGACATCCTCGTCAAGGTATTATACGCGGTGCTGCGCCCACAGGGTCAATCAGGAACCTTACCCGATCCCCTGATCCGCACCGCTGCAAAAACTGCAGAACAATCCAGAACCCATGATGATCACGCCTTCCACGGTCTGAGCCCCGAGATGCGCGATGCCATCGAAGCAGGGCGCCCGATCCTGATTGTCGCCGGATCAGGCATTGGACTGTCAAAAGACCTGCAAGCCCTTGCCCCGACAGTCCTCGCATTGCCCGCTCTTGACGTCCCCCTGCTGCGCGCAATGCTCCATATCCTTTATCCGGGCGACAATTCTCTGGACGACAGTGCGCTTGCGTCTCTCGCAGTGTTAGACCCCTCAAACGGCGCCCGTCCTCATGTCGGCAATCCCGGCTGTCTGGATATCGAAGACCTCGTCCTGGCGTTTCGCGCACCCAGTGCCGAAGCTGTCGTCGCACGCCTGGCCCGCACGCTTGCCCCGCGCACCGACACCGCAACTACCCAGCCCGGTCTGGCGGAATTTCCCCTGCCGCCCGATGCCCGCGCTGCCATCGATCAGTTGCTTGCAGATCTGCACGATTGGCGCAGTGGCACCTTGGCCTGGGACGCGGTGTCGCGCGGGCTTCTGCTCGTAGGCCCTCCGGGCTGCGGCAAAACCGAGATCCCCCGCCTGATTGCCCGCGACGCAAAAATTGCCGTCCACGCAACGTCCCTCTCCCGGCTGCAATCAGGTGGCGCGCGCAGTTCCGAGCTGATGCGCGAGATGCACTCGCTGTTTCAAAAGGCGGCCGCCGAGGCCCCTTGCATTGTGTTTATCGACGAGCTTGATGCCTTTGGCGATCGCGGCCGGCCAAGGGATCACAACTCGAGCTATACAGACAATATCGTTACCGGCCTTCTGGAATGTCTCGATGGCTTTGCAATCCTTGAAGGCGTCGTTGTGATTGCGGCCACAAACCATGTCGACAAGATCGATGCCGCCTTACAGCGCCCCGGACGCTTTGACCGTCAGCTCACCCTGGGCGCGCCCGGGCCCGAGCAACTTCCGGCAGCGTTTCGCTGGCATCTCGGCGACACGCTGGCCGACGACGACCTCAATCCCGTCGTCGCTGCCGCCATCGGCATGAGCGGTGCGGCGATTGCAAGGACAGTGCGCTCCGCGCGCGCAACGGCCCGGGCGGCTGGACGCGCGCTATGCCTTGATGATCTCGGCGACGCCATCGCCGAGACCCATCCACCCCTGGCACCAGACCTGCGATACCGTGTTGCGGTCCACGAGGCCGGGCACGCCATCGTGTCCCGCGTCACAGGCCACGGCAGTCCGAGGCTGCTTGCAATCCATACGGCCGGAGGCTGGGCCGACGTCGGCAATCACGTCAACCTCACCACCCGCGCCGACATCGAGACCGCACTGGCCATGATGCTCGCAGGGCGCGCCGCCGAACGGTTGATCCTCAGAACGATCGGCAGCGGTTCCGGCGGTCCTACTGGCAGCGACCTCGCCCGCGCCACAATCCTTGCCGCAGGGATCGAAGTATCTTTTGGCCTTGGCCAGCAAACGCTTTGGCGCGCCGCACCCGAAGACGCCCTCGCGCTGCTGAACCGCGATCCTGACTTGCGCCAGCGCGCACAGGCCCATCTTGATCGCGCCGAGACACGCGCCCTGCACATCCTGCGCAGGTCTCAAAGCGAGCTCCGCCTGCTCGCCGCGTCCCTCGCTGAACATACTATCCTCACCGGCGCCGCACTTGACGCGCTTATGCAAGCCATCCCGCTGGAGACAGATGAAGACCCCCGCGCCAACACCTTCCTGCAAAACCCGTCCAAAAGTTGCGATAATCGCAAAAAACGCCCAAAATCAGCGGGGTAATTCCACATAATCAGACATCGCAGGCCGATTTAGACGCATGTGCGCCCTGCCGCGAGCCCTCCTGAACTGCTATGTAATGGGTAACAAGACCGGGACCAGACCGGATCCAGCCTACCACATCGCAATACGCCGTAGCGCACCCCGCAACGGCCACAGGAGAACTCGGCCCCATGGCACGAGAACGGAGAAGTCATGCGCAAAAGAAAGGCAAGCCGCCAGCGGCCGCCTCTCCTGCCGACATGGCCACCGACACCACTCTCCCGGCAAGAAGTCCCAAGCACGACCACAACAGCCAGCTACGCGACTTGATCCGCGCCCTTGCGCGCGACGCCGCACTTGCCGATCATGAACGCGAACACAACGCCTTGCCCGATTCCACGAAGCCACCGCGCTAATCGGGACGACAGAAAGCCAAACACATGACCCAGCCCCCCGTTCGTGTCGCCATCTACGCAAGGTTTTCATCTGACATGCAAACCGCGGCTTCCGTCGAGGACCAGATCCGGCTGTGCCGCAATCACGCCAAACAGCAAGGCTGGGAGATTGTTGGCACCTATGAGGATCACGCGGAATCGGGGGCCAGTATGATCCGCGCCGGTATCCAGCGCCTTCAACGCGACGCCGCTGACCGCCGGTTCGATATCGTCATGGCCGAAGCGCTCGACAGGCTGTCACGCAATCAGGCCGATATCGCCGGTCTTTACCAGACATTGGAATTCGCGGGCATCGGGATCGAGACCTTGTCAGAAGGCCGCGTCAACGAGATGCATATCGGTCTCAAAGGCACGATGAACGCCATGTTCCTAAAAGATCTGCCCGCCAAGACCCACCGCGGCCTGAGCGGACGTATTGATCGCGGCAAATCGGCCGGCGGCAAAGCCTATGGCTTCGACATCGTGCGCACCCTGCGTGACGATGGTGAAGTGAACCGTGGTGATCAGGCGATCAACCCCGAACAAGCCGCAATCGTCGTGCGCATCTTTCAAGCCTACGTTGACGGTATGTCACCGAATAAAATCGCAGACATACTCAATCAGGAAGGCATCCCCGGACCCCGCGGCCCGTCCTGGGACAAATCGGCGATCCATGGCAATCCGAAGCGTGGCACCGGGATCTTGAACAACGAGCTTTATATCGGGCGCCGTGTCTGGAACCGCCAGAAGTTCGTGAAGGATCCCCGGAACGGCAAGCGCCAAGCGCGTCCCAATAATGAGGCCGCGTTTCAGGTGGCGGAGGTACCAGAGCTGCGCATCGTGCCGCAAGAGCTCTGGGAAGCGGTCAAGGCGCGCCAGGAAAGCCGGGCCGTCAAACAGCCAGATGCAAAAGCCTGGCAACGTCGCAAACCGCGCTTCCTGTTCAGTGGCCTGATCAAATGCGGATGCTGTGGCGGCGGGTTCTCCACGGTCTCGAAAGATCGCTTTGGCTGCAGCAATTCGCGCAACAAAGGCACATCCGTCTGCACCAACCGCACCACGATCGTGCGCAAAGAGATCGAGAGCCGTGTGCTCGATATCCTGACTGACAGGCTGATGGATCCCTACCTCACCAAAGCCTTCGTCGCGGAATACATTGCCGAGCGTAATCGCCTTGCCGCAACGCGGACCGACGACCGCGCGATCAAGCAAAAGGAACTGACCAAAGTGGTCAAGGATCAGGATCTGCTGGTCAACGCCATTCTGGAAGGCACGCCTGCGGAACGGATCAAGGACCGGACGGGCCAGCTGGAAGTGCGACAGAAGCAACTTGAGGCCGAACTGGCGTTCATTCCGGACAAAGACGCCTCAGTGCGTATCCACCCCAGGATCGCCGATACATATCACACCCGTATCCGCGCCCTCGTCGACCAGTTGACCGACCCCGACCGCGACACGGAGGCGCGCGAACAGATCCGCGGCCTGATCGAGAAGATTGTGGTCACACCCCTGCCGACCGGCGGCAAGCGTATGACCCCGCAACTGGAGCTGCACGGCGCGCTGGCGGGCATTCTTGGCCTGAGCCTTGGTGTTGAGGGGAAATCCGGACAGCAAAAAACCTCCTGCGAACAGGAGGTTATGTAAAGTATAGTATTTATGGTTGCGGGAGTAGGATTTGAACCTACGACCTTCAGGTTATGAGCCTGACGAGCTACCGGGCTGCTCCATCCCGCGCCACTTGGCGCCTCATTT
>Ga0307945_1004445_pt1 | contig 11321 bp, 13 predicted proteins | sample OrgLakmetagen228_FD_201818 | JGI IMG/M metagenome (GOLD analysis project Ga0307945, IMG submission 201818) | Saline water microbial communities from Organic Lake, Antarctica - #228 | ecosystem: Environmental > Aquatic > Non-marine Saline and Alkaline > Saline | place: Antarctica: Organic Lake...
GGGGAGGAGGAGGGGGAGGGGGCAGTCCAGGAAGGGGAAATGACGGCATGGGAATGGGTATGGGTGGGGGGCCACCCATTCCCGTGAACCAGCCCTTGGGGAAATTTAGGAGTGGGAACCCCTATGCCACACCTGGAGAAATGGATTCAAAGCAGCAGCAGCGCATGGAGCTACAGGAGGCGTTGGAGCGGCAGGTGTGTAATCTTATGATTTGCAATATATTAGTTCTTTGCAAATGCTATCAGGACCTGAGGCCTTTCTCTTGTTGCATGTGTGTTGTTGATGAATGCAGTGCAGGAAGTGTGCGCTATCATGATATATCACTTCGGCATTTGCTTTGAACAATAGATCCTCAGGTAAAAGTTGCTTTATGCTATAGGCTGTAGAATTGTATATGCCAGTAGTGTGGAAATGGAGATAGAACCTCGTAGTACATGCAGAGAAGAGCTATGCTAGGCCTTCAGCTTGATGAAAATCTCCATCAATTGTGCACCCTTCATAAATGCAGATTGCTGAAAAGAAATACAAGAAGGATATGGAAAAGCAGCGTGAGCAGGAGGACATCATGCGTGAAGAAAACCGGCTACGCAATGACCAGGAGAAACTGAAGCAGGCCTATGAGGAGGTAGGCGGTTTTCTGCTCAAAATGCTCAGGAACTGTGTCTGGTGAGAACTGCGTGAGCGTGCTCCTGCACTAACGTTGGTTCTACTAACTGCAAGGGAAGCGGGACACGATATCAACTGCTTTCAAGATGCAGACAGTTTCTGTCTGTTACTCAATTAAGATTAGAGTTCTTGACGCAATGTGCACACGCAGGAGCGTGGAGGTGGAAAAGGCAAAGCTTCTTTCAAAACAAAAGAGGAAATTGTGGCGGATGCTTGGCAAAAGGCCAGAGACGAAACGGAAGAAAAGAAGCGCAAACAACGGGAGGAGCGCAGGGGGGCTCACTCAAACTGCAACTCGATGGCTGCACCATCCGGTACGTGTTGATGCAGGTTGCTGATCTCAATGTTGCTTGCGTTCAAGGTATAAATCTTCCCCGGCAGTCAAGGTATGCTTGGGACTTTTCTTTGCAACCGTATAAATGCTCAGTTTAACCCTCACAATTCAGTCCAGTGCCTGGCAATAGTTCAGCAGCACTTTCCTTCAACATCCGCGTAGTTTCCTTTAAGCAGGCTGTGAGAGCTAGATATTAAAACTCTTACATCACTCATACCCAGTCAATTATATTGGGCTCTGCAGACTCCCTCTTCCCTAGCAACAAGGAATGGGTTGCAGCATAACTTGCTGTAACCACTTCCTGTTAAGACCAAGGCAATAACTCTCCTTTGTAACTGCCTTGTCTGCACACATTGCAGAAGCTTCCCAACCTTTGCCAACAGTGGAGGAGGAATCCCTCAAGCAAGCACCCTTGCCAGTCGTCTACCAGCAATCTCCTCCCCCTCCCCCTCCCCCTCGGCCCAGCACACAGCAGCTGTCAGAACAGGTCAAGCGCTTGGCACAGGGAGAGCTTGATAAGTGAGTAGGAGCCATTAGGTATGATGGGGATAATAAATTTATGGTTTGTTGAGATGTCCAGGCCCTTTTTAGTGAGGGCCAAACAGTTGAGTAACGTATTGTTTTCTTGTTTAATGTCATTTATTGGATGACACTGCAAATACTGATGGCTGAGTGTTTGCATACCAACATGCTTCCCTTTATGCCTTTAAATTACAGATTTCAGTACATGATCTGTATTGGCAAGCAGATGTACCGCAGAAATGCCCCAAACAATCCAGGGTTATAAACTTTACAACGGCAGCTACACGGACAGCTTGGCCCTCTATCTTTGCTGATTGTATCTTGCTCGTGCTGCTTGTCTCTGCTTTTAATTGTGTAGCCTTAAGCAAAAGCACGCTTTGCTCTAGGCAGTCTAGTGCTAACCTCGCACCTCCCCACTTGCCCCGTGCATTCCTATACAGGATTCGCACTGAGTTGGATGCTCAGACTGCGAGCCTCAGGGCTGTGCTTGAGGAACAAAACCAGCAGCTTAGAGCTGCCAAGGAGCACGGGGTACAGATGGAGGAGCAAGCAGGGAGTGCACAGGCACAGGTCAGGGGTGGCGTTTATTTTTGGGGTTCACAGCTTTTGCTGCACCAGACAGACTTGTACTGTGACAGAGACTGCATACCTAGAATTACTGGGCACATCACGTAAAGTTCGCACGTTTAATATGTTGGAAGTCATTTAGGTGTTGTTCTCTTTCGATGTTCTAAGTCTTAGGCCACTCACAAAGCGTATGAAGGTGGACTGCCAATCGAGAGCTAGCAAGACAGTTTGTACCAGGTTTTATTTGTCTGTGCTTCACCCAAATCCCACAACTCCCAGGTCAACAAAATGCGTGTTGACATGATCCGCAACTCACTGGCTGTACCAGAGAGCATGATGCGTATCCTTTCAGACTACGAACAGCCGCCAAGAAAAGAGGCACCACCCTCCATGTAAGAGAATATGATATTGTTGAAGTGCAGTTTAATTGATGGTTTCAAGACAGCTATATGAATTGGATTTTCTTGGCAAAGCTGCAACACTTTTTAATTCTTAGTTTTTTCGCTTGTGCTTCTCAACATGGCATGGTATGTACCTTTTTCTCAACCACAACCCCTTAAATAAATTTGTGCACAAACATATGTACATACACTAAACACAAACACGCTTTCACACGCATATCACACATCACACACATGCACACACACTTGCACGTGCATAGGCTGGACATTGGTTTAGACCTACCACCCCCTGCTGCTGCGTTGCGCCGCTCCCTACCTCCCAACCCAGCCTTTGATATGGGGCCTCTTATACCTGGTGCGTTTTCATGGATTCTTTAACGTGAAGCAAAGAAACAGGCAGGCGTCTGTAGTGTTGCCGTTTCTATTAAATTCATGCTAACACGTTGGTCTGGTCAATATGTAAGCCAAAGTACTGACCTTTGAGCTCTAACTTATGCTGATGATTCTTGGTGGGGTTCTGGTCCAGAGATGTACATACGTTTTCATTCAGCAATTTACACACGTGCAGAGGTCCACAACCCCCACACGATAGACCATGGCCTACAACGCGCGTTCTTGCGTACACCAGGACGGGCAAGCAGCAGGCCACCCACACAGGCAAGAAATGGAGAAGAGGAAGTAGGGAAAAACAAAAAAAGGGGTCAAGGAATGGATCAATAGGCCAGACAAGCATAAATGACAGTATTAAAAAGCACAGCGAGTCTTCTGCACTACGCCAGGTTCTTATCTTTTGTTTGCAAGGCAACCATGAATAAGGGCCACGCTTAGAAATTGATTGATGACATTGACAAGCAAGCCTGTGCCCTCAGTCCACAAACACAGGATGACGCCCTTCAAAGATTCGAAATAGAGTCTGAATTGGAAAACTGGGCTAATTAAAAACCTGCTGTTGCAAGCTGCACTTTTTACAACAGCTAGGGGCGGTAAAAATAAACATTCTTGATGTTTTTAATTTCCCACCTTGCAATCTTTTAGTTGTCCGCAGAAGCTTTTCTGCAGGTGTTATACATAGATAGTACTACGATTTCTATCTCGATGCCGTGCAGGGTATGCGTCAGCTAAACCCACTTGAAGCCTCGCTGGCCGCTGAATCCATGTTCATCTATCCCAATGGTATGCTCCGTGCAATTTGAATGTTGCAAGCAAACTCGTGCACGCATGCACGCCCTCGCACATAATTGGCAGTAATGTCAGCTGTGTATGTTCTCCCCCAAAAAGCTTCAGCATTCTATAAGCACAATTTGTTGTGGGAACTTCAATTGCAGGCCGCGAGCTGCCCAAGCACAGCCACACAAGCAACGCTGTATCCCAGCATACAGCAGCTACCAATGACCTGCCCTTCCGCTCTCTTCACTTGGCTGAAGGCCTCAAGGGGGCAGCCTCAGTTGATAAATCACAGGTGGCTCAATATGTCACTGGTTGACCAAACATCTTGGGTTGCAATATAGCATTGACCATGCTTATGTATTTTTATTACACTAACACCTGAAGTGCACGCCTTTAAATTCAAGTCATTTTATCAGATAGACAAGTGTCTAAAACCTAGCTTTTGTGTCTTGTCTCAAATTGCAGTAGATTAACCTGGTCCTCAAATCCAATACTATGAATACGCAGGCTCACAACAAAGAGGTTTCGAGCACTGCTTACACAAAGGGAACTGTCAACATGGACCTGCCAGACGGCCATGTTGAAGACTATGGAGGTAAGAGGGAAAGTTGTCGCGTTCTGTGGGCTTCGGTATGTGTCACAAAATATATCCTTTTTATCCTTTACTTTGCTTTTTTCTCATCTGCGTCCAATTTATCAATCTCAAGATACCCTAAGATTGGATCACATGAACACGCGCTTCTTCTTTTCTTACCCTAAGGAGTCAAAGCACCCTTTGCAAGGCAACAGCCACTGCTACTTATGTCTATGTGTGCACGCCCAGGGTTGTACTGTCCCTCTCCCCAAGGAAGCTTAGCAGACGTGGGCAATGGGGAGGGCCACACGAGGGTGATCGGCGTTGGGGCTGGAGCAGAGCGCCTCAACACTGCACCCCTGCCTCCTGGTACTGCAGATGCAATGGAGAAAGCAAGGGTAAGCACGTTGCAGCTGACTTTGCTATGTCAGGGTTTAGTCTGGGACAAGCAGCCTTCAGTGACAGGGGCTTGAAGGTGTGAATTACCAGTCTCGTCCTGGTTGACACACTTCCTACTACCATCAACAAGCTATACTTATAGATGCATGCACACAAATGCACAAAAGTACGACATGCAAATGCACACATGCGCTACTTCTGCATGCCTTTGTGCAGCAAGAGCTTCAGGCCGGGGCCTATGCTGCTGCCACAGCTGCAGCTTCTGCCAGCACCCCTGCAGACATGGAGCACCTAATGCAACAAAACAAGGACAAGCTCAATATGCTTAGGGTGAGGCTTGCCACATTTTTGGTTTGCGTATAAGCTGAGAGTAAAGAGAAAGTGAGAGCAAAGAGCACTGCTGAGAAAACCGTTTGGGCTACATGAGTGCTAGAGGGTGAAAGTGAGTGAGCATCCCATTGAGACTGCTTTAGTAAGTAAAGTGCTCCTCACTTGCACGTAAGAGTCAATTTGCAATAATTGCATGTGAAGCTTTGCTCTTGTTTATGCTGCCAACATTTTGGGTGAGCATAGACCACGTGGCCACCATTGGCGCCCCTGCCTGCTTGTATTCTTGTTATCAATGTTTTACACTGATCTCAAAAGCTAGCCAGCAGAAGGTTTCAATTTTCATGGCACTGCTTGCTGCTGTTCCTGAACATAAGCTTGGCTGTGTGCGTACCATTGCAGGAGCTGGCAGCGCTGGGAGAAGCAGGCAGCGTGGACCGAGTGGACTCGTTCCTAAAGCGCTTCAGCCACACCCATGCCAGCCTGCCTGAACGCATGCACACCCCTGTGCTGAGAGTCAACACTCCCATGGTCAGTCTGTTGATTGACAGGGTGGTGTCACTAAGTGAATGGTTTACAGCATGCCAAGCGTCATTTCCAGGCGTGTAGTACGTTCTAAGATGCAAGCCGTACATGGGTTGCTGCACGCAATGCCATCAACTCATGTGCCGAAAAAAACATCGTTCATACAGCTTCAGGATGCAAGCGTCCTCTTCTCTGTATCCACAGCTGCAGAAGATATAAAAACAAGTCGATAGTTCTTTGGTATTTTTGTAGGACAGATATGCTGTGTTTCGGACCTGTAATGACTATTTTGTCTCTCCGTGTCTATATATACAGATGCCCAAAGACATTTCCAGCACCAGCTACCACGCCATGAACACGGCCGCAGCTCACCCTGCAGTCCCTGGCTACCAGCCACAACAGCCTGCCGCCCCACAACAGCAGTGTGCTCCTGTCATACCCCCATACAGCCCCAGCCAAGCACACGTTGTTCACAGCCAGGCTCCTCCCTCAAGTGCAGAGGGTGCTAGCAGGGAGAGTCAACAGCATGGAGGGAAAGAGGGGCATGTAGCTGCGCTACATTACAGCCACGACAGCTGGCAGTCAAAGAAAAGCTCAAGAGCGGGAGGCATTCCAGCGCACAAGCAAGGCCAGCAGGGTGTGCTTGGCATGGAGGGGGGTGGTCTTAGTGGCAGTAGGGACCGCAGCAGGCAAGGCACTGGCCGGAGCCAAGTGCTGCACCCTCCTCCCCAATCCCCATCTGCAAGTAATCGTGGGGCAAACACAGCTGGGGGGCTGGGGAGGGAGGCAGGGGCAGAGCACTCTCCGCCTGGTAGCCCCAGTAGGCCACCTGAGGGAATAAGGAAGCGGGTGAGCCGTAAACTATCTGTGCTGCTTTGCATTAATCCCTGTTGCGAGGAATTAATGCATGTGCTATGCGAGCGTTCCTGTAAGTGAAGTCTGTGAGCACTTGGCTGTATGATAGGCCATGAGGTCTTCCTGGTTTCATGCCGCTCATTATTGTTGTCTGCACGCCACGCACTCCTGAAACCTTGCTACGGTTCCTTTGCTATGTAGGGACCAAAGATGAACGACATCCTTTTCACTGATAATAATCGCCCGGCACGGGGTAGCGTAGACGGTACAGAGGCAGGGGTATCTAAGCCCTCAACACCCTTGCTAGGGGATTACCTCAATCCTGAGGTATGTAGCGTGACTAATTTACCTCAGTCGCTTTACTCGTCCTCAATCACTTTTCCATTCTGCTCACACCTAATCCCTATAAGCTGCTGCATCCTTTGATTGTTGAAATCAGCATGAGAACCAGTGTGAAAAAAAAAGGATTTCCAACTTCATCAAGTTGACTATACAACAGGGTGACCTACACGTGCCTAAAGCATGCTGGTCATCCTCTTTTCTTTCTGACGCGTTCTGGTTCCCAGGTTTGCCTTTTTATTGCTGCGCTGCCCCTTCTCACCTAATTGAATGCATGCAACATGAACAAAAAACAGGATTGTTCCTATTTCCATGCAGGCATTAGGACGCAACAGCATGCTGCCAGGACCAGGGTCCTCTGTGCTGCCACGCGTGCCCAGTGCTGGAAGGCGTGCAAGCAGTGCTGGGAAGCCCCCCCTGACAGGTCGGGGGGGGATCCAACAACAGCCACCTGCATCTTCAGGAGGGGACCGTGGAGCTGTCGTGGCACCTCCTGGTGGTGGGCTGCAAGGTGGTGGGGATGCATTGGATGCAGAGCTAGGGCGTGTGGCTCATTTCCTTCCCCCTCGCAGTGCTGCCTCTTCGGCCATGGCCTCACGCACAAGGCGGCCAAGTTGGGGTGGGGGGGAAGCAGCAATAAGTGGTACGGGCACTAATGCAGACTTAGAATGGCAGGTCTTGGGAGGCGTTTCAGGGGGAGGAGCAAGTAGAAACAGGTCGGAGGCAGGCGGCGCTTTGTCAAACATGGCCATCCCAGGCCTTCCCCCAAGAACAGGGTCTCTTACACGCTCAAGGAGGACGAGCGCATCTTCGCTAGGGGGAGGTGGGCGGATAGACAGTATCACTGCAGGCCCACCTGTAGGGGGTGCTGCTGGAGGGGCAGCTATGGTAGCAGGAGGGTATTAAGCACAACAGATGTGTTGTTCATGCGTGCCTTGCATAATTATGCTGCATATTTGATTTATGCTTGCTTTACTCTTGCTACAAGTGGTAATTGGCGTTGCTGAAAAACACGAAAAAATATGCAGGCATTGCCCTGCCAAGATGAAAAACACTCCCCACAGTAATTAAGGAAAAGGAGCCACTTTGGTACTGGGTACCGTAAAATTCCTCCACCACACAAAGATAGAAAAAAACAAAGGGGATTAGTAGGGGTGTTGCAGGCTTGGTCTCAGAACGGCTCCTGACAAGGGTTGGTGATGGTACTGGAAAGCGCACGTCTGGTATGGAAAAGTTTGGCTAGTTGACAGAATGTAGTATAGTAATTCCCTGGAAGCCAGTCCCTTGGTAGCCAGTCCCTTGATAGCCAGTCCCTAGTGGAGGCTCCTTGAAGGATGGTGCAGAGGCCTTTGTGCTTTTTCTGCGCGGTACTCTGTTGGTTCTGAGGTCTAGCTAGTGTCCTCACAGTACTTGATCTCAATGAGGTGAATGTCACGTTGGAGAATGCTGAGATCTTTGGGTTGGTGCTGTCTGGGGAAGGTGGATCTGCTAATGGCTGGCAGTGCTGCTGAAATGCTTCCAGTCTCCCTCCGAGTCAGTTTCGCCCTGACACTCCGAAGTATCCACCCCCCTCCTTTAATAGCAGTCTGTTGCTTTTTTGTTTCCGCAAAGATGGGAGCAACCAGTACAGCATTGAACACCTAAATGATCTTCAAAAATGGTTACAATGGTTACAATTAAAGCCATTATTCAAAAAGTGCGACTGCTAGGAGGCTGCATATGTAAAATGTGTGAAAAGAGAATGTTGTTGTAGCACAGGCTTGTAGTACCTAGTAAAAAACCCTGGAAAGGGAAAAAGGCATAACGTTGTTTGTGACATTGCAGCACTGAATGATATCAGTAAACAATCAAGCATCTGCCAGAACCAACCGACCGTAATAAATTAAAGAGGGGGAATCATTTGATGTTTTGATTGGGCACATGAACTTCATGTTGCTGAACATCTGTCACACTAAGGATACCTGGAATGAGGGAGGCAAATAACTTTATATATACATGTGTGAGGAGCAGCACATGCACAACGAGAGGGTCTGGAACAAGGGTCTCTGCCATCCAAGAGGGCAATACGTACCAACCCTACAATGTCGATCTATCTTCGGAACAAAGTTCGATTTAACATCCAGCCCACCAACCCATAGGCTGACATTACGGCCACAGGGCATTGTGAGTACTGGATCACAACCATTGATCTCATGGAGTATCAAGAAAAGAGTACCCTACCCTCCCAAGATGACACTATGCTTCCTGGAGTGTACACTGACACAGTAGCCTGTATTTGCAATGTTGATGGGAAGTGTAAAGGTATGCTTACTCCCGAGTGCCTTAACATACTATGAAAGGCCTTTAACAGGGCAAAATACAGCGGTTTACACGATCACGTCCAACCTTCTCCCATTACCTTAGCATCAGAACTTGTAGGCCTCATTGCACGTAAAGACACCTGTGCCATTAAACATACGAACAATAAAAATTAAAGACTCTTTCGCACGGATACTCCCCTCCCACATCATCGCCGCCTTTCAAAATAAGTGGGCCCTGGTCACTAAAGAAAAAATGGCGTCCCCTCTTGACCATGACCCCAAATTCCCCCATTACTGGAGTGAGCACCCGAGGGACAAAGTGTTTGGGGCAAACACCAATGCCGTCTCCTTAGGGAGCTCCTTAGAAGAAATAAGGAGGCCTGTAGGGAGCACAGCCATATCTACAGACCTCCATAGCCTCCTTTCCCACGGAGGCCTTTAAGGAGGTTTGTAAGGAGGTTTTAACCTCCGTATGGAGGGGGGAGCTCCAGGAGTGTTTGTGTGTGTGCGTGTGTGTGCGTGCGTGCATGCGTGCGTGTGTGCGTGTGTGTGCGTGCGTGCGTGCGTGCGTGCGTGTGCGTGCGTGTGCGTGCGTGCGTGCGTGCGTGTGTGCGCGTGTGCGTGCGTGCGTGCGTGCGTGCGTGCGTGCGTGCGTGCGTGTGTGTGTGTGTATGTGTGTGCGTGTGTGCACGCATGCAGTTGCAGCATGCACAGCATGGTGACCATTTCTTGCTCACGCAGATGGTCGGACCCGATGGACGCCACACACACATTATATCCCGTGTTTTTGAGCCTCAGGAACGTGTTTGTGGCCTCGTGCTGACGTAGAACACCAGTTCTTCAACAGGCACAGGGCGGATCTTCAAGATCCTTGCTGCAAAGTTTGTTGGACACCCCATAGGAAGGAAAAAAGAATGAAGTAGAATCCGACCACAAGCAAGGAATGTTTCAATGCAGCACATGCATTTGCACCTCCTACCATTGGGATTGCCTTATGCAACTTGGTTGTTACCACAACCAGGATCCCCGCCCAAATGCAAATCAATCTGAAGAATGGCACTGTCCAGCCTGCCAGCCTCTCCGAGGAGCAACAAGAAACTCGGCATTTGGACGGACAAAGAGCGAAGTATGCTGGTCAACTGGGAGCCAACATGGGAAGCAGCAAAGATGATCAGATCCAACCCTAACAATGTAAAAATGGCTGAAGAGTCTGAGAAAAGGGTAAGGGTAAGGGTTACACAGAGTCTGAGAAAAGCACTGTGTCCGCCTCTAGCATAAGAAATGAACCCACGGACAAAAGCATGGATAACCTGGCCCGGCAAGGAATGGAGGATCTCAACAGGCATACTCCCCAATAGAAATTTACGCAAGGCAAACATACCAGGGACAAAGTTCATTTCGACATGCAACCTACTGACCCGCAAAACAATATTAAGGGCACAGGCAACTGTGAGCTATGGAACAGATAGGTCGATCTTATCATACCGCCTCCAGTACAATAGACAACGCATGACAGTGAGCAATACAACACACCTAGCCAACTGCCACAAGCAGAGGACTGGATAACAAAAGTCACACTTCCCATGTTCCAGACCCTCCCAGAGGTGACATGTGTGTACAGCATAGATGGTAAATGCTCCGGCACCATCACCCCTCAGCGCCTCATCAGTTTACAGGATGCATACAACTCTGCTCGTCACTGAGGCATACATGCCCTGCTGAGTCCCCCTATCCAAGACCTCGCAACAGAAATCCATGACTACTTCACCGACTCCCACGACTCTCAATGACAGGCAACAATACCAAGGCTGAATGCTCACATTATCGGGCTCTGCTTACCCCTCTTCTGCCTTTCGCAACCATGCCCTGGTCACAAAAGAAAGAATTGCATCATCTCTAAACTTTACCTCTGAGTGTGGGAATTCTGGACAGCCCACCCATGAGATAAGAGTATTTGGCTCCAAAATAAATGCGCTTCACACAGGTCACTGGATTCTCCATCTGCCACCCGATGTATGACAACAAGCACATGCTCAAAGTAGTGCAAGATGCAAACGCATCTGCCTTGCACTGTCAAAAAGCCTCGCGTTATCAACGCGTTTCTGAGTTTCAGAAACGCGTTTCTGAACTCTCGCGCTCTGCACGCTAACAACGGCTGATAAGCGCGCGCTTTTGAGTCAGAAACGCGCGCTTTTGGGCACTGCAAGCGCGTTTATGGGTGTGATGAGCGCGGTTTTAAAAATATAATCGGCATTTCAGTGGGTTGAGAAGCGTATTTGTGGCGCGGGAAATGCCAGCTGCAAATTTGAAGGCTCTCTCTCCTGCCCCACGCCAGCCCCCTGCAC
>Ga0307945_1004448_pt1 | contig 11316 bp, 7 predicted proteins | sample OrgLakmetagen228_FD_201818 | JGI IMG/M metagenome (GOLD analysis project Ga0307945, IMG submission 201818) | Saline water microbial communities from Organic Lake, Antarctica - #228 | ecosystem: Environmental > Aquatic > Non-marine Saline and Alkaline > Saline | place: Antarctica: Organic Lake...
GTGGTAGGGTACGGCAGCAAAGTGCAGGTGCGTGTGGTGCGGACGTGTTTGTGTCGCGGATGTGTAGTGCGTAATGCAGATATTCTGGTGGTAGGGTACGGCAGCAAAGTGCAGCTGCGTGTGGTGCGGACGTGTTTGTGTCTCGGATGTGTAGTGCGTAATGCAGATATACTGGTGGTAGGGTACGGCAGCAAAGTGCAGGTGCGTGTGGTGCGGACGTGTTTGTGTCGCGGATGTGTAGTGCGTAATGCAGATATTCTGGTGGTAGGGTACGGCAGCAAAGTGCAGGCGCATGTGGTGCGGATGTGTTTGTTGCAATGTTTAGGGTTGGCCAGAACCGCATATTTACATACACATTTCCCTGCTAAATTACCGTGCATACACAGTACATATGTGTGTCAGGCCAACTCTGCGGATGAGTAGTGTGTAACGCAGGGATTTTGGTGGTGGGGTACGGCAGCAAAGTACGCAGGTACCCATTGCACAAGTGCTGCCTGCAGGTGCGTCCGTTGCAGATGTGTGATGCAAGGCATACCTGCGATGCAGGTGCAGGAGTAGGCGTGTGTGGTGCAGGTGCAGGTGTGCAGTGTGTAGTGTGCAGTGTGTAGTGTGTGCAGGTGTGCAGGTGTGCAGGTGCAGGTGTGTAGTGTGTAGTGTGTAGTGTGTGCAGGTGTGCAGGTGCAGGTGTGTAGTGTGTGCAGGTGTGCAGGTGTGAGCAGGTGTGCAGGTGTGTAGTGTGTAGTGTGAGCAGGTGTGCAGGTGCAGGTGTGTAGTGTGTGCAGGTGTGCAGGTGCAGGTGTGTAGTGTGCAGTGTGAGCAAATGTGCAGGTGCGGGTGTGAAGGTGTATGGTATGTAATGCAGGTTTCTCCCTGTTCAAACAAGCTCTTTGCATTCCTCACTTTACTAGGGTTGGCCCGGATTGTTTTCACGCACGCATTCCTTGTATGACCGTGTGTACGGTAATTTTCTGCAAAAAGATACCGTGTGTACACCTTTAATATGTATATATTTCATTATGCATTTAGGTTCGGCCAACTCCATGCATTACACTTAAAGGCCCCTAACTATGATACTCCTTTTATCTTGAGATCCCTCTTGCCTATTTGTCTCCTTGTGGCCCTTGAAGTGCGTGAGGTGGCAAAGCTCCTGCCACCTCCTCACATCGTGCCTCGTGTGAATGAATTTATGCGAGTGCCTTAGCGTCGTGTGATGCCGTGGGCAGCAAGGCCTCTTTCGCCTGATAAACGTGCGTCCTTCAAATGATTCATTGAAAGTAACACAGGCAAGGTTGAGACTTATCCATTCATAGGGTTGGCCAAAACCATACATACATAGGTATATGCGGTGTATATACAATGTTTTTGGCAGGGAAATCACCAAATATACAGTTATATACGGTGAATATATACGGTTCTGGCCGACCCTATACAAAAGCATAGCTGAGACTGTTATCCATTTGGCAATCACAGAACGCTCACCTTCAGGTGTGGCGCGATGCCTTAGGCAGCAAAGCCCTGCTATTTTGCATTCTTGGAATGGTGCATCAAAAAGCACAAGCGAGGCTGGCACTGTTTCCCAGTTTCCCATTCACGAAGCACAGAACACTCACCTTTCAGGTGTGGCGCGATGCCTTAGGCAGCAAGGCCTCAGCCCCCTACATGACACACCGCCTTATGGATGGTGTGCAGCTAGCCGACATGCAGTTCGTGCCATATGAAGATGTCATGGGCTTAGGCAGCTCTGATGGCTACTCTAGCATCCTCATACCAGGTGCGTGCAAACTGTGGGTAAAGGAATTCTTCATTCTTCCAGGGTGCTTATTGTTACATATGAAGATGTCATGGGCTTAAGCAGCTATGATGGCTACTCTAGCATCCTCATACCAGGTGCGTGCAAACTGTGGGTAAAGGAATTCTGCCAGGGTGCTTATAATTACAGTCAGGTCTGTCAAGTGACATGTCACTGACGGCATCGCCTCAGGGCGTGTCAAGTTTGTTAGGTTTGGTACGTGCATCCAAAGGACTCTGGTGGTGCATTTAAAGGACTCTGGTGGTGCATCCAAAGGACTCTGGTACGTGCATCCAAAGGACTCTGATACGTGCATTCAAAGGACTCTGAACACGTAAAGGACTCTGATACGTAAAGGACTCTGAATACGTAAGGACTCTGAATACGCAAAGGACTCTGGTACGTGCATCCAAAGGACTCTAAATACGTAAAGGACTCTAAATACGTACTCTAAATACGTGAAGGACTCTGAATACGTGAAGGACTCTGATCAGTGTTGTGCAAGTACGGTCAGACGGTATGGTACGATTAGGACGGTACGGACCGTCTTTTCCTAAAATACGGCGTCTTAGCGTATTTTGGTGACCGTAGTTTACCGTCTAGACGGTAAATTACGGTACGGTGTACGGTACGGTGCCAAGCTGGCACTGCCAGTGCAAAAATGGCCTCAGAATGGCCTCTCCGCCCCAAAACCTCCCATTTTCGCTCCCCGGTGTGCTCCTCCCATGTGCTGACGCCACACAATGCTTCTATGAACGACCCCGAGGCTGGGTTGAGGCTGCATTAGCTCGGGGGAAGGGCCCGGCAGTGGCTTGCATGGAAACTCAAAGTCGGACGCAGTACTTCATTCCTGTTCAATAATCTGTGTTTTATCATGAATTATTGTTGCATAAAGAAAAGAAATGTTATGGGCCGAAATTGGAGCCAAACGGCCAAATTACGGTCAGAATCGTACCGTACGGTGGCACCGTCCTTGTACGGTTCGGACCGTACCTTTCAAACATACCGTACTAGCGTCCCATACGGTACAAATACGGTACAGACCGTTGACGGTCAAAAAAGCCGTAAGACGGCGTAGTTGCACAACACTGACTCTGATACGTGCATCCAAAGGACTCTGGTACAAACAGGCCTGTTTACAGTTTGTAAAGGTGGTGAAATGGACGTAAACGCCCTCAAGAACTAGAGAGACTGACTTCTATGGGGCTGTGAAATAAGAGGGTGCGGTTGTATATACACCCATTGTATATGATGCTCCTCGTGTGCAGTTGCTGGAGAGCCCAACTATATTAATTACGTGGCCAACCCCTGTACCAGATTGCGCACGCGTCAGGAGGCTGTGCTCAATTTGGAAAGCGTCAACGTTCTGCTCTTTGTGTGCAGGTGCTGGAGAGCCTAACTTCGATTCTTACGTGGCCAACCCCTATGCCAGCTTGCGTGAGCGTCGGGAGGGTGAGGTGGCGGCTCTGCTGGATAAGCTGCAGCCCAACACCATAGTGCTAGACCCCAACACTATTGGAAGGTAAGAAGGCGCAGAGGGACCTGCTTGATGATGCAGACAAGGATCCGAGGGTTGATGTAATGTCATTGCAAGGTTGTTCAGTTGAATCTTTTGGGAGCAGGGTCCGATAAGGTTTGTGAAAATTCTAGAACCCTCGAGCTGTTCAAGCAGTTCGATGTGCAATTCCAAAAAGGGAGGATTCAGCTGGTTTCTTTACTCATACTTGTCCAAAACATGCTTGAACTGTCTTAAAACTTGCATAACATGTAATAATTAATCAATACACAAAACATCAGAGCGTCTGAAGGCTCTTTCCTGCATTTTTGTCCAAATTTTGACCTGAAAATCCGAAAAAAGAGCATAAGGTTTGACGAACCATTATTAGCTCGCGAACGGCCAATGTAGGGTTTGTTAAAATGCGTTGAAGTTTGCGAACCCGAACTTTTGACCAAACTGACCCCAAACTGACCCCAAACTGAACAAACCTGTGTTATTGTGAGCATGAAGTAGTAAATTGGAAGGTTTGCGCTCAGGGTAGTTTGTATGATGCTGTGTTTTTGTTTGTGTGTGTGTAAGTGTGTGTGAGTGAGTGTGTGTCTCTTGGTTTCTGTGTGGCAGACTTTGCAAAGAGCTGAGGGTTTGAACGGTTGTGTTTTCCTATATATTGCCTGTGTGTGTGCAGAGTTCGTAAAGAGCCCCAAGATGTCCAGAGAGAGAAGCAGGCCGAGGCCCAACAAGCTAACGCCGCTCGAGCAGCAGCAAAGAAAGCAGAGAATGAGAGCAAGGTGGGTGACCTTATTCCTAAACCCTAACCCTAAGTGCTCGTGTTGCACAGGACTGTGAGTAATGGTAGTAGAAACTGCTAAAAACACAAGTGCATGTTTCCACTACTAAAAGTGGTGCGAGCAAGGGCTCTCCCGCAAAGGGTGATACATCTTTCTGCAGTGCTAAGCAGTGTCTCTTTCATCACGCTTCCCAGTAGTTTTCTAATGCGCCCTCCTTCCTGCCCCCTGCCTGCAGCATAAGATGAAGGGCAAAAACAAGCCGTCCCGGCGGCACCGCAAGAAGCAGAACAACATCATCGAGGAGAGAAAGCCGCAAATCAAAGCGCAGAAAAAGGAGCTGGTGAGTGCCCTGGGAAAAGGCCATGCCAATCATAGCAATTTGATTTGATTACGCTTTCCTGCATGCGGCAAATCGAAAAGGCTTGTTTTAGCAATTGCTGTTTTATAATAATGGTGATTTCTGAGCATCATTTTGCTCCTGTCATGCATTGCAGGAGGAGAAGGCAGCCAAAGCTCAAACAGGGTCGCCTGCACCAGAAGTTCCACGTGCATTAGAGCGTTTTTACCGAAAGTAGTGACTGGAAAGGGTTGCACTGCTCTGGTTCTTTTTTTCCGGTTCAGCAATGCATTTCAAACTTGCATTACTTCCCTTCCTCATTGCTGCCGGTTAAAATTATATGCCGTCACTTGTAGCACATGCTTGCCCATGTGGGCGTGGGATGATGCACCCTGATCTAAGTTCGAGCTTTACAAGACGGACACCAACACAGGGTCCCCAGTTTCATAAAGTTCCCGGCTAGAAAGTAAAAGAACTCAGATGGTGTAAACACTACTGGCATGGACTACCGGCATGGATTAAGAAAGGATGTTGTTTCGAGTTCTGCACCAGCCAATGGACGCAAAGACACACAACAACCCACCTGGAGAAAAAAGTAAAAGAAGCTTTTTAATGGGGATCAGGTGGTTGGGAGGCAGAAGCCTGCAACACCACCAGAAGTAATGCTCAGATATTTGTGGGGGTTGTATTCAATGTCTTCTCGTTACAAGGGGTTACAAGGATGGCCTACAGCCCGAGTCACTGGCTGATGGCAATTGGCTGGTGAAACAAAAACAACCAGTGTCGAAAATTGAAACTAAATCTGACACAAACTTGAGGAGTCTGTATGAGTCTTGATCTAGGAATGCATTGATCTCAAAATCAGTGATACTGTGATGACAAGTTATGAAAGGAATAAATTCAGAGCTCGAAGGAGCAAACTCACGCAGAGTCTTAAACATTTCTTCAAAGAGGTCTCTGTATCTCATGCGCAGCTCGCACACTTCACACTTGCAGAAGAAAAGCACATGCTTCTCATCTTGAGCTTCTCCACACTCACATTTATCACAAATGCTAGAACCACCATGCCATTTGCAAGACTCCACTCTCAAATGGTGTGCACGCACCATCGTCTCATCTGTATGGTTTTTGTTGCGGATCTGGTCGCATGTAGTAATTTTTAAAATGAGTGCTGTGGCATGTAGACCAATAATTCCGGGACTGTGGAGTGGGTTCCTTGTGTGGCTGCTGTAGATGGTGCCTGTTGCTCCTAGCAGGATGGTGTGAAGGGTTTTACGGTGTCCGAGTGAGCGAGGCACTAGGCAGCTTATGTTATCCTCGTGCCTTTTCTGCTTGTTGAGTGTCTACACATTACTTAACTTTGATTAAATGTATATCGCGTTTGTTTGGTTGTATGTCTCTTGGTATCATAGCCAGGGGGTATGGATCAGCAGCGCCATCTGGTAGGTTATCATGGGCAACTCTTCTTGCATCCTCGGCAGACCTAGTTTGATACGAATTATCATCGAGTCTCCATCTCTAGGGCCCCTAATATTTTAAAAAATGGGGCCAGCTAAAAAAAATGGCAGTGGTTAACACGAGCCGAGATCGGGGTGAGGGGAGACAAAGCAGGCGAAAGTTAAGCAGACGCATCTAGCAGCCCCAATCTTTATAAAATAAATAAATTCACACACAGCGCGATGGAAAGCTGGTTTCAACCGCGACTACGGAGGCGCTCATGCTGGAGAAGAGGCCGTCGTTGTGAAGCAACCTGGTTGTACACGTCGTGTACCAAAAGAATCGGTTTCAGCTCAGAAAATATGCTTGTATTATCATTGCACTCAGGCATGCCAAACTCAAGTTAGCCCTGGCGATAGAGCCTCGCTCATTGCACTCTCACAGGAATGCACTCTCACAGGCATGCTCTGAGGGTGCAATTAATAGTTTCCTTGTTTTAAACACTGGTCTGACTCGGTCAGACAGGCAAACGTGTCTTTTCTGTCTGACTTTTTGTTTGCAGTCGCACATACAAACGCAAGAATCAAATTATCCCTTGGCGGCATAAAATAAATAAACAAACATGCAAGGACTGAAATCCACGATTGCCAACAGAGCTGCCAGCACGCGTCTCCTGTCCACTCCAAAGGCCCTCCCTAAGGCCCTCCCTAAGGCCCTCCCCAGGTGATTGTGTGCACTTGTCAGCGTGCCTGCGCACACACACGCACACACACACACGCACACACATACACACGCACACACACATACGCACAAGCACACACATACACACGCACACGCACGCACGCACACGCGCACACACACACACACACACACACACACACACACACACACACACACACACACACACACACACAGCAGATCTAGGATCATGGCCGCAAGTGGCGAGGTCCACTCCTACACAGGCTTCAACGACCTGCACTACAACTTTGGAGTTGCATCAGGTAATTCAGGAGCCCTCAGGTACAGAATTCAGTGCATGTAAGCAGCAGCTCTGTTATGGCTTTACTCACACCTGTGTGCGCCTTGTACCCCCCGTTTTGTAGATCGAGATGAGATTGTGTATGGTGCAGCACGACCAGGAGCAAACGAGGCAGATGGTCAGCCGACAGAGGCACAACGTAGGTTAAGAAATGGTTTGTGTGATAGGGTTAGGGTATATGTTTGTTCTTCTAAGGCACAGCATAGGTGCCATATGGTTTATATTGTATCTTTTCGCTTGAACATAGGATCCTACTCGTACTTTTAAACCAGTATATTTCCGCACTTTTGCAACGCAAACATTGCAATGCGTCTAGAATGGTTTCTAGAGAATGGTATGCTGAGGCTCGCAATGTGGTATCAAAGTAGCAGCTGGGAGTAGAAAATTGCTTCTTCAAAATGACGGATCGAGCAGCAGGAGTGTCACATGTAACGATTGAGTCCAACATTCAATCAGGCACGTGCTCACTCAGTGAAGGACGTAAATTTAGAGGTCGTGTAGTTTAGTCCTATATTTTTTGTGGGTTTGATTCTCACTACCTGCCTAGTTAGTTAATTAATACATAGCAGGGTATAAACAAGACGCTCCATTCTACCTTGAAATTAAATGCTGTACGTGCACACATACAAACACACACACACACGCACACACACACACACACACACACGCGCGCGCACGCACAAACACAAACACACACGCACAAACACACTAACGCACACATACACAAATGCACACACGCACACATACACAAATGCACACACGCACACATACGCGCACACACACTAGCAATTCTTAATGCGATTGGTGGGTTAATGCAGTGGATGACTGGGCAAACTACATGAAGTCAAAAGGCATCACCCGAGTGGTAGGCCTTCTACAGGCCAAGGAGGTCGCCACGTAAGTAGCTAGGCTTCATTTAGCTTTCTAGTTGTTCCTGACTAATTGTGCAAGTTGTTTTTGTTGCCACAATTGCATAGGGTTGGCCAGAACCCTGCATAATCCTGCATAACCCTGCATAACAATTGCATAGGGTTGGCCAGAACCCTGCATAGCAATATGTACTCAGGAGTTGTGGGAACAACCATGACATCATTATCAGCAATGTTCAATGAAATCACATGAAACAGCCCTTCCGATGTGTGTATCACACACAGTTACACATATTGTGGAATGAGCCCATTTTATGTCCTACGTATATCAGCATGGGTTATGCACAACAACACAGAGCCCCCTCACCTCTAACAGCCCTTCCACTTTGTACATCACACACACTTACACAGTGCCCCCTCACTTCCAACAGACCTTCCACTGTGTGCATCTTACGCAGTTACACGGAGCCCCCTGTTGAAGCTCTCAAGAAGCGGGGGCTGAAAGGTGAGTGAGCTTTGCGTACTTTTATTTACGTCGCTTGTGAGTAAAAGTTTGGTCACTGCCGCAGAGCGCTGCTGAGTTTTTCAAGTGGCCACAGACAGAGACCAGGAAGTGCTTGCTGTTATTTTTGAACGCTAAGGCTGCGCAGCAATTTACATTGCGGCATGCCAGCAGATTTGCCGCCCACTAGCCCCAGCTGCCTACCTGAATTCAATGTCGAAAAACAGCTCACGTACCGTATGCTTGCCCTATACGTGAACCATAGAAGATTTACAGCAGCCGTAGGTAGATTTTTCTTTACACTTATGTCGAACGTAAATGAAACACAGAAATTGATATGCAGCGTGAATCGTGAATCGTAGCATGTTAAAACTTCACAACACCACGATCGGGAGATAGTTCCAGATGAGGCAGATTAGCATGGCGCGGAAATGCTGATTATTTGTGCTGGCTCATGCTTTGCAGCAATTAACTTGGACCTGGACACCATGGAAAAGATAGAGGCCTCCAACAAGGCCATGGCAGAGTTTGAGGAAGCAGCCAAGGCCGGAGAAAAGGTGAGTCGTTTCACTGGTCAGAAAAACTGCTGAACCCTGGTCAGAGGGGGGTTTCCTCCTAGCAGAAATACCTGCAACCTAAACGTCGCTCCCTTAAATTGGCATCTGACAACGGCAGGTTGTTTGTCAAGCGCTGAAGTTCTGGTGCTACAAGTGCAAGGAGCTAGCAGCAGTTTCTCTGATGCTTAGGCTGTCTCTATACTGTTGGTATTGTGCATGCATCTAGGCACCAAGATCAATAGCCACGTGTTCCGACAAAGCATAACGGAGAGAATGCCGTATATGTGGTGTCGTGATCATCACATGAACACATGAAACTATGATTGCTGATGCCACTCTGCATCACTTGTATGAGCAGACTGTATTTTTTGACTTCTGAGAGCCAGCATTTGCTCATCCAGCACACTAAGGCACACGAAGGCACACGAAGGCACAATAAGACACACTAAGACACACTGAGACACGCTAAGACACGCTAAGACACGCTAAGGCACACTAAGACACACTAAGACACACTAAGGCACACTAAGACACACTAAGACACACTAAGGCACACTGAGACACGCTAAGGCACACTGAGGCACACTAAGACACACTAAGACACACTAAGGCACACTGAGAAACACTAAGGCGCACTAAGACACACTTAAGGCACACTGAGACACACTAAGGCACACTAAGGCACACTGAGAAACACTAAGGCACACTAAGACACACTAAGACACACTAAGACACACTAAGACACACTGAGGCACACTGAGAAACACGAAGGCACACTAAGACACACTAAGACACACTAAGGCACACTAAGACACACTAAGACACACTAAGGCACACTGAGAAACACTAAGGCGCACTAAGACACACTAAGACACACTAAGACACGCTAAGACACACTAAGACACACTAAGACACACTTAAGGCACACTGAGACACACTAAGGCACACTAAGGCACACTGAGAAACACTAAGGCACACTAAGACACACTAAGACACACTAAGACACACTAAGACACACTAAGGCACACTGAGAAACACTAAGGCACACTAAGACACACTAAGACACACTAAGGCACACTAAGACACACTACGACACACTAAGACACACTAAGGCACACTAAGACACACTAAGGCACACTAAGGCACACTGAGAAACACTAAGGCACACTAAGGCACACTGAGAAACACTAAGGCACACTAAGACACACTAAGGCACACTCAGACACCCCTCATTTTCATCCTCAAGCACCCCCTTGAGAACATTAATTTACTTGTTAGCTACACAAATTACAGGCCCTACGTGTTTTAATAGTGTGTCTGTGCGCACATCTGCAGGCAGTGGTGCACTGCTGGGGGGGCTCAGGCCGAACTGGGTCGATCTTAGCCGCGTGGATCTGCAGGTGGGTTCAGTATGTCACACGTCACACGTCAAATTTCTGCCGCAACAAAGTATGAGACTCTGCACTAACAATCAGCCGGTTCCGTGTGTCACGTCAAATTACTGCCGCAACAAAGGTTGAGGCTCTGCACTAATAACCAGCCTCCTACCTTTCTTCTCTCTAACCAGTCAGGGGTAATGCCTTCGGGCAAACAAGCTGTTGTCACACAACCTGTTGCTGCCGTGTATTGTATTTTCCGCACAGCTGATTGAAGTGTGACAAGCCGAAGCCGATCAAATTGCTTCCTATATTTGGATTTTTTGCTGAGAGACAAGCTCTGTTTATGTACCTTGCGACAGGAACGCTAATTGCCTTTCACTGACCTAGGGCCTGAGACTCTTTCTTTGTGTTTCTTCGCTTCGCTGTCTGTCACGGTGGGATGCTGAATGGCTCAATCCATAACAGTGCACTATCCGAATTCATGTCGGAAGTGTTAACACCATGGCATTATGTTACTTTACTTTGCTTTACAGGAAGCATGGACTAAGCCCAGAGGACGCCTGTGCAGCAACGATCGCCGTGAAGGGGGTCCAACGATCGATTGCACCTCAGAAAGTTATCCCCATGTTACCCAGCAGTTAAAGACCCGCAGATTTGATCCATAGTGTACGAGTATGAAGAGCACCAGGCATGCTAAGAACGTGCTTAATTGTTTGTGGGTTAGTAAGAGCTCTTGAATCGAGGCTCTTCTGCAGACGTGTGGTCTGACCAGGCATGGGTTGGCGTCTGTCCAAAGGTGACCAATCTAGCTTATTAGCAGCAAGCAGTAGGCTACATCTTTCCCAAGCCAATAATCTACCTCTGTTTTGTTTCCTCCCAGCATCTTGCCTTTCAGCAGATCTAGATCATATGATCTGCTCAAATTTATCAATTTATGGTGCATCAGGCGAACGACCTTCTGAAATTTGTGTTGCAAGTGCGTGGGTATAATTTATAGTTTAGTTTGGATTACAAAGGCCTCCAGCCTGGCATGGCTGCTCAACCTATAGGTCCCAACAAATAAATCAATCAAAAAGATCGACAGCTGCACTAATAAATTTGTAAACTTCTGAGTTATGTTG
>Ga0307945_1004449_pt1 | contig 11316 bp, 10 predicted proteins | sample OrgLakmetagen228_FD_201818 | JGI IMG/M metagenome (GOLD analysis project Ga0307945, IMG submission 201818) | Saline water microbial communities from Organic Lake, Antarctica - #228 | ecosystem: Environmental > Aquatic > Non-marine Saline and Alkaline > Saline | place: Antarctica: Organic Lake...
CACACACACACACACACACACACACACACACACACACACACACACACACACACACACACACACACACACACGCACACACACACATACACACACACATACACACACACATACACACACACACACACACACACACACACACAACCACAAACAACCACACACGCACACACACACACACACACACACACACACGCACACACGCTCGCACGCACACACACACACAGACACACACACGCACACACACACACACACACACACATATACACACACACATACAGACACACAAACATAGACACACACACACAAGCACACACACACAAGCACGCACACATGCACGCGCACACACATACCTACATACACACATACACACACAGATATACACACATGCACGCACGCACAGTGACACACATCCATGCACACACACATAAGCACAAGCACATGTACACATACACGTGCACGCATACACAAGCATGTGCACGCAAGCAAGTGCACGCGCGCTTCTGCAAATTTACACAAAACGCTCGTACGTGTTTGTAAGCAGGGATGGAGGGGTCTTTCTGCAGGTTCAAGTAAAGGCAGGGGAAGAGGCAAGCAAAAGCCATCCAGCAGAGACAAGGGCTCACGGCACTTGCAGCTTTTGAGGCTACAGAAATTGGGATCCAGCACGCCTCTTCCGATCGGCACTCCCAAGTGTGTGAAATCAAAGCTGCCTGTCCTGCTGTGGCTAACCAAGCACGGTTTTGTAATCCAGCAATCAAGCACGTAATGTTCAGCTCAATTCAAGGATGCTTTCATTTTCACTGATGCAAAACACTTATGCCTCTGCCCATCAACTATTCAAGGTGAATAGCAATCAGGGTAGAGATTTCATTTCACCTGCACGCACCTCAACAACATGAGCACTGCACTTCAACATCAATAGTTCACAAAGGAAACATACGCGATTGTCTTGGCAGGCACTTAAGAAGGCTGCTGCACCCCTTCCATCATTCTTCAGACTTCTCCTCTCTGATTGTTTGTCATGCCCCTCCCTCCCATTTGCAGGCCTTCAGGGGAGCGCACAGCCATGCTACTCCTTCTGCAGCTTAGAAGAATCCAATTAGAAACAGCACGCATGGTGAGACGCAGCGCAATGGGTGTGCAAGGCAATCGTGCTAGCATACATGCATGTGCGCGCCGCATTCACACACATAACCGTTGTTCTGTGTCGCTGTCCTAGGACTGCCGCACCATAGTATTGGGTGTGTACGTGTGTATGTAGGTAAATGAATATGTGTGGCATAGGAAAATGTCCTTTGTGCGCGCTCTGGCCAGCCTTGCATTTTCGCACGTACAAGTTTATGACGCGAAGGACAAATTACCTACACTCCCTGCAGTGACCAAGGACTAACCTACCCGTACGTAAATAGATCAGGTTCTGGCAAGGTGCCCCTTCCCTTGATCATGCGTCAACACTATCCGCGTAGCATTTTCATTCTTCATGTTTTGGCAAGGTTTTCGTTCTTCATGTTTTGGAATTATTGGAGGAAATTGGGAATCCTTTTCCCTCGCTTGCACACATGGCACAGCACACACTGTACATGACACAGCACACTGTACACATGGCAAAGTGCACTGTGCACATGGCACAGTACACTGTACACACTTTCAAGTTACACTTGTGGCACATTGACTGACCTGCAGAACGCGGCGCTTGACCTGCATATGACGTACATGAGGGTATGTGGCTTTGCCTGTCTGGTTGGCTTTGGCTGTAGCAAACTGACTTTTGCCCAAAATTTTGATGACAAATTGGTTGTCGTTTAATTTTCACGACGCCTTTGCTTCACCCTCTGCTATGGATAAAGCGGGTGCAAGCGTGTTCGTGTGTGTGTTTGCGTTATGCGTGCATGCGTATGTGTGTGTTCGTGTGCATGTGCGCGTGCATGTGTGTGTGTGTGCGTGTGTGTGTGTGTGGGGGGGGGGGGGGGGGAATATTTGTTTGGGAGAGAGTGCTTGTGCATGTATGCATATGTCAGCGTGTGTGTGCGTGCGTGCACGTGCGTGCATATCTGTGTGTTACAGATAGCGTGTTTCAAACCACTTCTTCCTCCTCTACTTTTTTACAGGTAGAGCTAGCAACGATGCCTGGCATCATTATCTCGTTTGTGGAGGAGCAGGTTGCTAAGGTCCGTGCACACTGGTATTGATGAGTCTAGATATTTGGGGTGGTCTTGAACTTTAGCGTATAGGCAGGTAAATTCATTTTCTATACCAAGGGAGCGGAGCTAATTTGGTATGGGTCTGTGAAAGTCCCGTCTGACAGAAATGAAACCAGAACCTGTGGGCCAAGGGGTAAAGGATAGCTGTAGGCTTGGCCTGAAACTGGTTCCTGACGAGAGTTGGAAATGGTGCCGGCAATGAAATGTGTGATATGAACAGGTTAAGCAGTGTGTTATCTTGCAGAAGCTGCACTGTCGAATCAGCCAGGTCATTGCTGCAAAAGCATCTTACACGTAGCAAGCGTCGGTAGAGGCTGCACTGTAATTTCTCCTCCTTGAAAAGACCATATCTAGTTGAATCTGAGTTTGCCCAGCAACGGCATGGCCAGTTTTTCTTTGATTTGAGGCGGACTCTGTGAGGAAGCTGTTTCAAGTAGCTCCTTTACTGAGCGCGCCTCAAAGCAGATTGAGTGTTCCTCGGAGAAGGAATTTGCTGTTTGGGCTCAGACGCAAGGACGAACGAGGAGCGAGGAGCTCACAGGTATAAGGTTAACAAGGTTTACAAAAAAGGCCTTCAGTCAATAAGTGTGACTGCTGGCCTGCTCATAACTAGAAGCATTAGTTCACAGGTGTAAGACCCTTATACCTTGAGATCAGGCACACGTTTTTTGATCGTTACCAACCCTGCCCTCTTAACTCTTTTGACTTATAAGAAAAAATCTTGTGCGTAATAGTAACGCCACAGGTGGATCACGTCTCGAAAACTTACTCTGTCGTCTTTCTTCTGCACGCACACAGGTCAGCAACTGGATGCGTGCCATGATGGCGTTTCTGGCAGTGACCCTGCTCCTGCGCTGAAAAAACAAAGGATAACCTTTTCCAGTTCAGTCATGTATGTACATTATTAGACGGAAACTCGAGCAGGACTGTGTGTTTTATTGTGCCAGTACTTTATACTTGTCATTCTTCTTTAGTGATGGTGCAAGATTTTTTGAAGAGCAGCAATTTTAAGTACTTTTTTCTCTTTCTTTGGACGAGTACCGGTTCTTTGACGATGCTTTCGAGGCTCTGTGCGTCGTTTTTCTGTGCAATTGCGTGTTTTTACAACCTTTTATGATAGCGATTAGAGTCCCTTTCCTTAAGGAAGTACGTCATATTTAGAATACATTAAATATGTGTTGAGGTACATTTATATTGTGTGTCGGGTGGGTGGGCGTGTGTTCGGGGCACGGGGGCTAGTCGAAGGGTGTGGGTGCTTCAGCTCAATGCATCGGGCGATAAAATTAAAGCTGAGGGATAATGTATTATATATTTCTTTGTAAAGGTCTCCCAGGTTTTCACCAGAGCTCGTGCTGATTTGCCAGGTTTACGGTGTTGTTTTGCGAAAAACGCGGGACACACCTGACAAAATTCAACATGGAAATTGATGGTGGGAATTGCCAAAAATAAAAACATTAAGCCTGCCATAGTAGAATTTTCCCGTTGGTGTGTTTGAATTTATCCTTTTGGTCCACGTTTGATTAATAAAGAGGGGTGGACAAATCTGGACTGTCCCCGAGAGTAAGCGCCTTATTCGGCTCAGGTGGAAACATAAAGCTCTCGCAGCAGGTGCGCGCGCCAGGGATCCCTCACCAATTTCAACGTTAATGTGTGCTTGCAGACAGAAATCTGAATCTTATCCAACCTTTACACTCGCTGGTCCTGTGAGTGTGTCCTCGCCCTTGCCGTTGTGGGGTCTCAGTCTGGGTGCTCCCTGCCTGCCATGCCCCTGATGATGAGTGCAGGTGGCAGCCGCGGAGGGCTTGGGGACCCTCCGCCCAGCTGGACAAGCAATTTTCCCCGTGCGCCATCATCAAAGCAGCAAGTTAGCTTCTCGACCCGCCACCCAGCACCCGCAGCAGCAGCAGCAGCAGCAGCTACGCCATGCGGTAGTGGTAGCTGCATCAGTAAAGCAGGTGCGGGTGCGTGAAGATGTGATCATGTATGCGTGTTCTTCTACACACGTGTTTGGAAGGATAGGATGGGATGGAGTGCACGTGACTGATGGATGCACACTTCTGACTGTTGAGCACTGATGAAGTTGCATCAAAAGCAGAAGCACATACGCAACAACCTGTGTCCAATGGCACTGCGCACCAGAACGCCAGCATCTGTCATAAATAACCCAGTGTCTAGAAGCACACATACACACACTAACACGCACACACACACACACACACACACACACACACACACTAACACACACAGACACACAACACACAAACACACACACGCAAACACACCCTTGAAAATACACAATAACACACAAATTACATACTCTCCAACACACATTATCAAACATACACACACACACACACACATACACATATACACAAACGTGCAATCACATACATACATACACACACGCGCGCACACACACTCACAAAACAATCACATACACACACACACTGCAGGCCGTGACCACTGCTGACCACCACGACGCGTCCCTGCTGAGCACAGAGGACGCAAAGAAGGGCATGCAGTGGTTGGCCTCGTGGGTGTCCTCGCAGTACATGGGCATGGTGAGGGCCTAAACTGCTCAGTGTGTGTGTGCACGTGTGTGTTTGTGTTTGTGTCTACTTATGTGTGCAGTAGTGCCGATGCTTGCTGCATGAAGACTTGCTGTCCAACAGGTTGCGCCCAGTGGTATCCATTCAGTGGGTGAGAGAGGGCTGGTTGGACAACGACCGCCCTCTCAATTCACCCTTAGCCCTAGTATGATGACAGAGGCCTACTGGCATGTCTGGACTACTGCCTCGCATCCCCTGGCTGTGATGCATGCTGCCATTCGCCCGGCAGTGTATGGCCCTCAACGACAGCAACTGCTATGTGTATAGTTGCTGTCTGTACACATAGACAACGACTTCTGTCTATATATATACACAGACGTACACATAGCAGTTGCTGTCTTTGGCCATTGCACAGGGATAGAGAGCGCAAAGGACGTGATGCCTGATACAGCCACAACAAAAAAAGGCGACAAGAACTGCTTACTCTTAGTTTGGTCACGCTCACTTATGTCACCCACTATGCTCACAAAAAATTATTGTGGTGTGCTCTCATCTGGTGTGTGCATCGAGGCATCACAGAAGCACTGAAGCGCCACACCAGCTCGTCCGAGTAGAGCGCATGCTGCCCCAAACTGCCTGCTGCAGAGAAGGCTCTGCACAGGACAGAACGCGGAGGATTGCTGTAGAGCCTAGACTGTGACACTGACGGGACAGGCTGTGTGTATTTGTGTATCATCATTTGTCAAGGTATCGAACATGACATGTGCTGGCACCTGTTTAAAGCGTCCGCTGCGGTGTCGTGTCTGCGCAGGGAAAGAGCGCGGAGGACGCGATGCCTGAACTGCGGCGCCGAGGGGTGGTGTGCAGGTGAATGGTTTGTGGACCCTCACTTGCTTTGCATTAGATACGAAGCAACAACTCAACCGTTCATAGCTCACTATTTGAGTGATGTTAGGATGAACGACTTGTGACCCCGTTCCCTAATGGAGAGCATTCACGCTGATTAAATTTCTGGTTGGGTCTCTGGTGTGTTTGTGTGTGTTTGTGTGTGTGTGTGTGTGCATGTGTGTGTGTATGTGTGTGCGCGCGCTCCACTTGATGTAGTGTGTAGCGCAGAAGTGTATTGAGCATGCACCTCATAATCTGCTCCTGCCACTGCGTCCTAGTCTAAATGTGTATGCATTTTGCCCTATGCGCGCCAGTTGTTTGCGTCACGAAACCTGTGACTTGATCTATGCTTGCGTCTAGCTTGCCTTGTGTAGAGCAGTAGCACACACACACACACACACAAACACACACATGTGCACACACACGCTGAAACACACACAAGCACACACACGCATGCAGAAACACACACACATGCATACACACACGCGCACAAACACACACACACGCGCTCCTACCTAAGGAACTTTCAAATGCATGCAATCAGCAACGGTCATTGTCATGTTTTTCCGTGGCAAGCATCAGCGCAATTGATGACAAGGCTGTGGCGTTGCACGTACGTACGTACTTGCAGCAACGCGAGTGACGGCCAGCTCTTGTTTCGCGTGCCGGGCCAGGATGCTCTCATAGACGGGCCCGCAGTGATTAAGATGCTTCGACTCAAGGTACGTGTGGGTGTTCAAGTGTGAGTGTGTGTGAGTGTGAGTGTATGTGTTTTTGTGTGTGTGCGTGAGTGAGTTTGTAGGTGTAGATACCTCTCATAAACGGCCCCTCAGTGATCAAGCTGCTTTAACTCAAGGTACGTGTGGGTGTGCAAGCGAGTGAGTGTGTGTGTGCGTGAGTGTGAGTGTGAGTTTGTAGGTGTAAATGCCTCTTGTAGGTGGTCTCGCAGTGATCAAGCTTCTTCGACTCAAGGTACGTGTGGGTGTGCAAGTAAGTGTGTGTGTGTGTATGTGTGTGTATGTATGTGTGTGTGTAGGGGTGGATGCCTCTTACAAATTATAGGCTCCTTTTCACACCCCTGTATCTAAACGCTTTCTAAACGCTCGTGTGCTTGCGGAATAATATGTGATTGTGCTGCATAACACCTTGCTGGCTGTAATTCCACCACCAGCGGAGTCTTTTCTTTTTCTTTTTGGCTGTGCTGCATATCCAGCCACTCACAGGCGAGACCTGGTCTGGGTATATGTGGCTGTGTTTTGCATATGTGTGTGGCAGTGTGGCAAATTCATGTGGCCTTGCATAACACTCAGTGTGGCAAATTCATGTGGCCGTGCGTAACACTCAGTGTGGCAAGTTCATGTGGCCGTGTGTAACACTTAGTGTGGCAAACTCATGTGGCTGTGTGTAACACTCAGTGTGGCAAATTCATGTGGCCGTGCGTAACACTCAGTGTGGCAAGTTCATGTGGCCGTGTGTAACACTCAGTGTGGCAAATTCATGTGGCCGTGCGCAACACTCAGTGTGGCAAATTTATGTGGCCGTGCGCAACACTCAGTGTGGCAAATTCATGTGGCCGTGCGCAACACTCAGTGTTGCAAATTCATGTGGCCGTGCGTAACACACATCTTGCAGGCGAGGCCCGGTGTGGACTTAACGGACCCTAGCCCCCCTGCTGGGTTAGCGCCTGCCAGAGCCGCGCCACAGGTGAGCTTGAAACTTGGGCATCTGTATTCCGTGCCTGCCAAAGCTGCGTCACTGGTGAGTACGCAAACTTTAATGTGGAGTGGCGCTTTTGTGCCAGGTTATTTTTTGTTGGTGGGATTCTATCCGCTGAGCCCGGACTCGTCAGGGCTGTGTCATAGGGGCTTGAAAATCAAGCTGCCTGTCTAGCAGGGGAAAAGGTGTTCTGTTCGGGACTGGTGGGTCGTATGTAGTTCTATCTGCCGCCTGCACCTACCAGACTCCTTTACCCCTGTGTGATGCTGTGTGTGTGTTGCTGTGCGTGTGCGTGTGCGTGTGCGTGTGCGTGTGTGTGTTGCTGTGCGTGTGTGCGTGTGCGTGTGCGTGTGCGTGTGAGATGTTAGGCGTGGAGCAGTTCTTTTAGTACAGCTACGTATGTGCGGTGCATTCAAGGGACGCTGTCCCTGCTTGGAGCTAGACAAAGGCATGTGGGAGTATGCAAATTGCAAGTTAATAGTCGTAAAGAATCTGAGATTCTTCACAACTAATCAATGGAAGGTTCTGATGGATGAGGTTCATAGCAATATCGTACAAGGGTACCAAGTACAGGGCCCTTGTCACGAAGCACGTGACCCTCAAACGCAAGCACACACACACACAGATACGCGCGTACGTATATGCACACACGCACGCACGCACGCACACACACACACACACATACACGCACTCTCAAACACAAACACACACACACTTCTGTACAACACACACAGCCTTCATCAAGCAGAGAGCGCCCTCGCTCTACCTCGCCCTCCCGCGAGTATCAAGTCGGACGCCTCCCTGACAGCCCAGATGCTCAGGCCATGAGGTGGCTGTCAGAGTGGATTGCACTGCACTACACGGGCATGGGGAAGAAAGCAGAGGATGTGCTGCCAGGTGAGTGTATGTATGTATGTGTGTGTGGGTGGGTGGTTATGTGTGCGTGTGTGTATGTGTGCGTACATGTGTGTGTGTGTGTGAGTGCGTGTGTGCGTGCAAGTGTGTATGAGTGTGTGGTCGCATGTGTGATTGCTTGTGCGCGTGTGTGCATTCATGTGTGTGTTGCCATACAGGTGTTCCTATGTGCTTGACTTTGTATGTCTAGCTGTGGGCTATTACAATAATCTGCTGCCCCCATTCGTTGCATACACTCAAGAGGACATGAAGGTGTGCTTCCCCTGAGTATCCCCCATGCGTGCACAAAGACAAAAGCGCGTTCACACACACATGCACACACGTGCACACGTTCACACACGTTCACACACACACGTGCACGCACACACACATATGTGCCCACATACACATGCACATACACGCACACACAAACACAAACACATACGCATACAGAGCTTCGTCGTCGTGGAGTGGTGTACAGTTCTGTAAAAGAGGGACGCCTCATGTTCCGCGTGCCTGGAGTGCTTTCTCGTGTGGAGGCCTCCCAAATCATCTACATGCTGCGCTTGCAGGTGTGTGTACATGTGTGTGTGTGTTTGTGTTTGTGTGTATAGGCGCCGGTGTGGGCTTGGGTGCAGGTACGGGTGTGGGTGTGGGTGTTGGTGCGGGTGTAGGTGTGATTTTGGGCTTGGGTCTGGTGTGGGTGTGTTCGTGTGCAAAGGTGTGGGTGTGGGTGTGTTCATGTGCATAGCTGTGGATGTGGGTGCGGGTGTGGGTGTAGGTAAGTGTGTGTTTGCAAAGTATACACAGACATGCACAACCTTTATATGCATATTCACACACATGGACGCATGCTCTCTCACACACACACACACACACACACACACACACATATACACACACACATATACACACACACACTCTCCACACACAGCCACGGCCTGGCATGCGCCCAGAAGACCCTGAGCCACCTGCCACCCTCGTACAAAAACTATCAGAACAGAACATAAGAGACACCACCCCCGTGGTGAGTTTACTGTGTTTTTTGGAATACATTGTTTGTGTGTGTTTGTGTGTGCGTGTGTGCGTTTGCACGTCGATGTAGGTCAAAGATAAGCTAAGATTGTGCTGGACTGGTAGTGTCTCATGTGCGTATGTATGTGTATGTGTGCGTGCTTGTGTGTGTGTGTGCGTGCTTGTGTGTGTGAGTGTGGTTGCGTGTGTGGTTGTGTGTGTGTGCCTGTGTGTGGTTAAATTCTGCCCTGTGTCTCTGCAGTGGAAAGCCCTAGCAAGCTTGCACTTTTCCACCACACAAACACAAATCCACGCTTTCAAATCGCAGGCTGGGCGAGCACCCTCCTCTTCAGGCAGCAGGAGCAGCTCACCAAATAGGTGTGTGTGTGTGTGTGTGTGCGCGCGCGTGGTTCTATGTTGTGTGTGTACCCCCTTTGTCTGTTTCATCAAATTCTGTTCCTCGCTTGTTCTGTCCCAAATTGAAGCTGTGCTGTTTCAAAAAAGTGGCTGAGGCGTGCGTATTGCGTAGGTATGTGCGTGCTATCGCGCGTGACATCGTGGTTGTATTATTGTATGGTTGTATCATTGTGTGCACATCATGGTGTGTGCGTGCTATTGCGCGTGTAGCATGTGTGCGTTTGTGTGGGCGTGCAGGGTTATTATGGGTGCACTGTACCTTTTTGACAAAAAAGGCGTCAGACAGCCCTCCTGGCATCACGTGCAAATCTGCTTTACGTATCAAATCAAATCATACACACACGTCAGCACCTACCTTTTACTAAACTCTGTAGGTTCCGACCACACAGGTCCTTCCCCCTTAACGCACAAACACGCATCCCCACTCTCAAACCGCACGTACACGCACATTCGCACACCCATACACTCACACAAGCACATATTTTTTCTCTCTCTCACATGGACACAAACTTACGCAAACTCACACACGCTTACATCCACACACACATACACACACATGCATTCGCAAACAAATGCACACACATGCTTTCACACACGCAAACACACACACACACACACACACACAGATACAGCTCGCCCAGCCGCACGCGTGCCCCCACCACACTCAGCCCTGAAGCTGCCACGCTAGGCATGCGGTGGCTCGCCATTTTTGTGTCTTCTCAGGTGACAAGAGGAGTGTGCTGATATGTATGTGTGTGTGTGTGTGATTGCCTCTGATTGTGTGTGTGTGTGTGTGTGTGTGTGTGTGCGCGCGCGAATACTTTTGAAAGGCGAGGCAATTCACTAGTGGAATGTGTGTGAACGATGATGCTCTTCAGAAGCATGTGTGCAGCATAACTGTTATGTTTTTGCCAAATGGCGGAGTGCGATTCTGTTGGCGTGGACATGTGGGGAACTTGATAATTGTTGGCGTTGCGCGTATGGCTTTGTGCGTGTAAAGGCTCCGTACGTCACGCGCTTCTTGCACGCAGCACTCATGAAACGTCGACCACAGATAACGTACACCCTGTGCGCGCTCACATTCACCACACATCTCTGCACTGTTTTTGTACGCTGCACAGCGTACTGCTGCACACACAGCAGCACAATGTACACAAAATTGAGAGCTTGATCATCATGTGCACACTGCTCTCTGCACCACGTACGCTGCCACACACTCACTCTAGCTGCCCTTCAGCACAGCAGGCTTGAAGGGCAACGAATTGTCAAGATTTCGGTATCGCACGCAATAGACACCGCACACATAGTAATACACGTGCAGTACAAGTGCAGTACACGTATACTGCACGATGCACAGTAGCTGGTGTAGATTCTGTTCAGACGTTGGCTTGGCTCAAGCTGCTGCAAACTTTTCACCTTTGCAGTACAACGGCATGGGCAGGAGTGCAGAGGATGCTCTGCCTGAGCTGCGCAGCATGGGCGTGGTGTGCAGGTAAGTGTGTCTGTATGTGTGTGAGTGTGGGTGTGCGTGTGTGCGTGTGCGTGTGTGTGTTTGAGGGACGTGAGTGTGGGGGTGGTTGTGCAGGTGTGTGGGGGAGGGAATGGAAGTGGTGGTATAGCTGTGATGTATGTAAGAAGGG